>Ga0123354_10013164_pt1 | contig 12828 bp, 7 predicted proteins | sample TergutLab28metaG_2_FD_97872 | JGI IMG/M metagenome (GOLD analysis project Ga0123354, IMG submission 97872) | Labiotermes labralis P4 segment gut microbial communities from Petit-Saut dam, French Guiana - Lab288 P4 | ecosystem: Host-associated > Arthropoda: Insects > Digestive system > Gut ...
AGAAAAGTGGGGGCTTCTTGCGGTTCCAAATACTGCAACCTGCACACCTGATGCGTCGCGCGACAGCGTTGATGACCTTGAGAGTGGAATGCAGTGTTAATCGTGCCTGCCTGACTGTTAGTTGCTTGTACGGGAGTTGGAAGCGCCATGTAAAGTGCTTGGAGCCCTAAGAACGTCCACGGCGTTAATGCGAGTGTTTATGTAGTTCAGTTTAATGGCTTTATGTCACTCATACGTTAATTTCATGTTAAGTACAGATATTAACATTATAGAAACCACATATTCCTGCCGGTTTTAATATATATTTGGTAATCAATAAGTGTGTAACAGCTGTCAAAGTTTCAAACTTCTCTGGTCATTATCTCCGTAACAGTTCAACTTTGGATTTAGGTGTTTTGGGTTATATCGGTATACTTTAACATAAGGAACACTCTCCCGAAGTCTGGCACATTCCTCCTGGGACACCTGTATATATATTAAAATGGACCTTAAATTGGGTGGGAGGGCATTGGCTTAATGTGGTCTAGGTCAGGTTATGGTGTCGGGGTCATGTGGACAAGGAGGCGAACCGTCATATTCGTAAAAAAGGGGAAATTTCTTGTACACTCCAGCGAGTGTTGGCGTCTCAAGATGTCTTCGGCCTCCATGAGGTTACAAATCCGTTGTTACTGAACAGCAGGGGTGCGGCAGTGCAAAAATGTTGCGAGGTGTGACGCTGTGACAGCGGTTTTGTCGACGACCCGTGTCTTCTGGGATGTGCCGCCGACAGTCCGGGCGAACAGTAGTCCTCTAATATTCTCCCACCGACCCAGCGTCATACCTGTCGAAATACGTATTTGTCCAGCTACAGTTTTTCAACACTCGGTTGCGTGATGTCCATTTTGTAGTGCTTTATCTTTCTTTTTAATGTGTGTCTATACGAAATAAAAACCGCAACCGTTTCAGATCGCGTTCATTTCCACCATTCGTTATAATATTTCTGTGTCTCGTTATGTATGTACTTCACCGTAGTTGAAACAACGTCGTTAAATAACCCAATGATGATTCAGTGCATATGATATGGAAGTGACATTAACTGATTTTCTTTTGCCATTTATGGGAAATTATCAAGGCAAAAATTAATGCTACACCGTGCTAAAATTTAAAGGGACGGATACACGTTTCGTTGTCTTGTGATGTCAAGAGAGTTAATAGTATCCTGAAATTTTAAGTCTTTTGTGATGTGACCTTGTGACCTTGAGCTAGTAGTTTCGACGTTTCGAAAGATCGTAGCGACTTTATCTTCAGGATCGAGGAGTCTGAAACGAATGATATTGCGTCCCGCACAATTGTGCATCCATAATCAGAAGTAGTCGATTCCTTACGATTACTGGGGTTTTATATCGCATACAAATCGAGAGCGAGACTGTGTATCCGGAACCTAGTCTGCAGGAATATTAATTTCGCCCGATTCGCAAGTCCGTGGCGGCAGGCGAAGTGACTGCAGATTCGAGGAAAGGTGTCCGACGTCTTTGAGTGTTCAGAATTTCTTTGGAGTCGCGTCCAGAACAGCATCGAGAACCCATGGATGCGTGAGACTTCTCAGGGATAAAGCGGTCGGAGAGTGAAGTTGATCACTGCGTGATTGCAGGCTTTCGCCGAGGTGAGAATCTTCGCTCTCCTGGAATTATAAAGTTCAGGTGGGTACTGCTTGGCACTTGAATATGGTACCCTTAACGTCGGTTAGAAACTACCGACCTACGCTGCGTAAACTCCAAGAAGAGCCAAGATCTGAAGTTGATAACCGACATCTACATATTGCCAAAGTTAGGAGCACTTGCATCTCTACCTCATTTACCCTCCTTGATGTTAGCTTCTCTTATTTGGGATTAGGCAGTTTAGTAGGTTACTTCTTTGAGAAACAGTAGACCGCCATGTTTCCCAAGAAATAGGACGGAGGGAAGGATAATTGTACGTAGCAGTCAGGAGCAGCTGATGAAGAAGACAGAAGATGTAATGTCTCATAGACTACCTGTTATGCTGACTCCCCTTCATCCCCTCTCAGGCCATCATTTCAGTTAGATAATTAATAACACTCGGTCTTGTCTACATTTCTACCTTTTCTTCTCTTTTTAAATAGCTGGATATGGAAATACTTGGATGCTACAGACTACGCTAAGGGAAATGGGGCCAACTGTATTCGGCTGAAGCAAAAGTGAACGTAGTTCTTTTTTTTTTATCTGTCCATGTATACACTTGTAGATGTTTCCCACGGGGCTAACCTCAGGCAATCAAGAATCAAGCTCTATTGTCTAATAATGGACGCACAGCACCATTGTCGACCGCTGCAGCGTAATGGCTACGCCCTCCGTATCCAAGGGAGGTGGTAACAAGCAGAAGTCATGAGTAGAATACAGAACGTTTCGTAAGCAGAGAAACCCATCCCGCGTAATGACGTTATTTCCAGTGTTACAGTTCCTTTTGTGCTGCACGGATTGCAGTAACTTGGCGAGGAGAAGTTTCTTTGTCCTGTCAAGGAATTGTAAGAAAAATAAGAATGACTAGTTGAGAGAGATGTTAAAAGTGTTGTTCATATATCAGCCATTGTTAACAACTGGTTTACCGCGTGTGACGTGAAGAGAACTGCTTGATTTGTCGGTAATTTTGTAACGTTGTATATTACGTGATTTGCTACGGGCTGTTGAAAGTTGCACTTCATTTGTGCGGTTGTTCGTGCCTGTTCACGGTAAACGTGTGCATGTAGATATTTTTAAAAATGTCACGCGCTTACTCACTGCGTCTGGACTTATCCTGGCGCACTTGTTTTGTGATCTCGAAAGCTGAAAAAAAATAGTGACACGGACTATACCGTAGTAACCTTTTCGGAACCACCGTCGTACGTTGATCGTTGGTTTATATATGCTTATTTATTGCAGGCAAAAAATTCGTTTGGCTGTTAATAGCACAAATCACAGTAGTACGAGTGGATGGTTTCGTTTCTGTATGAAGGTACATGTACAATTGTTCTCTTGATAAATGTTGTAGTTGTTTTGTGTGTATTGTTGTCATCGTATGTGTATTTGTTGTACTATGTGTGCATTGCTGTTTTTTACTTTAGATGCCGGACTAGAAGTCAGTATTCGGAAGGTCCTGCGACCGGCCACCTCGACACAGGTTTTTCTTGGTTTCCCTTTGTCTAAAAGCAAATGCTGAGATGGTTCCCAAGATTCCAATTTGCCACTACATGCTTCTTATGTAGCCCTTCCAACTTAAATTTATTAGTAACCAATTTCATATTTTGTATACATGAGAAATAACCACTGCCACCGGGTGACAACCCACTTTAAGTAAATAAATATTATTATTGTTATTAATTAATCTTCACGCCATACAGGAATGGAGGTGTACCTCCACGTCTTCTTCAGGTTTTAGATGTGGCGAGTGGACTTCGTGAAGTTTCGGACGCCTTGATTCCAGGGAAAGAGCCCCAGTACGTGTTTGATATGAGGCTCGATGGGATGTACTTAGACGTTATATATTGTAATAAGCCGTGTTCTATATTGTTGGCAATAACTGTGAATGAAGAGTAGTTATCGTGGAAAACTGATACACATGTGTTTGAAGTTTGTGTGCGACACCGTTCAACATACGGTAACGGATGTATTGGACATCCGTTGAACAGTTTCGGAGATAACGCGTTCGATTATGCAGGCGAATAAGTACTCTTCGCCTTTGTGTGTTTATTTTATGTATTGTCTACAAAATGAAAACGCGAAACCAGTTTCCATAAAACTAATTTCAAAATCGTTCCCCCTTACTGCGTCAACAGCGTTTAACTTTTGTAATGTTAAGCACGTAATTACTTTCTGAAGAAATTCCTTGAATATCATAGGATACAGCGCTGTATTTATGGAGGAGAATCACGGGTTTAAACACCGCGTTAAATACCCTGCAGAAATGTCTGGTACGATATTAAAACTGGGGAAAGTAAAGGGGTTCGGGCTGAGAGAACTATAACTTCTATGTTGCCAGTTAAGATGAAATATGAATTCATGGGTATGGAATGCATTGCAGTATTTGTTAATTATTTCTTTGAAAAGTTATCGCTTTCAAATTAAATCCTTATTACAATACAGCGAGCACTGCAAGGCAATAAACCAAGTACCCATAACCGAGAGCGTTTTCGCTGGCGCGTTCTTCTAATATCGCAGCATTAAAATGACTTCGTTGCAGCATTCAAAGCCTGTGGTTTGTTCTTAGACAGTGCCGCGGTAAGCAGTGTAGAACAAGATTATTAATACACCCAGATTCCCCGCGTCATAAAAAGAAAGTGTCCTCATAATTCACCCTGTGTATTGATTCTGGAAGTTGAAATGGCGTAATTCAATTAGCATGGAGGACTGGTGCAATGATACTGACGGGTAAAACGGAAGTACTTGGAGAGAAACATGTCCCAATGCCGCTTTGTTCGCCACAAATCCCACAAGGATTGGCCTGGGTTTTGAAACCGGGCGTCCTCGGTTAGAGGCTGCCCACTAAACGCCTGAGCCTTGGTACGGCCGTTTTAGGTTTATGGACATAGAAGCAAATAATAGTACATTGGCCATGTCTCTGGACAAGGTGAATCAAAGAACTGCAGTTGATGCGGGTGTTGGAGAGCGCACTGACATGTAGGGCGAGTAGTAATAGGGGCATATAAATTGCAAAATATATAATCTAACACAACTCAGTTAACCCTTTAAAGACGAATGGCAGACTGCTTTATTTATAAGACCCAGTCCGTACCGCGCTGTAAACACTTTTCATCTCGGTTATAAAAACCAATCAGTTTATGCTGTAAGAGGCATAAGTCGCTGTTTGTTCTCAGATAAATACAAAACACTTAAATACAGTGTGGGCAGAGCGTACAGTTGTTGAATGTTAAACTGGTGGTGCATTACGTAACCACTAGGTTACAGAAGGTTAATAATTTTTATTAGGATGAATGGTATATTTCACGTTATTGCGTCCGGCTACGTGTTTCGGCTCTATCAGGGCCATCTTCAAGGTGAAGTATTATTTATATAAGGTGATATTTATGTGTGTGTGTATATGTATGTATGTATATATATATATATATATATACACACACACACACACACACAGTTGGTAATATTGTTGTCGATTGCGAGATCTCGCATTACATGTTTAAAATGTGATTAAAATGATATGCACTGAATTAATATCAACTGCATTAAAATAATTTTGAGTTAAGTATGGTTCAATATATTATTAATATATTCAATGTTAAAATTAAGGATGTTGACTTGATGCATTACTCTTTAATAACACAACGGGGTGTCTCACTTGGGGGGGGGGGGGGGGGGGCAAAGGGCGAGAGAAATTGGGTGGTGAGTAGTTCGGATACATTTCATACATGCAACAAAACGCCTACTGGACTTGACGGGTTTGATTTGTGATTGGTGTGTCGTTCGACGAACTGTCAACCGTCTGTACACGAAGACTTGGAAGGTTGTTTCAATTCTTGAGCGTTTTGCTGGCAATTCTTGACAAGTTCCGTTGGTTTCACTGGCGGACGGGCAAGTATACGAAAAATTCTGCGGTATGTGGCATGGAATTGGGCGGAGAAGAAAATGAAATGAGTTGGCAATTCGTAATTTCAAAATATGTCATCGCAAAGAAAGAAGTTATTTACGCGATCTTGTGATAGAGGTCAGAAGGAAAGTCAGTTGTATAGTTCTGATGAAACCTACATTTCCTCACGTGCATCCTCGAATTCGTGCAGTAACGATACGAATAGGGCGGGGGAGAAGGGTGGGCTGTTTGTCGAGCGGTATTAAGAGCCAAACGATTTATTGCAGTACATGCCAGAAGAGAAGACGGATATTCTACTAACGCAGTTTTAATATGGAAAGCTATCCAAAACAACGGCGGGCATCATAAGGAAATACGCAGAACGAAATATGAAAAACGTGTGCATGGAAGGTTAATTTCAGATCTCCAGCCGAACCCTGTAATTCTGGTCAGCCATGCACCGTATCGTCCGTGCATATATATATATACATATAGAAGGAACCCCTGTCTGAAACAGAGATAAGCGTGGGATGATTAATTGGCGTCGTGAACACACTTTGTGTTCTGAAACCGCACTGGTACGTATTCATTCTAATTCAAAAACCATTTCAATAACGAATTTTCCGTGGACTAGCATGATCAGGCTATGGGTGTACTGTTCTTGGCCCAGACCCTTAGCACTCTTGACCCCGAATCATACAGAAACAATCTGGGAACTGCTAGAACAACGTGTTTCCCAAAGAAACGTTTCATTCAAAACGGATACTTGAAGGGACATCTTATTAGGATTTCTGTTGAAAGGTAATAAACGAGTGGCGTCCCGTTTATAAATTGTACAGATCATGCAACCGTACACTAGGTCGAACTAATGGTAGAAAAACTGACAGTTCATTTATAGCAGAAGGTCCCTGTCACTTTGCATGACAACCTTCAGCCTGAGTTCCACAAGACTGACGGTCCACTTACCACAGTCACGTGATTGGAGCTGCTACGTAAGCAGAGGAATACTGGCGCTTCCGTGGCTCTGATTTGCAGAAGCATACTTCTCTACGCGCACACGACTCCATGCACCCTCCCGACTTGTGAGATCAGTCTAGACTCTCTGAATTTACCTGCGCCCGAAGCTGGAGACTTTATGGAATTAATGCTGCTGTGTATGCCTGTAACAGTGAAGAAACCAGGCAAGCTGTACCAGATGCTATTAATGTACTTACAGACACAGAACATTTTTAGTTTAGAATTATCATTCGGATGTCACAGCATAAAAGGTGAGCCTATGAAATGTAGAGTCATGATTGATTAGGATGCGCACGACATTGAAATGAGGTAGATTCCAGTTGAAATGTGATGGCACACGGTGACGCATGGGAGGGGAAGTGAAGGGGAAACTGGAGAATGGAGTGGGTAGCCAGTACCCTTCACACTACCTCGGAACATCGTGTATCCAGCATTACTACCGGTGATGCGCACACCTCGGCTGCCAGTTGTCGACTGAACTGACGCCCCCGCCGTTTTACATGGAATCGTCCGTTTCGCCGAAAGACGAAATCTGGTTTCTGAGCGTGTGCCATAACATTTCAACTGGCCTCTACAACGTACGCATCCTCTTTTCTTAGCCCTTCTCAGCGGCAGAGCCGCAATGCACGCGGTGTTATGTGCAGAGGTGACAAGTTCACCTTAACGGTGAATACTGCCACTAGGGGGTCTTTAGTTTCAATTTTGGGCTATGGATATTTAAACCGCAAACGTCCTATGCGTGTAAAGTAATGCACAAGGAACTGAAGCTTAACTTCGGACAACCGCAGTGTCTTTTAAAGGGTCATATACTGTATTGTGCTGCTGGTAGTGGAAAAAGTATATGCCTGTGTTGAAGATTCGTCACGTGGGAGAAATTCTTGTCCCATCTAAGGGGGATTTTTATTTATTATTGTTGACAGATATTGAGACCAAAGGGCGGTGGATGGGAGGGGGGGAGGGTGCTGTGCTGTGTTTATCAAAAGCAACTAATTTTATTTTATATGTGAATGTTCCGAGAAATTCTTTTTTTCGACATGGAAGACATTTTATTTTGTTTATAACTTCTGGAATTTCTGTGACTTCGCCTTAAGCCAAATCACCTCTGGTTTAATTTAATATATTATTAGTATCATGGCGTTCAGGGTGTTTTTGAGTAGGGTGCTAAGGAGATGGTTTGTAATGAAACCATGTGAAACGTATGCTTCGAAATTTATAACAACGTAAGGTAGGTATTACGGAAGAAGGATTGGAATAGTGTCCAGTGGGCATCTTGGATGTTAATCGTGTTGTAACTGCGGGTTATGCTGCCCTGCCTATTCTTTTTAATAATATCTCCGGCGTCTTGTTAGATTTTGATGTTTTGGCGTGGTTACCGTAAAGAGTGCTGCCTTTTAGGACGTGATGCAATGTAGTATGATAAATGCCCGCGTTTAGGTGGAAACTAACCTAAATTAGGGCAACAGGTTAGTCCGAAAGGTCTGTTTTCTACCAGGCTCCTCGGCGTCCCGTCATGTTTCCGCATAACTCTTGTCACTGATCCAAACAGTTTGATGTTAGCGTTGATATGAACTTTGTTAAGAATTTCGTACAGTTAGAATATGCACTGTAATTACAAGTACCATTTTACCTTTGAGGATGTACGCGTAGTAAACTTGTCGACGAGAGTTAATCACCATCCACGCGATTAGGCCCGCCGGCTTAAAAGCGTCGTTAAAAAGGACATAAACAAAGGCAAGACTGTAAGTCTCTAAGATGCTTAGCGCCTAATTAGCTCGACCAGAGCATCGCAAATTTAAAGGATGCGGACCCGGTATGAGGCTGTTGGACTGCATCCCAGGGCTAGACAAAGACCAGCAGAATCTTCACGTATACAAATATTCGCGTTTTGTTGCTTTGTAATCTCTAATGGACATATGACACGCAGGTCATTGTACTAGGCGCGTGTATGTAGAGGAATGGACGTCTTGTACTGCACCACCTTGAAGATGGAGACAGCACGTTTCTCCGAAGCGTCGGTAACTGTTTAAAAGTCCACGAGGTTTATTGTCCCAAAATACTTGAATCATTATTATATTCTTTCCTTGCAAGTAATTTTAAGAGTAGGGTCGTTGAAAGGTCTTTTCAAGTTCCTTTTCCTACCAGTGCTAGTGCAGTGCGCGCTGTGTACCTTTGCGTTCATGTTTGTGTTACTGTAGTATCATTACTTATTATTTATATATGGTGGATTACTGTATAGTACTGTACTCGTTGTCTGTTAACGTTCTTTAAATAGAGCGAATGACTGGCTATGGTCTGGGCGGTCCGGGGATCGAATCCCGATGGGGGCGAGATTTTCCGCACCTGTACAGAGCGGCCGGGGCGTGACGCTGACCCCTCACCCCATTCTAGTGCCGTGGTCAAGAAAGCCTCTGCTCCGCGTATGGGTCGTACGGCATGTACAGAGCCTCAGTGCCTGTAAAAAGGTGCACTTTTAAATAGAACGAATACTTAGATTGTTTCTGCAGTCGACGTTCTTGGTGTGATTATCTTTGTATCCATGCTGTGTTAATATCCGTACGTATTTGCTGGCCCTGTGGCTTTTCGTTATGAACATAAACGGAGGTCACTAAATGGTTTAAGTTATTATTATTATTATTATTATTAACTGCAATTGGGTTGTCACCCTGTGACAGTGGTTATTTTACATGTACACAAAATATTAAATTGGTTACTAATAAATTTAAGTCGGGAGGGCTACATGAGAAGCATGTAGTGGCAACTTGGAATCTTGGGAACCATCTCAGCATTTGCTTATAGACGCAGGAAAACCAAGAAAAACCTGTGTCGAGGTGGCCGGTCGCAGGACCTTCCGAATACTGACTTCTAGCCAGCAGTCCGGCATCTAAAGTAAAAACAGCAATACGCACATAGTACAACAAATACACATAAGGTGACAACAATACACACAAGACAACTACAACAATACATACAAGACAACTAACAACAATACACACAACACATCTTACAATACAACATGTACAAAAGGGAAACAACACCAAGATAAGAAAGTACTGCATACAGTTTCCAGTATTTTCCCCACACATATTGTACTCACGCTTTCACCCCAGCCCTTCTCTTCTCACCACTTTACTACTCATATAAACTTTTCCCATAAAGTCTCGTTTTTGCCCCCTTCCCTACACTGCACTTCACTTCACTTCACTTCACTTCATCCCACTTCACTACACTTTTAGATGATTTTCACTTCATTTTATTTCGCCTCTCTGCACTTTTAGATGATTTCCAGCACACTTCATCCTCTTTAACCCACCTCGATTATCACTTTCCTTACCATCCTTAATGCCTGGGTTACTGGCTGGACAACCGAGGAACAGGTCGATTCCAGACGGAGGTATAGATTTTTCTCTTCTCAAAAACCTGCAGATGTTGTCTGGATCACACACAGCCTTATATTGAATTGATATCGGTTGCTAAACTGGGGGTCAATGTGTAAGCAGCCGGAGCTTGAAACTAACCACACCTTTTTATGGTCTCGAAGTTAAGAATTCGTGGGACTGTACTTCCACTCCCCATATTTTTTTTTATGGAGTGCGCAGTGCCAGCGTTACTTTTATTTACCATGTGGGAAAGTATTTAAAATTAAAGTAGGTGTTGAGACTTTTATTTCGTGTCGTGTTCCAAGCCGAGAAATCGACAAACTTCACAACGATGTACGTGTTAAACAGGTGTCATTGTGAGAGTAGGGTAAATTTGCCCCTTGGCTCGAGTCTGTGCTGTTAGACGTATGGGGAAGTGGAGGTTATGCCGAACACGTTCTTAAGGTCGACTCCAGGCAAACATGAGTGGACGGTTTCACGCTTCGGCCATTTTACGCTTTCTTCTGGTAAATCGTCGTCCTGTACCCATCAGATTAGGAGTGACAGGCTGAGCTCCAGACGTTGTGGCTGAAAATTGTCCCTGTCGCACCAGTTTTTGAGTCTCTACGGACTAAGTCGGGGAGGGGGAGTAATGTAGTCGGTGTAGTGAGTAGGCTACAGCCCGCCCGGCTTCCTTTTCAGTGGGTAGAGTGCAGTTGAAATGTGATGGCACACGGTGACGCACGGGAGGGGAAGTGAAGGGGAAATTGGTGAATGGAGTGGGTAGCCAGTACTCTTCGCACTACCTCGGAACATGGTGTATCCAGCATTACTACCGCTGATGCGCACACCTCGGCTGTCAGCAGTCGACTGAACTGACACCCCCGCCGGTTTAAATGGAATCGTCCGCCCGAAAGACGAAATCTGGTTTCTGCGCATGTGCCATCACATTTCAAACGCAGTCTACCGTATACCGTGTTTCTGTTAAAGCAGCCGGGTCACGAAGTTGACCTCTTATCTCCATGAAACGTCGAGGTTAAGAATGAGTGGAGCCATACCTCTACTCCCCTTGGGAGCCTTCATGACAACTTCAATTTTTTTTTCTGACAGATTTGTGCGTGAGAGGTCAGTTGTCCTTGATATAATGCATACATTTTTAATCGTTTATGGAGCCCACCGATGCATTACCATGCACAACAAGCCATGCACGAAGTATGTACTTCTAACCAATAATATTCAAAACCATCACCATGTTTACGCCACCCCTGACGTGTTTTTGGAGTAGGACCGTGAGGGTGGACACGATTAACCCTTTAACGCCGTCACTTCTTGCAGAAACTCTTGTAATTAAAAGAACGTAGACATTTAACTCCGTCGGTATTCCTAGGTCGTCGGGGGGGGGGGGGGGGGGGGGGTCGGGGGGCTCCCTCATAGCGTACGGCGACTGTAAGCTGTCGTCTGGTTTGAAAGTTTGTTCATGTCGCTGTGTACTAATCCCGTGAAGAAGTCAGAACTGGATGTTGGATGTTAAGAAAACTTTATGACAGTTCATTTTTGTTGCGGTAGGGCTTAATTGGAAGTGAGAAGTTTTTGTTTACAAAACAAGACAGCTTCATGCACACCCACTCACCTTGTATGTACGTTTATACCTGTCCTCTCTAGTGCTCCCAAGTTTCGTGCTGAGTGACACAACTTCGTATCTACTAAATCTTTCGTTTCAGTCCTTGGTTACCCCAGAACTTCGCTGTGGCTCTGCGTGTGCGTGTGTGTTCGACATTTCATAGGTATCTCGAGGAGCTACCGCGTCTCTCTATTAAGAGGGCGCATATACACGGCAGAGAAATTCAGTTCAGCCTGCGTGGAAGCACTGACAGCAGTCGCGCTGATACAGTAATAAAGGGTTAAAGTTACCGTCTCTTTGCACGACGTGAACACGTGTGGGGCGGGGAGAGTGGATGTGTAGCTCCACGCATTCTTAACTACGACACTGGATGGAGGTAATTGATCAGCTTCCCGCCTCGGACGCTTTTCACTCGGGGAAATAGCACCATATACAAATGAACAGGGGGTTTGGTGAGCCCCAAGGTCATTCTTGACGTTTTGGAGAAGAGACAAAAGTCTTTCCTCGAAAGGGAATTTGAACCGTGATATGTAGGGCGTCGATACAGTGACCTGTTCACCACTGTGTGGACTAAAAATTAAGTATCATGTACGGGTCACATAATGTTACCTCTGCGTCACGTACCGAGCATTAGGAGGACACAAGAGCGATGTTATGTTGATAAATAAATGCAAACCATAAGGCAGAAATTGGGAGACGTATGGTGAGGTAAATATCAGTCATGAAACCACAACTATGGTAGTATGAATTTATGATAGTATTTAATAGCAAAAAATAACTACATGTTTCGGCCAATAGCGGCCATCTTCAGGTTATTACAATTTTACTCAAAGAGTATCATATATATGCCTATATTGCGAGGTGATGCTGAGATCTCATCATCGTTACGCGTTACAATCAATTCCCACTAAATAAACTGATTGTAACGCGTAACGATGATGAGATCTCAGCATCACCTCGCAATGTAGGTATATATATGATACTATTTCAGCAAAATTGTAATAACCTGAAGATGGCTGCTATTGCCCGAAACATGTAGTTGTTTTTTGTTATTAAATACTACCATAAATCCATACTACCATAGTTATGGTTTCATGACTGATATTTACCTAACCATTAGTCTTTTCTACACACAAAGGGGATAACACACCTCAGAATTGGGAGACGCGTTGAAGAGGGAATAACACAACAAGGATGAGAAGGGGGGGGGGGGGGTGGAGGAGAATAATTCAAATAAAAGAGGAATCTTACTCGATACCGAAGGATTTATGTAACTGATAA
>Ga0123354_10013165_pt1 | contig 12828 bp, 7 predicted proteins | sample TergutLab28metaG_2_FD_97872 | JGI IMG/M metagenome (GOLD analysis project Ga0123354, IMG submission 97872) | Labiotermes labralis P4 segment gut microbial communities from Petit-Saut dam, French Guiana - Lab288 P4 | ecosystem: Host-associated > Arthropoda: Insects > Digestive system > Gut ...
TAGGCGTAGATGGGTGGATAATATTAGGATGGATCTCCAGGAGGTGGGATGTGGGTATATGGACTGGATTGGGTTGGCCCAGGATAGGGACAGGTGGCGGACGCTTGTGAGTGCGGTAATGAAACTTCGGGTTCCGTAAAATGCGGGGAATTTCTTGACTAGCTGCAAACCAGTTAGCTTCTCAAGAAGGACTCTGCACCATGGAGTAAGTAAGTAACTAAAACAGTCTAGTTTCTGCAGGAACAACAAAACACGCAATGTACAGTACGTAGAACATTGCATTGAGGCGCGTTCGTGCAACCATCGTTGCACTGAAAGAGCAATGAATATTACACAGCTTGAGTGTGTTTATTTGTAGCCTTACGTATCCAGCATGTAGTGCGTGTGCACCATGTCATCTGTGACCAGCCCCGCTTTACAGTATTTTGCCACATTGTGTCATAAACGGCACGATTTTCGAGAAAAAAAAAGGGTTATTGAACATAAAGTTGTGTTTGGAGTTTCTCTATAACTTTTACCTAAAACATTTTTCATGCTTCATAAAACTGAGCGAGATGTGATCAAAAATGCATTGGTCTTCATGTAAAGTACCCGTTATTCTTGTCCGATTTTAATGAAACTCGAATTTTCTCAACAGATGTTGAACAATACTCAAATACCAAATTTAATGAATATCCGTCCAGTGGGAGCCGAGATGATTCGTGCGGACAGACGGATGGACGAACGAACAGGCTTGTCGAAGCTAATAGTCGCGTTTCGCAATTTTGCGAACACGCCTAAAAAGGTATCAGCACTTTTAAATTATTCTGTAAAATATGTCAAGTAGAATGGAGTTGAACTCGGTTATGACGTCGTAGAAGGCACCGAATAAATTTTGTCGTTAGAAACGAGTGTCACACGAAACGAGGTGTATGATGAAAGTGAAGGAGAAATATTTCAGGACAGACTACGCGCCAGTATTCGTGTTACGTAATGTTAACTGTACGATCTGTTTCATATTTAAATTGAAATTAAAATTCAGAAATAAAAATTACTCTTCTTTAGGTCTAATTGTAAATTTCCATACAGGTTTACACTAAATAGTACATTAACTTAAAATTCAGGAAGAGCAAAAGTTATCGTGAGAAGAGGAACACTCACTGGTACATTGGCACATCTCTGTTGCTAAAACCACTTAAGCAACGCCTTATCAACGTCACTTTGTTCAGGCTTTCGAAATCGTTTTATTCCTGATCAGATCTGTTCAGACGAGCAGATAATTTTGATTTCTTTTACTGAAGTCGTTTGGCTCGTAGAATTTACGCTACCAAATTCCCGACACACGTCAGCTTTGGGTGTTTTTTTTTCTGCTTTCTGTTTCTCGTGTGACTTCAGCTTTTCCTTCGATGGTCACAACGTTTTAGCCGTGACTGTCGCCGTATCATCACGTTACCCATCTCTTGTTAATTGTAGGAGCAGAAACGTAGAGAGAAGTCTGAATTGTATCATCCCCGTTGTGTGTGTCTTTGAAAACTAGAGAGGGTATGTAGTCAAACACAACTATGTCAGCTAAGATGTTTTAGTGACTAGAAAAACTACATGTTTCGGTACTTATTGGCCATCGTCAGGTTTTCTTCAAGAGAACATATATATATATATATATATATATATATATATATATATATGTGTGTGTGTGTGTGTGCCGAAACATGTAGTTTTCTAGTTATAGTCATTAAAACATCTTAATTAACATAGCTGTGTTTGACTACATACCCTCTCCACGTAGAGGGAAACTTTACACACACAGTGAATTACCGTTACCGTTGTCTTTGCCAGGCCTGGAATGTACATAGCTATGCAAAAGAGTCAAACAGCTTGCCTTCTCAAGAACAAGGAGATGGTTGAATTCTCAGAATAGCCTACTTTCTCGTATATTGGAACGGATGATTGGTGATTTCATCATATCCGAGATACATGCTGGTATGTATGTCGTACAATGCAGGGCAGAAAAACACGTGCCTTATGGGGAATTAGTCGTACCTCAGAATGTATGACGTTATAGTCGAGGTGTTGCATTAACCGAGGCCTTTGTAACCGAGTTCAACTGTGTTCGTAGGCGACAGACAGTTAAAAGTTACCCATATGGTGCGATTGCATGATATGCGTATCGTGACTTACGATAAAGTTGGTCACTTCAAATTCGTAGTTATTACACTAGAGCGACTGTAATGAATATTCACATTATTATTTGTTCACATTAAAAATGAAAACCCAAATGAAAATTAACTAGGCCTTATATCAAGTTAGTCGACAAGTGAGGTAACACTACGTAATTATATAGTTTAAATAGTACTAATTTTAATCCAGTTACGCGTAAATAAAATGACATTAGTATGCATATAATGCAGTTTTAATTAATGCATATATTTAAATCCTATGCAAGCCCTTTTAAAGTATGATGTTAAAAATCGTATGTAATTCATAATTTTTAAGTTCAGCTTTCAACTTGAGTGTCTTTTGATGAAATATAGTTATCATTCTTCCAATGATGCCATTACCCGCATTTGCAAAGTGATTTGCAAAAAAACGTACGAGGTTTGATGGTGGCTAAAAGTATACGAATAGACATGCGGCCGAGTAAGTGTTTAACATAGGCGTTGTGTGTGGTGGAGTTTAGTGTGGAACATTAGCCGCGTAATTGAGTGGCGACAGTGTAGATAAATTTATGGAGCGCACAGTTTCAGGTTCGTTTTTGAACCGGGATGGTCCTACATGGTCCTGTACTCGCACAGCTCTCTGCTAGGCTTTTAAAGACGTCTGTTACGTATAGAGCTTTTCGCCAAATTTCTTTATTGAATTTATTTGGCAGTTTGCACAGGGACAGTGTTCTTTAGTACAAAAACCTGTACTTGCCAGCTTTGAACCGGAATAGTAAGTAACCGTTGCAGCCATCCTAGCCATCAAAGTGTTTTCCACGCAAAGGACCGGCACCATCAACCTTCTGAAGGCTTGAGAGTGTGTGTTAATAAATATTCACGTGGAGGGTTGGAATATTTGTGCCAACTTCGGACACACGGTACTGCATATTCCTGGCTGAAGTGTGTCGTGTTGAGAAAGAAAATAAAAAGTCTTGTTGGAGTGAGTTGCGCAGAATTTACGCAAGTGTTAATATTATGACGGACTGATTGAAGAAGGTTTCCTACTAAGTGTTACGCATGGAAATCTTGTAGAAAACTTTCCTGTATTAAAATTTTACCCTTGCAATGTGTAGGTATAATGCTGAATTTACAAATGTGGATATTCTTACGCGTCGTTTTATCTGACATTGTTATTTATTATTACGGCATTTAACGACGCTGTTTGAAGTAGTAGGTTATGTGCATAGTACATACAGTGTCGAATGAGTCGAAATTATGATGATTGGTTTATATGTAAGGATTCTAAAGGAGACAGTAATTAATTCTTTCTCCCGCAAAGACAAACAGAGAAGTCTACAAATCTCTTTCGATTTGAGTCGTTGTGAAGTGACCGTACTCGGATAGGTGGCTACCAACCTTTCTGCTCCCATCTTCAAGGTGCATATAATTTTCTTCGAAGCATTGAAACTACCGGACTACAAGTCTCATATATTTCGTGGTTGGGAACATGTCGCGGGGGGCGAGGGTGTCTTGTCGGGGTATCTTGTAATTCGCCCGAAATTCGAATCTGATACCTAAAGGATGCAAATTCAGAGCTTTACAGCTATACTAACACGCATGCGTGGCTTAAGGACTTCTGTTCGCCTATCAGTACGAGTGTCCGCGGATCAAAGTTTGTTGTATTGCTACCGTGCATCACCGAGCATAATACATTAATCATACTTACCTACTTACTTACTTGCTTAGCTACTCCATGGAGCAGAGTCCTTCTTGAGAAGCTTCCTCGTAACAGGTTTTCAGCTGGTCGAGAAATTCTCCGCATTTTATGGAACCCGAAGGTTCATTACCGCAGTCACAAGTGCCTGCCACCTGTCCATATCCTGAGCCAGCTCGAGCCAGTCCGTACCCCCATATCCCACTTCCTGAAGATCCATCTTAACCCTTATCCTGCTAACGTGGAGAATATGGTGAGCTCCTAATAATGCCAGGAAATGGCAGATGGGATTTAATTCGGCGTTTAAAGGGTTAATATTATTCTATCATCTACTCCTGGGTCTCCCAAGTGGTCACCTTCCTTCAGGTTTCCCCACCAAAACCCTGTAGACGCCTATCCTCTCCCCCATACGCTCCACATGCCCCACCTATCTCATTCTCCTCGATTTTATCACCCGAACAATATTGGGTGAGGATAAGACAGTAATCATAGAAAAATTAAACTACGGGCTCTCCCTACAACACAGGAGAGCCTAAAAGTTAACAGTAATTTTTAAGATTTATTTAGATTTTATGCTTTATATTTTATTTATTTTAATATTCAATATTTTAACATTAAAAAACTGTGACTTTAAACAAGAGCCCCCATAATTTCATTTCATTGTACCTTCATTTACATGATTTTTGTATTGACATGCCTGATGATGGCCTGAGAAAGGGCCGAAACATGTAGCTTATATGTAAGGCTCAATTAAAATAAACTTATGTTGTGTTCGACGGAGTAATTGTAGTGTGTAATACAGCGTACTTAACAGCAGCTGCAAAGAGACTGCTGCTACCTTTCGAGTTAACCGTTGTTGCATTTAAATCTCGAAATGTTTTGTACAGTACATTACTGGTGCCGTGAGCATAGAACATAAAACGACAGACAGGCTCGCTGTTTGAGAAGTAATGACGTTTCTTTGATTGTCTGTAGTAGCTAGTTTATTAAGTAATGTAGGTCACGTATGGGGGGCAACTAATGTCAGCGTTTATTCTGTCGGTTTTAATACGAGTCTGTATGTACTCACTTGTAGCAGATAACGAAATAAATTGGCAACCCACACACATAGAGTTGAAGAATTAAAGTCAAATTTGAAGAAGGTCTACGCGTTTTCCCGAATGCGTTCTTTGCATGATGCATTGTCCTTGATATTCATTTATTGCATATACTGAAGAACGAACTTTATTAAGACCTGTGTAAAGCTATATTGTTATAAATATTCTGTCTTCATAGTTAATTAATATATATCTACACCATGTCTTGAAATATACAAATTAAATTGTAGATCTGATTTAAAATCTGTATTCAGCATAATCAACCACATTTGTTTTAGGGTCTACGATATATGAAATTCAGTTTTTGTGTCGCGAAGATTGGGATTCTTACAGAACCGATACAAGGTGAAATTAAATGTTCCCGGCCACCTTTACTCTATATAATTATACCAAATTTAATCAAAATCTGTTGAGCGTTTTCTTAAACATGCTACACACAAAGGTTGCATAAAAGTCTGGCTCCATTGCGTTATTTCTTGCAGACTTCTCTTCATTTGTTTAGAGGAGTAAACCGGAAACATATTCGTCCTTGAAAACTCAGTGCACCACCATGTCTGGTCGCCTGGTCGCTGCACGAACGACCTCCGCCATGCAGTAATTTCATTTCCAAAGTATGTGTTGTCAAACATCTGGCATCAAGTGTCACGGCCGGACAAAGCCGAATGTCCGACCCTCGAAAAGTTCTCGCGGGCCATGAACTTTAATATTACCTTTTAAAGAAATTACTTGGCGTGGGCCTGCAGAAAATGAAGGCAGTGTTAAGAGGTTTTGTCATTTTTTACACCCACTTGCACGTGTTATTGCTCAAACCGCCTAACGGATTTCGTTTGAATTCCCTAAGAAAATCCGTACTGAGAATTCACTGACGAATTAATTTTGGTTCTGTTCCTTTATATGATATTACAGTGAAATAGTATCATACTGTTCGTAACGGTGTATGGTACAAGAACTGAGTGTTACGTCGGTATGTAAGCCTAATTGCCGATGTCTGGCGCCGCGCAGTCTAAGGCGTGGGTTTGCGGCCGCTCGCCTTCTAAGATTGCGGGTTCGAATCCCTCCGGGTGTATGGATGTCTTGTCTTTGGTGAGTGTTATATTTAATTTTCCAGTGTGACAGAATACGTGAAAAGGCGCATACGTTTGTGCAGTGTAATAGTTGTACGTTTTTTATGTGTGTTGGACCGTGCATCGTTGTGATAATTGAAGAATAAGGACCAACGTATTCTTCAATTAATATTTGTACGGTTCTGTGTTACCTGTTACGTGTTACAGTATGCAGTAAAGCAGATGGACCTCGACAGACACTTGCCTCTTGAAGTAACGAATTTCTGTCAGAAGTAAATATATATCTGTTACGTAGGGACACACAGCACGCTTGGGAACTGTGCACAATTTTGTGTCTTTTTAACTCACTTTATGCTACGAACGTTTACACTTTTCAAACCTGTCTCTCCTGCATGCCCTTGTGACGATGAAAATGAGCGTGCCCACTCATCTCTGTAGACACTTGAAGCTAATGATTTTTTCAGCATTCCACAAAGTGAATATATAAAGTACCGTGGAAACAGAGGCCAGTCATAACATTTGGATGTCTTTGTCTCTCTGCTGTTTATCTCTTCTTTGAAATGGCTGAACATTGTTCTGTATTGTCATGTCTCTGCTAATGTCCCAGTGGCTGTGTTCTGCTTCCTTTTATGATCAATACAGTAGATATACAGTTTTAAGGCACAAAAGGAAGAGGCCACTGAATTTTAAATGGCTACGTAGAGGTAGGTTTTGAGACTGTTAGTAAAGCAATAGGCGTAGAAAGTTTTCTTTGTTGTGACGAGGGATTAGGCTACTCATTCGAAGGTATGAGCGGGAAGAGTACATGCTGACAACGGTTTAGTGTCTGAGACTTTACTCTGTTCCACTCGTATGAAATGGCTACAGAACACACTGTAAGTGAATCATTTATGTGATCACTGCGTTTTGTCTTCTTCTGAAGTATATTACTCTGCAGAGGTTTGTCCGAAACGTCGGGGCAGTGTTTTATTTCGTGGGCGGTATGCAATATGGAGAAAATGAAATAATAATTGTGGCGTTTCGGTTGATTTGAATATAGGGACAGCCTTCCTGTGCAGTGTGGTCGCAATAATGTACTTGATGTTGCTGAAATTTCAGAAAGGGGTCATTATTTATTGATCACTTCTGAACGATCAGTGCGAAATTTGTAAAAATAATTGTTACCTACACAGCGTAGAAGGTTGCGAGCTTTGAGGTTGCCGTTCTTCTGGGATATGACGCTGCGTCAGTGTTTAATTGGATGTCGACGTTTAGCAGCAACCGGCAACGGCCTCCTCGTCTTTCTCTTCCCGTTCTCGTGTCATTGTGCAAACTACTGGGCGTGAAACAAGTACAGGGTTTTATGTTCCAGGTGTCTCGCAGTGTTTCTGTACCCATTGAGAAGCATAAATTTATTTATAGCTCATTTAACGACGCTGTCAATAGCTGAAAATTTGTAGTCTCAGTGTGAAGATGGTTACTGAATAATGAAATGGAAATGACAAAAAGAAGCGGTCATAGCCTATTTGACGTACCGTGTTGCCATTTGACTGGTGGGACTGAGAAAGACGTGTTTTGGGCCAGGTTTCGTACTGAAAACTCTCCGGAACGTTACTGCTTAAGCCAACTTCCTCAGTGTGATTTTAGTGTTACACTACATTTTACTCCATATTTTTCCTTTCCCATCGACGCATCCAGCAGTATATGACTTATGCGGTTCGTTGAGCAGATAAACATGGCACCTGAGTCGCACAGATTTTGGAAATAATGCCAGGTAATTGTAAACACGTGTGTCACACCAGTTAGAGGTGTTGTGTTTTAAGGCCTCGTAGAAAAGTCTGTCTGCATCATACGTATTTGTTAACACTTTTCAAGAACATTGTTGATAATGTATGCTTCTGTTTTCATTATCTCTAGGGACCTTGGTAGCACAGTGGTTAAGGTGCTGTGCTGCAAATCGGGAGGTCGCTGGTTCGATCCCAGCTGGATTTTTCATTGACTTAAAATCCTTCCGATCGCACTATGGCCCTGGGGTCGACTCAGCCTCTAACAGAAATGAGTACCAGGAGTATTTCCTGGGGGTAAAGGCGGCCGGTGCGTAAGGCTGACATCCTACCATCATCCAGTGCCGTTGTCACGAAATCTGGGAGCCTAAACTTCCTGGAACCCTCTGGGCCTGTCCAGGCCTGTAATGGGAATGCTTTACCTTTTGTCATTATCTCTTCAGTCGTGTGACTGAACAGTGCTGATAGTTCCGCTTTCTTTCGTTATTGTTAGAGAAAATATTCGCATTACTTACGACAAGCGGGCCGCGTCCGCCAGTCTGTTATTGTGTGCAAGCTGTTGATTCTTGCGTTTCAGATCCAAAAAATATTGAAACAATGGACTTACTTCTCTTGATTGATTTTTTCCACAGTTACCGAAACGTCTGTCCATCGCTTTTATTGGAAGGTCCCCAGGCTTTGCCACTTTATTCGTCAGTTAACAGTAGCCGTGAATGTGATGAGTATAAAGAATTTCTGGAGAGATACTGACAGGGGAACCCGAAGTACTCGGGGAAACCCTGTTCCCATGCCTCTGCGTGCACCACAAATCCCACAAAGACTGGCCCGGGATTCTGTTTGTTCCTCGTAGAGAAAAGTCCGTTACTTTTATAAGGGGCAGTCGGCTAATGTACAGGGAAACGGTCTGTATTTATGTGGGAATCGTGTGAAACATAAATATACAATGTGAGGAAGAATGCAGTGTCCTATTGTTGCAGCAGGTGGCACTGTACATACCATAACCACCGGGTTGTAAACGGTTAAACGGTGCTGTGTTAAGTGCGCAGATTAGACATCGTTGGATGAAATGGAAAGATCTGTTACGAGTGTGTGGACACTCGTAATAAGTTGGTAGTACCCTTGTTTGAAGATACCATCCAGGAGTTTGCCTGGAGAGGCTGAAGGAAAACCAGGAACGACAGTGCGTGTTGTCTATGCAGGTGTGTCTGATATTTTCATAATATGTGATACTAACGTTACGTCTTTGCTTTGATATTAGGCGTTTAGAATGCTTTATTGAGAAATGTATCTGACCACTTGCAAAGTCGCAAGCATACGAATTCACTAAGAAACAGACACTTCTAAACTACGGACACCCGTGTGATACATTTGTAGCATTTGTTCCGCATTTCCGTCCATCTGCATGCAGTACAAAAGAAAACCTGCAAATTCGTAAGTAGCAAAGATTCATCTTACCAGACAAATTCGCCCAGCGTTGTTACACAGATGTAACAGAGTGCACTGCTCAGGCATGGCAGCCCGCTGTTTATGTCTGGCCGTTCAAATGGAACTGCGTGGAACACGGATCCAGTTCTCGAAGACAGAATACCAATCTGGTTATCTTAGAGGCAACGTCTCTCCCTGGCTTGCATTGAGGAAACAGCTCACTCAGATCCCACGCTTGCCATTCTGTGGATGTTTTGATTACACTCAGTGTCCAAGTGAATACCGGGATATCTTGAAATGGACCAGTATTATGTTGGACACCATCCATTGTCTGAGGTACGGCAGACTGTATTTTATTCTTAGGGCGTTTCGGGATTTGGCTATACTGTCCCTCTCAAGAGACTGGTATCGACAGTTCCTTTTTATTTTTAACGCATGCGTAAAACAAATAATGACACAGTAGCCATGTCATACCCGTCTGCCTGTCCTCATGGAACCACTGTTCCTACCGGGTGGTTTTGCGCGAAAATTCATCTTTGGAACTTCAAATAAAATTTGTCGACACATTCCGATTACGGTTAGCATAAGAAATAACAGATGCTGCACATGAACACCTGCGTATACTCCTGCGACTGGCCGTTACAGAAGAGACAGGCTGTGTTCTCCGTGAGGTGCGAACTGAGGCCTCGCAATTGGCGATCTAAACACAGCAAATCAGATAGGAAATTAGCTGTTACCGAATTAAATAAAGCAAACGTAATATCTCGCCGTGTAAAAGAGAAGTACAAGAATGTATGTGGACGTTCTCGATATTAGTGTACGAAGAAGTAAGAACTGGGGAGGCCGGACAAACGTGTGACAGTCTAAATGTGACTCATAAAAAGGTAAAGGTAAAGTGATCCCGTTACAGGCCCGGTGTGGCCCAGGGGGTGGGTAGAGGTATAGCTCTACTCTTCCATGACCGCGGCACTAGAAGAGGGTGAGTGGTCAGCAGCACGCCCCGGCCGCAATGTACCCACGGGAAAGACCCTGTACCCATTTTACAGGAGGCTGGGTGGGCCCCAGGGCCGGTCTGGACGGGCGAAAAATCTCGTCCCCACCGGGATTCGATCCCGGACCGTCCAGCCCTTAGTCAGTCGCTATACCGACTGAGCTCCCCGGCCCACAAAGTGTGACTGTCATGCCACGCGAAAAGCAAAAGAAAAGAGTGACTGTATTTAGATTGTATTGAGAGTATTCACGAATTATATGAACGGTAGAAATAATAGGGAAAGTAAAAGAGAGACCGCACCGGAAGCGATGTGCTGTGCGGACATTTTCTGATTCACAAGGATCACACGATAAGAAACAAGACAGACAGCATACGTATGGCGTAACATTCAGGCACGTGTGTGTATCAATTGTAGTGGAAAAGCAGTAATTATTATACATGTTGATTAAGTGTTTGTGGCCTTAAGTATCCAGCATGCAATGCTTATGCGCCATATTTTTATCTGTGGCCTGCTGGGTTCTACAGTCGTTTTCCACATTATCTCATAAACAGCACGATTTTCGAAAAAAAAAATTATCGAACATAAAATGTGTGTTTTGATTTTCTCTTTAATTTCTGTCTGAAACATCTCATTTTAGGAAGAATTGAGCGAGGTATGATCAAAACTATGTACTGGTCTTCATGTAATGTGCCCGTTATTCTAGTCAGATTTTCATAAAACTTGAATTTTATTGGCAGATTTTCATTCAGAATACTCATATATAAAATTTCATGAAAACCCGTCCAGTTTGAGTCAAGTTGTTCCGTGCGGACAGACAGACGTAACAGACATGATGGAGGTAATAGTCACTTTTCGCAATTTTGCGAATGCGTGTAAAAATTGAGATACAAGAATCAAAGAACAGCATTTATTGTTGCATAACTTCGTGCAAATACAGAAAGAAATTAAGAGGCGGCAGCGTCATTTGACATAAGAATCGACAAATTCGAAGGTGACACAGGCACTGAGCAACTGTCCAGTTCAGAACGGTAGAATAGCTCTGGTACAAAAGCTGTGGAGTAGGTGGGTGAATCCAACATCGCACACAAAGAAGAAACGAGGATCACCTGAGTATTGAAGCATTCGATGTCCCTCAAGCCAAGGCACAGAACGCGAGTCAGCGAAGCTTCTATGGCTCCCTATGCTGCGATATAGAAAAACATGTGTAATGTTAATTACGAAAGTCATTTGTGACCATCCCTGGAACCGATCCTAGCCATCACCACTGTTATTGAAAGTGAAAGTGTGATAAATCGTTTAGCATAATGGCAGGTAGTCACAAAAAAAACGGGAGTCGAAACGCCTGCCGAAACGTCGTACACATATGGTCTTCAAATTTTGACCAGTGCGAAAAATAATATTTAGTACAATATACCGTCTAGTTCTGGTAAACCGAAACTAGCAAGGTGAAGAAGAAAAGAAGAAGAGGAAGGAGAAGAAGAAGAAGAGGAAGAGGAAGGAGGAGGAGGAGGAGGAAGAGGAAAAAAGGAGGAGGAGGCTGATACCTGTTTTATGACACTAGGTGTCAGTGAATACAAGTCCCAAATACTTCGGCCGCTGGAACGTTTGGAGCTAACACAGGCACTGTAATGTAAGGGGTAAATGTTTTGGCACAGATAGTAGTCGCCGAGTCACATGCCCACGCCAGGCGAATACCCACGCAATGCTACCCACATTCCTCAAATGCCTTCCCAGTCTCAGTTTACCGGAACCACAAAGTAACAACGACTGTCACGGACCTTCTGAAGACCCGGTGACCTGTCTGTCGCTTCTGCAAACCCACAGGTCACATTCAGTACTAATCAATACACAACCAGAGTAATGTAAGTAACATCATAAAGTAATCTCATACGAAATTAAGGTAAACGTAGAGCCACCGTTCTTCCCTTGTACATTTTCCTGTGCAGTTTTCCACATTGGATTGATGCAAGACTGAACATCTTGTTAAGTAATTCTCACGATTGCTAGCGCACAGGCGACGCTGTTTTCCAGTCCGTTGTGTTAACGTGCAGGCGCACACAGTCAGGCGTGCATAGCGGTAATGCTCTTCAGGCGTGTAAATATCAGCGAAGTTTAATATTGGAACGGTGGACATAGGTAAGAAAGGACATTAGGGAAATGTAGTGAAAGAGCGAGAAATAGATGAAGAAGTAAGAAACTTAAGAGAGAAAAACACTGGGAAAAAATTAGCTATCGAATAACTTAAATGAAAGGAGGGAAAGAAGTGAATAAAAGTTAAAAGAAGAGAAGAAAGTATCGAAACATTATCAGGAACACTAGCAGTAAAGAGAGGCAAGCTGATAAGTTGATGTTAGAAGGGAAAGGAGGAGTGCTTGTGAGGGAGTGAGAATGAAGTACTGTACAGCTAGAAAGAAAGGAGGAGAGAGAAACGGCAATAAAATTTGGGATGCGTGGAACAGGGAATTCTAAGTTGTACAGATGAGCAAGTATGGACCGATCCGTGCGGTGTAGGGACGCATCTGGCTGCGTGAATGTGTGTAGTTAATTGGGGGGGGGGGCGATTCCCGAGGTGGGGGGGAAAAAGGGGAGAGCAATTTTAAAAATCGTTTTGGGAACGTTGGGAAAGGGGGAAAACATAAAATAGGAACAAACGGAA
>Ga0123354_10013166_pt1 | contig 12828 bp, 9 predicted proteins | sample TergutLab28metaG_2_FD_97872 | JGI IMG/M metagenome (GOLD analysis project Ga0123354, IMG submission 97872) | Labiotermes labralis P4 segment gut microbial communities from Petit-Saut dam, French Guiana - Lab288 P4 | ecosystem: Host-associated > Arthropoda: Insects > Digestive system > Gut ...
CACTTGCTGATCCAGACAATAGGCTGAGCAGCTGGGTCAGTTGCCTCATCTGGAACACAGGATTACAGGAAATTCAGGGAGATTCACAAGTTTCGAACAGATATTTATCAAATAGACACAACACAAACATTTTTGTGATGGATACCATGCTTATGAAACCAGCAGAGGAAGAGGAAATAAACATACAATACATGACTAATGGCTATACCACGACCATAGGGTGATGTCCCATGGTCTGGCTCCCTGCCCTACTTTCAATCTGTTCATTACCCCTCCAGTATACTTTGATGTATTCACTCCAGTCATCTAATTACTGCGTTCACTACAATGTTGCTAGTGGCTGGGTAGCATATGGCATCCTTGAGCAGTATCATTGATTGTCCTTGGTGACATGAGAAATGGAAAGATTATCAGTACTTCAGGTGACCACCACATGCAGGGCGAAGGTGACTTGTGTGATTTGAGACTCTCAAAACTGTGCTGCTGAAAATTGCGAGTTATCTGGGTTGTGACACTCTGTCATCCGGTATGTAGGTCTTGACATATCCAGAACACTACAGTGTTTCAATAGTTCAGACAATACTCGTTTTGCGTCATGGCACAACATCTCAGAGGAACTGCTTCTTCAAACATGACTTGGTCCTATGCCACATGTGATGCTTATGTGGTATAGAGTTCTCTCAGACTTTAGCATCCCATGATAGACACAGTGCAGTTTGGTGGACAGGTACTGATGATTCAGAGCAGCCTGCTCTCCCCATCTTCTACCACAAACACCAAGACTCTAACCTTTATTACATACAGTCATCGTAACAGATCGTCATCATTTTATGATGCACAGGATTGGAGCTGGGACAGCATACCCACTATAGTCCATAGGATATGGGCTGGATGGCGAAGGGTTTGTATTGCTGGCAGGGGCAAGTTATTGATTTTTCCTCTTCTCCATAACATCCAGAACATTTCTTGGGTCCCACCCAGCCTTATTATCGATGGGTACAGCAGGTTCATGCCCTTGGATCTATTATGAATGTGTTGAGCTATACCTCTACTCTCATAATACACCCTGCTGGCATGCATAAGGAGAGTTTTACCTTTATGATGTGCTGGATATCACACTGCCCATTGCATGCAGAGAAAATTCAATTTTTGAAAAGAATATATCTTTTCTCTGTCTTGTATTATGCCAAGAACCTTTCTTGTGCAAAACTCTTCTTCATTTATGTGTATCCTATATGCATATATTCATGTATCACCATGCACAGAGAAAGAGTGATATCTAAGATCAGTTTGTCAGTTAATTTGGAGAAAACTAACATGGACCCACTACAAACATACACTATACACACAATTCGGTCTGTTAAGATACCCAATTTGCTCTTACCTCCAAACACTCCATTTTCTCGGCTGGGGTTTGTCCTCAGCACTGAGTTTAGCTGATCCCTGAGGGTTATCAGATGTTGTCGAGAATCTGTTGCTGGGGTACTGGGTTGAGCACTGCTGGTAGGAACAGGACTGCTGTTGGGGTGACTGGATCCCGTCTTTTTCCTCGGACCTGAATTACCAACGCCATCTTCACCTGTAAAACCAGAACATTGCATTACAAAGCACATCCCTTCTTAGAGTATCACCTAAAGACAGAAATAGGACCCATGTACAAAACATTTGGGTTCATAAATACAAATAAATAAGCTGATGGACAGTAACTAAATAATAACTTTAGCCATGATGCTATCCAGTTATCAAACAACCACACATTTTGTTTAAACACCTAATATTTCTCGACAGGCAGTTTCTTTTATATCGATTATAATGTTCTTGAGTGCAAGATAAATTCAATTTCATATTTCAGCATAAGTCATAACTTTTCTTGTTAATGTACCAACTTACAGAGTATATAAACACTGATCCTTTAACAGAGTTATCAAATTCAAACCTTTATTAGTATTATTTTAGTACCAAACTTCAACAAGTATAACTGTGTACTAATTAACCTTGTCATACTTCAGTAGGAAATGTGAAAAATCACAAGCAACAGACAGAAGGTAGATACAATTAAAATATCAAAACTGCAGACCCTACTGTTCATATCCATCCTACTGTATATCATAAATTCACATCAACTATGATGCTGTTTTACTTCACACCATTTAGCAATATTTCATAGCAAAGATATTGTTCATGAACATTCTGTGTCTACAAACAGTACCTACATGTACCATCTAACAGAGAAAAAAGCAAATACTGGAAGTGTGTTGTTATATTCATTTTGTAAGACTAGATGCCACATGTTTCGAGAAAACATTCAAAGTCTAGGACTACTGAAAATAAGTCACAATGATTTAAATTCGAAGCTCTCCATAATGTGTCCATTAATGTCAAACTCACAAATTATATTAACTTCAAGAAGCGGTTTCCTGCCCACAGCCTTCTCCAGTTTATCTGCCCTTGGAGCCACTGTCAAACATGACACGGGCAGCTGGGATGGAATGTAACCTGCAAGAAATGCAATCCTTTGTGTTTTTGTTCTGTTTAAGTAGCAGACTGCTAACAAATGTTCATTGTAATTGTATGTGGGAGAATCTGTTCATGTTACACATGTCATGGAGGTAATTTGGATGTTTTCAAGTCAAATTATATTTCATACACAGGTTTCAAAAAGGGGTAAATTTATCCCTGTGCATAACATTCATGCCATGATGATGTTGAAGGGTTGGAGGTCTAGCTGTAATGTAATGTAGTTTATTTGCATTCTATAAATCCAAATTAGGATACAATCCTGTGGATATAGACATTGTCACGTACATACTAACATAATATACACTGTTGGAAGGATCTTAGCTATAAATAAAGTACAATAAGAATACACCTAAAACCAATTGTCAATTCAATTTTCAATGGAGTATCTCTGATAATTAAAATATTCTTTACTATTATAAAAGGAATTTATGAGTAAAAACCTCTTTAATGCATTCTGAAATGGTAATATATCATTAGCTAAGTCTTTGGTATTGTGAGGAAGATTGTTAAAAATTTTAATTACTGAGTAGTACGCTCCCTTTTGGAACACATTCTTAACATTGACACTAGATTGACTGTCATACCCCAGCAACTCTACCATAAGCAGTACAGCACAATATCAGTGTTGTGATTAACTATGCCTGATAAGACAGTTGTGAACACTGGAAACCAGTTTCATTACAAAATGCCTATTTGGTTCCAAGAACTTTGGAACTATGAGCAACACAAATATAAAACAACCTCCAAAAACATGAAAGTAAAACACAAACAGTTTGTGGATGAATAAAATATGTAAATCATTGAAGGAGGGTCTCATTCCCTCAAGCACAAAAGCAATCAAACTTACTTAATGAGCCAGAGCTTAACTGGGCTGTGAGTGATCTGCTCAATAGCAGAAGAATGGAAGAAGCTCACTTGCCTGCCATGTGGTCAGGAATTGTTGGGGAGAGTCACAAAATATTAAAACAGTTGTATTAAAATGCGTGATCACAAAAGGTCAAAATTCTGAACACTGAGACTTCACTGTACTTGGATATGAGGCTGTGTAGATCCAGCACCAGTATGACAGCAGAAGTAAAGGTACATATAGCTAGCCTGTAGTTCAGCAAGGTTTAAATCTTTTGACATTACTTTCATTAAGATTATTATATGCAATGTGTCATGCATTTTATGATTTATAAGTATTCAGGTTCTAAACATCCATAGAGCTCAAAACAACACACTTATGTCCATTTATACAACTAACATTTTCCTTAAATAGTCAAATAACTGCACAAATACATACCTGATGTTAAGAACTCGCTGTTCAGAAGTTCCTCCACCTTTGGCCTGCACTTGGGATCTGGCTGGAGTGTCGCTCGAATAATCTTAATTGCAGAATTTGATATCTGTGTAGCTGGCGGTATCTTGTATTCACACTTCTTAATACGAGAATATGTTTCCTTCAGTGAATTAGTCTCAAATGGGGGTCTTCCAATCAGTAGTGTATACCTAAGAAAGGCAATCAGTTCACATTGTACTGATGGACACTAGAAAGAGAAGTTGGATCTTAATTTGAATTCTAAGATACAGAATGCCTTTTTTGCACATTTACTTGTATAAAATCTACACATGTGAAAGCATTTTTTGGTATTAGAATCATTCCTTACATGTAAGAGAACAAATCCCTGACATTTCATAAAAATTTAATGCAAACACAAGACAAAAATACTGTTGCTCTGATACACCATAGAATGGAAAAGGAATTATAAAATACAGGGTGAGTCAAGTCACATTACACAAATGGAATATCATATGCATTTATTAATATAATACACAAATCACACGGTCTGTACACTCTACAGTAAAAGGAACTCTACACGATCATCTCTGATGATCGCAACAAGTGTGCAAAATGACCTCCTCCTACACCAGTGAAAGCTTGCAACCCCTTTTTGTTGTTTGTCGACCCCATGCATAGCACTGCGCCCTTAATTTGAGCAATCTCAGTTTTGACGTTGACCTTCGTTTCCTCAGGCATTTGTGGATTTGAAATGTGTACTTTTCCTTTTAGTTGACCCCAGAGAAGAATATCAAGACATCTTCCCTGAACCTGTTCTTACGCATTTTCATATGACAGTGAAGGAAAATAAAGTTCAATAATGTAACGACACCGTCATTGAGAAAAAAGGCATTTACTGTCAGATCACACAAACTGATACAGTCACCAAATGGGTGGTGATGCAGTACCTCAGGCAGTAAGTTTGTGCAATTACAATATGATGCTCAGATGGTTCAACAGTGGACAAAAATATACCTACATTAATTACGTTCATATATAGTTTAATTCTGGGTAACATGATATTTGAACCCCCTGCATAAATGCAAGACAAACATGACCTCCATAAGCCAAATGCTAAACTCATAACATATCACATTGAACTGTCCTAGGCAAGCATAAAGGCAGTCAACCATTTCCATTTGCCATTTAAACCTTGAACCATGATATAAAGGCATGTAATCCAGCAATGAAGGATTATTTCTTAGCTGACTTTGACATTGTACAAAAAGTCCCTTAAATGAAAATTCTTAAGTATTGTAAACTTTTATGAAGATAATACAGTATTTATCTTGCCTAATTATTTTGTCTTGCATATCCTTGTATGGTGATTGTTGGCAAATAACTCCAACAATGAACTGTTTATTGGTTTATGCTTGCATTAAGTGCAGTGCCACATTCTGCAGCTTTGGCTTATGCCTATAGAATGTACATGAACTCAAAATTCTATAATCAAATGCATGCAATATGATCAGCACTAAGATACATACAAAATACAGCCAATTGACCAGACGTCCACTTCAAAGCTATGCCCCTGCTTGGTCAAGATTTCAGGAGCAATATAATTTGGTGTTCCACAGAGCGTCCTGAAAAACAGGAATATTGAAAGCACAATGAATTTCTGAGTGACAAAAGATTAGACCTTACTGCTTTTAACAACAGACATGTCTATTACCGTACAAATAAGACATTTCAAGTTATGAGGATAATTTGTGGTGACCATGTTTCCCTGTTTTGTATCTTTTGAAGACACATCAGTGTACAGAACTTATAGACACTATATTTAACGCAAGTAAAACAGGAAACTGTTTTCACACTGGTGAAATGAAGATTGGTCTTCAAATATTTGGCTCTACATATCTGCATTGAAAGTGGAAGTAATATGTTGCCCACAAACATTAGCAACCACCTACCAAACTGCACAGTGCTACAATCCACAAGTGCGCCATCCAATTGCTATTATTATTATGATATTATTCATTGATTGATAGATTGATTGAAACATACAAGTGTTGTTCACCCCTCATAAGTCCACATGCCTGTCTTTCTGGCATTACCTACATCAAGATATCTTCATGAGTATCTAACCTTTTCCTCTCTCCATCAAATTCAATCTTGGCAGCAAGCCCAAAATCTCCAATTTTAACTTCCAAGTTGTCGTTCAGAAATAAATTCCCCAGTTTCAAGTCCCGGTGGATAATCCTATATTGGTGCAGATAAACAACTCCCAGCAGTATCTGGCGAACATAATACTTCACCTCTGTTTCTGTCAAAGCTTTTCTGCGCTTGTGTAGCTCCATCATGGACTGGAAGTGAAGAGTACAATTCAGTATCAAAATATATTGTTACTACTAATGCTGTTCATTATATCAAAAACATTACTGATCTTTGCAAACACCAGCATTTGTTACAACTGCAGGGTATTTAACATAGATGTATTCCATGGATTCTGGTTTTCAGAATATGGAACAAATCAATATGCATCATATAGAACAGACCTAAAATATACTGTAATAAACAACATCCAACCTAAGAAAAAGTCAACATACATAATACTATTATAAGAAATACATTTAAAGTAGAATATTCAAGCCTTCTCAGATATTATGTTGTGTCACTAAGTAAATAGTTCCTGAGGTTTTTAAGGATCATAGTGCCTCCAACTTCAGGATCAAATAGTCCAAGTTATTCTGCATGGGAAAATAGGGTACAGTATACAGGTCCGGTTGATGCAAAAATTGAAAGGACAGAGCAGATAGTGAGCCACATGCGGTGGTACTGATGTGCACTGGGCAGGTCCTTGGTGCATTGTTTAGGTTGTTTGTAGCACAGGCCAGAAGTTAGTAGTGACAGTTAACATACACAGTAATTTTCAGGTGATGTGTGGGTGCCTGGCAAATAGCTCTAAATTATAACTGCTGTGAAGGGATGAGACTGTTTATCATCAATGAGGATGTAACAGGAAGATGGAACCACGTAGAACAACACTAGTAGTGTCTTTTTTCATAAGCTAATAGTTTGTCAGCTAGTCAAGAAATTTCTCACATTTTAGACAACCCAAAGGTTCAGTACTGTGGTCACAAGAGATCACCAACTGTCCCAATCCTGAGCCTGATCAATCCAGTCCATACTCCCCAAACTGCTTAATGAAAATCCATTTTAATAGTATCCATCTACATCTCAGTCTTCCAAGTGTACTCTTTCCATCAGGTTTCTCCACCAAAACCCTGTATGCACCTCTCCTCTCCCCTCCCCATACATGCCATGTGCACTTCCCATCTCATTCCTCTGATTTGATGATGCAATATTTGGTGAAGAGCATACACCATAAAACTCCACATTATGCAGTAGTCCTCAGCACCCTGTTACCTTGTCCCTTAGGCCCAAATATTTTTCTCAGTACCCTATTCTCAAACACCCTTAGCCTCTGTTATTCCTTGAATGTGAGAGATCAAATTTAACACCCGTGCATAACAAATAGCACAATTACATTTTGATATATTTCAGTCTTCATATTTTTGGCTACCCAACCAGAATACAAAAGATTCTGGTATAGTGTAACGGGCATTCTCTAAGTCCAGACTGCTCCTAATTGCTTCTTGAAGGTATTTTTTATTTATTAGTATTGTTCCTAAATTTTTTAACTTTGACACACATTCAGATAATTTATCACCTATCTTTATGTTGTGATTTTTTCCTGCATTTTTTCACGTGACGTGAATATGTACTTAGTTCTCTCAGAACAATAAAAATTAATGAAACAAAAATGCATGTAAAGAAAAATAAGTACTAGTAAAATTAAGGTACATACCCTTCTCCTGCAAAGTTCCAGGACGATGTACACATTTTGATTATCCTCGAAAAAACCGTGGAATCCTACTACATTTTTATGGGTCAAGCTTCGGTGAATTGCTATTTCCTGTGTCAATTTATCTTTCTGGTTGTGCTTGGTCATGAGTCGTTTGGAGACAATTTTACCAGCATAGACGTTTCCTGTCTTTGTATCTGTAATTTCGTAACATTTTGCAAAACCTCCCTGAAAGGCAAAGTGTGAAACATACTGTAGTAAAAAGCATTTGAATTCAAACGTCTGATCCAAAGTATGTAAATTCATAACTATAAATATGAAATTTCACTCTAAATAAAATCGGTACATAGCAGCCAAGATGAGACAGAAACACTCTAGCTTACCTTGCCAAAGAATCTGCCTTTCCTGTAAGTTACATTAGTCCCCACATCGTATATGATCTCAGGAATATTATGCTTCTCTTCTTCTCGTAAAGCCATTAGGGAAAAACTTCCAAAATATTAAATTTTCTCGATCTCAATTTCCTTACCTCCGTGCCAACACCAAACCAAACCGTTTTAAATCGACGTACGCCTCGAACGGCTGGATGGATTTTAAATAGCCTTCACCAATCAGGACGCTTTGGTTTGGACAACTTGAATTTCCATTGGTAACTCTCAATGACGTCAAGGAAATGCACTTTACATACATGTAAATATTATCTTCTTAAACAGTATCGGCAAGCATAGCTATTTTCTTGAATGAGAAAGTAGTTTATATAAAATAATTTACCATTATAATATTAAGATACATTGCTAATTCTTCAAGTACACTAGAAGAAAATATAAAATTGCGGTACATGTGAATTACATATTCCCTAGACATCCGGAATGAGTGACCAATGCCGGTCGATGGTCTGTGATGATAGCCGTGTAAATCTGTTCGTGATGGTGTTTGGCCGTCTGTATTGATGTATGTTATTTTATGTATTAATACAAAATATTGTGGGATGTATTAGTCTTATATAGAAGCATCATATTTAGGATTTCGAAATGTGTATGTAATAAAAACTTTGAACCATTTCATAAAAAATCTAGAAAGGGAACAACACTCGTGTGATATGCATATGCATAACTGTCAATTCGGTCTCTCCCTTGATGTGTAACACTACTAAACGAGATGTGATTTCATATACACCAGAAGACAGGGGTAAAGTTCGCCACCTCCGGGGAATAGAGAAACTTAAGGAACAGTAGTAGAAACTCGGGTGTTTAGCAAGGCCACCGTATATAAGTTGGACCTACTTTCAAATATAAATATTCTGGAACATTCCATATGCCACATTATCTGGTCTTATGCACAGACCAATATGGGCTTATGTTCGTATGCTGTCGCAAATTGCCTTTATGCTGACCCTGGACTACATGCATTGCCCAGTGTTAGACTGAATGCTCAAGAGCTACATGAAGCCTGTGTTACTATCACCTGAGACAGTATTCTGTAGTCTGTGGGTCACATTTTATAACTTGTTGCTCATAATAAATTTGTTCATATATAGTTTAACAACAGTCTTCACCTGATGAGTGCTTCATAAGCAATGGCTTGCCCACAGTTTCCCCAATACCTCTGAAATCAACATGGGGATACAACATCCATGATGTGCTTATGATGATTCACCATCTGTGAACATCTTGCCGAAACACACATCATTACATGCTTTGGTAGCTCAGTAAGTGTAACATGATTACTATTCTCTCCATTTTAAGGCATGGATCCATTTATTTTCAGTAACAGCAGCAGCATCAACCTATGTCTGAAATTTCAATTTATAAACCTTGTACCTAACCTCATACAGTTTAACTACCCAGTTATTTAATCACTGTAATGTCATCATCACTGATAACCCCTCCTGTGGGTTATCACCTTACCATGGTGGAGGTGGCTCACTAGCCTTAATTATGCTGTTGGCTATTATTGCTAACATAAGCTTCCCAAATAGCAAGAGGTGAGGATGAAACAAAGGCGGAGCAAGCTGAGTAACCAAGGTGGGGATAGTTGCTCCAGAAGAAAATTAAACAGAGGTGTAAACTGAGGATTTTGTTAACCTCTTGATGCTGGGGTTTAAATTCTGACCACTATCCAGGAGAGGCTGGTTTTAAATTTATAGTGCTCTTCAATGCATTCACAGGACATACAGTGCACCAAGGCCAGCATTGAAGGTTTAAAGGAATGTAACCCCTTCAAATAAATAAAGTGGTGTCTACCCTTTGCCTTCAAGCTGCAAGCCATTATAGATATAAACAAAAATAGTCAAACACAACTCAATAATTTTATTAAGGAGTAAGTCTTCCATTGTTTTGTTCAACGACGTTTCGGCTCTAGTTATAAGCCATCTTCAGGTTGATTACTTTTCTTAGTAATGTAAAATATTTTTTACTACCCACACCACATTCCATGATTATAATACCCTGTAATTTTAATATTCTACAAAGGGGTGCTGATAAGTCCTTAGCCCGACCAGGAAGGAAACAAGCTATGGCGACCAAACTCAGGATTTATTCAACATACTCCCCACAAAGCTCAATACACTTCTTAGCCCATTGGTCTAACTTTTGCAGGCCACTCAGAAGAAATTCAGAACATTGTCCATCCAACCAGGTCTACGCGGCAGCAATGACCTCCACATCGGACGAAAAATGGGGACCTTTCCGTTGTTTTTTTAGTCCAGGGAACAGGTTGTAGTCTGACGGGGCCAGATCCAGAGAATAGGGTGGGTGATCAAGACATTGGAAGCCCAGGTAGGCCAGTTTCTTCTGGGTTGCAAGTGCCCAGTGCATTATCATGCTAGAACAAGGCCCCCTTGGTGACCTTCCCACAGCGTTTTTCCTTCAAAATGTCCTTCAATTGCACCAGCAGAGATGAGTAATATTCCGTGTTGGTAGTTTGGCCCTTTGGAAGATAATCAATGAGGAGAATGCCATCTTGATCCCAAAAAATTGAGGCGAGAACTTTTCCAGCAGATTTTTCTACTCGGAATTTTTTGGGGCAGGGTGAGCTGCTATGCCGCCACTCCATTGATTTTGCTTTATCTCCGGGTCATAGTGATATAACCAGGTTTTGTCCGTGGTCACCAATCACGACAGCAAATCATTTGGATTGTGCCAAAAAAATTCCAAAAGTTGCTCAGACATCTGGCACCATTGACATTTTTGATCTGCATTCAGGCATTTTGAGACCCACTTCGTGGAGAGCTTGCACATGTCCAAATCTTCATGAATGATGGACCCAACCCGCTCACATGAGATGCCCAGTTGCTCAGCTATTGATTTAGCCGGAATCCAGCAGTCTTCCAAGATTAGCTTGTAAATTTGATCAATAATCTCCGGGGTGGTCACTGTTTTGGGTTGACCAGGACGAGGCACATCACAGGTGGAAAAATCACCACGTTTAAACTGGGCCACCCAGTTTTTGACAGTGGCATACAATGGTGCATTTTCCCCTAATGTTTCTATCAGAATGGTGTGATTTCCTTCGGCGCCTTGCCATGAAAAAAAAAAAACTTCGTGACAGCTTGCGTCTCCATGTTGTTGAAATTGCACGCATTGCCTTACATGCTTCTTTTCAGCCTCTGTAACGAGAAAAGACTTGCAATTCAGCACATGAACAGACCCCTCTTTCCAACGACACTATCGATTCCATCCAACATCGTGAAGTAAGTCGGGCTAAGGACTTATCAGCACCCCCTCATATATAATTAACTTCCACTAACTTAATTTTAATACTGCTATACAGTGGAATCAATGTTAAAATGTTTATATGTTATACAAGATCTGGTGCATGAAAAAACAACATTGCTAATTGTATATTTTACCTTACTAAGAAAAGTAATCGACTTGAAGATCTCGCATAACTAGAGCCGAAACATGTCATTGAATGAAACGATGTAAGAAATACACCTTAACAAAATCATTAATTGAGTTGTGTTTGACTGTATATTGTTTATATCTGTATATTTCTATACAACACAATGGGGATGTCTCACCTGAAAGCTGCAAGTCATGTTGACTGTAGACTGGACCACACACAACTTGTGGATACAAGAATAGAATTAGAAGCATTTGATTTAATTGGACAAGTAAAAGAATACCTCTAAAATTGGATAGCCCATCTTTTAAGAATCCGCATTTCAAGTGGCCGAATGAATGTACATGCGTCAGGTCACTGGAAGGATATTTGATCCTTTTTTGTTGTGATTTAAATGTGATTTATATGTGTTACATACTACCAAGTTCTTTTCATCGGTCTGAACCTTTGTGATACTTCTGGCCTGAAGAAACTCAGCTACGTTGAAGGTGTAGCTACAGAAGAGAGTGATTTCATTCACCTAAATATGCATGGGTTCATACTTGTGATGTCCAGTAAATCACAACTAACTGCAGTAGTAGGGTCCAGTGTCAAGAAAATCTGCTAATAAGCATTCCAAAAACACACACACTTCTAGTAAGTTTTTGGCACAGATAAGACATGTTGCCAAGTTAAAATACTGATTCTATTCATGTGGGATGCAGTGCTATGTACTTTGGTAGACAGGTACCATTATTTCAGAATAACTTTCTGCCTTTTTCTTCGTCACTGTTAATATGGAGTTAGCAGGTTCCTCTGACATGTTGTTACCTACCACATTGCACAGCATCACAACCTGGAAGACTTGAAACGTGACTCAGCATGACATTTTCACTATAATTTCCCTTCGTCCTTTACATGAAACTTTACAGGCCATGCATTTCATTGCTGTAAGAGCACAAACAGGTGCCACAGTTTGCCAACAAAGGTAATATTGTAGAATTACAGTGTCACCCACAGGCCCCATAGTACCAGAAATTTTAACTCCTATAGTCCTGGATAGTAAAGATTAACAGAGGATAAAGATATGATGTTATGTGATATTTTTCGTGTTGGTACTCCTTCTTCTTCAAAATGTACAACAGCCCTGATTGGGGAATACACTGGACTGAGATGGACAGAGCCTGTCTGTTGATGTGATGGGAATACAGTGGACTGAGATGGACAGAGCCTGTCTGTTGATGTGATGGGAATACACTGGACTGAGATGGACAGAGCCTGTCTGTTGATGTGATGGGAATACACTGGACTGAGATGGACAGAGCCTGTCTGTTTATGTGATGGGAATACAGTGGACTGA
>Ga0123354_10013167_pt1 | contig 12828 bp, 10 predicted proteins | sample TergutLab28metaG_2_FD_97872 | JGI IMG/M metagenome (GOLD analysis project Ga0123354, IMG submission 97872) | Labiotermes labralis P4 segment gut microbial communities from Petit-Saut dam, French Guiana - Lab288 P4 | ecosystem: Host-associated > Arthropoda: Insects > Digestive system > Gut ...
AGCCCAATCCACAGCTTGTCTACTGCTAGTAAGTTCACTGTGGTTAGTGGCTGCACTCCTTTCATGATAGACCAGATAACAAAACCTGTTCCAGGTAACATGCACACATGTCAACATATTAAAAATGTCACTGTCCAATGAGTCCCGCCTTGTGTACACCATAGGTGACAAACCTGTCATGAGAAGTTTTCCAAACATAGGCCCATTATGTCTTATGATCTCAGCCAAACATAAATAATTAAAACCACTTCCCTCACATACAACTTTCTAATTCACACTTTAAAATATTCTCATTATTCAGTAGAACACTCTATATACTGGGATTCATTTTACTGACTGCTAACCTGCCTGCATGATGACCATGTTTGAGGCTACATGTCACAGTAGGGAACTAAGCACAGCTTAAGTGCCTACTCACCTACTTTCATGATGAAAATGTGTGAAGTTATTTGACTTACTGTCTGCAAAGGTAATTTAAATTCAGTGGCTTTACAGTGTAAAGCCAAAGGATATTGAAGAAATGGAGAAGATAATATTCTAAAAGCAAATTGTTGCTGTATCACACATGTGCAACATAACACTGAGAAACTGCCAAATTTCTTTTAGTTAATCACTGGAAAAACAGACATGTGCAGCAACAGCCAAAAACAAAATCACATGGCACCAGAACATATCATGCTAAAAATTAAAAACCAGCAATATCTATATAAAAAATGTTTAATTACCTGCACTGCAGGATCCAGAAATGGTGGAACAAACATGCCCTCTTGGAGCATACAGTGTGGTCCACCAGAACACTGCTCACTGGCCATGTGTTGCTGAACAATGGTGATCCGGTCTTGTAGCCTGGCAATCTGACAACATACCACAAAATTCTTCATGTAAGATTTAATGCCATATTCAGGAAAAGAGTTTCATGGACAAAAATTGTGTCTTTATGTACAAAGATCCAGAAAGAATACAAGCCACAGCTCACAAAACAAACATCTAGCACAACGACAAACTCACCTGCCAGCTACATATCTCAAAAAGAAGTACTTATTCAGAATATTGGCATACACTTGTACATCTGAAACATCTCACTCACTCAGGAATCTCACCTGCAAAACATTCTTGATTTCCTCCAGTCCTCTATTCAGGGAGAACACATTTCAAAATACAGAAGGTGCGCCACAAGTAACACACAATCTTCCACTGCAACACTGCATGTAGTACTATGAACAAATTTTATCAAACACACATGCACACACACACAGATTATTTTTCAAAACATACACCATCTCTATTGAAGCAATTGTCCCACCAGGAAACTAGTGAATCGAAGCCCCTTGTGAAGAAATCCAAATCAATTGTACAGATTCATCACCCTGCAGCACCATTATTATTACTGTGGAACTGCTGTCCAGCAAAACATTTTGAGGCCCAAAAAGACGGCAATCCAAAAGCGCTGCATCACGATTGTGGTGGACGTTGGAAATCCAAAAGTGCTGCGTCACAACTGTGATGGATGTTGCAACACATCTCTTATATTAGCTTGGTCATTCAGGCCATGTGGCATGTTGCATGGCCATGAAGGATAAGAATGCCATGGCTGCAACTTCCTGGCCTCTTTTAAGACCTACTCTCAGTCTGTTCAGTGTGGTTTAGAAACAGTACTGATGGTCTCACCTGTGAGGAGGGTTCCAGCAACAGAACACCTCTGGCATCCCAGATGACTGAGGCCATAATACTGAGCAGAATTCACTGTTCTGAACTTCTTTATTGGAGGGGTGTTTATGTTTCTGTATCATGGAGTGCATCTCTGTTTCCAGTGTGCGCAGATGAAACCAGGTTTCATCAAAAGTGATTATTTGGACCAGTAATGCCCTACTGGTTGATTTATACCACATCAAACACAATAAATATAAACCCATATACATCTGTATGTGGTATTCCCTTAACTGCTTTTGGTCCCAATATCCAGCTGCATTCCTGTAACCAAGGGTGCCATGAACAATTCCATGCACACTTGCTGGCTGGGGTGACTCATGACATTTTCACATCTGTTCTCATAGATAAGGCCTTCCACACAACACACACTGATGTCTGATGCTATGTTCTTGGTTTTCCTGATTGGGATTTGTCAGACAAACTAATCCATTTTGGAATGCTGTGACCTACAAAAGAAACTTGTTTTCTCCTTACTACATGCTGCCAGTATATATTGGTGAACACATCTGCACTGCCAAAAGGATTTCAAGCATAGCAATGTAAAGCTCACTATGTGTGCTGTCATGGATCGAGTCAGAAAGACCTAAAGCCATAATTCTATACTTTAAAGGTATCCTAACACTTCTCTACTCACCACGGCACAAGAATACAGTGACGTTTGGTGGAAAACTTGATGATGGACTGTTTGGATGCTACAAGGGCAGTAAGAATGAATTTATTCACCACAGCCTTTTTAACACAGTATGGTTTATGCACTTCCTCAAGATTAGGCAACTTTCAGGACACACACATACAAAAATGGTCAATCCGAAAAAGGCCATTTGCCAGCCTCTATGTCAAATTAAGTGAAACAGTGGGACTACAGATATCAAGAAAGAAAAGAGGAGGCACCAGAGGAAAGGCATATCTGTGGGGAACCACAACGCTGTGTGTGGACATCAATGTCTCAATGATACAACCTCTTTCATCTTCATCCCCCTACCTCAAAGACGATGCTGTGTACTGACATCTACCTGCACAGAGAATAACCAGGAGGAGACAGTCCTGATCTTCCAATGTTATTGGGATATGAGTTGGAGGACAATGCAGACTGCCAACATCACAGCAGGACAACATATATAACTACAGCTTGTACAGTACTTTGCAGGTAAATATTGTAGTCTTGGATACAGGCTTTTCCACCATGCCACCTACAACCAGCATGAATGTTGTCTGCACAAAGCATACCTCTGAAGGACGCAGTGTATGCAGGAGGATGGTGCATCAAGCAGACAGTGGCTGCAAAATGCAGTCACAAACATTGGCACAGAAACCACTAGGGTTCCACTGATTAATGTTCATAAGCAGGGTACAGAACGCATCTCTTTCAGCTCATTCAGTCTACATTTTCTTATACCAGTCTCTGTTGAGAACTTCTGCAGAGTTCACATACAAATACTCCCGGGATGAATGCAAAGCTAGGGGATGAATCAAGAACAGCATTGCTCTTTCAGTTTCTTCAAGAACTGTAGCTGGGTCTGTGAAGGCTCACGTCTGCTGGTTATGCAAACATCTATGGCTGAGACAACAAGTTGTCAGCAGTGTCAGATTTCAATATTAGGGTTTTCCACTTGAGTTGACATTCTGCAGGAGTCAGGGCAGGAACCAACAGACTGAGGGTATGTCATGTTCTCTGACAGCAGTTTAAAGTACTTCTTTTGTGTCTGTGGTAATGGAAGGTGCTCTCAAACCAGATCCTTTGTTCTCCATTCTCCTGCAGCATAATTGGACAGACCAGTCAGTAAGCTGAATGCATGACCTCCAGAGGAGCTGATACAGTGCACAGAACCAAGGTTAGTGGTATCACCATGATCATTCTGCACTTCAGACAGGTGATGTCCAAAGTACATGGTCTGGGGGGGGGGGGAGACTGTGCCTGTAGCTCTTTCTATTTAACAAATTCAGGAAATCAACTATGATTGCCTTCAAAATAGTTCCCTTCTGAATTGACACATGGCTGCATACAATGCTGCCACTGTTCAAAGCAATTCCACAGGTCATGTTCTGTAAGGCTGTTGAGGATCTCTGCCGTTTTTGCTTTCACATTTTCTACCGACACAAAATGGGTTCCTTTGAGCACCGACTTGATCTTTGGGAAGAGGGAGAAGTCACAGGGAGCGAGGTATGGCAAGTAGGGCGGTTGTCAAGCACAGTGGTTTTTATTAGCTAAAAATTGTTTCACAGACAATGTGTTGTGGGTTGGTGCACTGTCCTGGTGCAAAATCCACCCATTTCTCCATAATTCTGGTTGTTTCCTTCTCACATGTTCACGCAATTTCGTCAAGACTTCAATGTAATACTGCTGATTTACCGTCCGGCCGCTGGGTACCCACTCTGCCATCGCAATACCCTGGATATCAAAGAAAACAATCAACATGGCCTTGAACTTCGAACAACTCATGCGTGCTTTTTTTGGTCTTGGAGATGATGTTCACTTCCACTGCATTGATTGTCGCTTGGTTTCTGGATCATACATAAATATCCAAGTTTCATCACAAGTAATTACTGAATTCAACAAATCTGGTTCATTATCAATACGCTGCAAAAGGTCCAAACACAATTCCTTGCAACATTCTTTTTGTTCATCTGACAGCACTTTTGGAACCATTTTTGCACAAACTTTTCTCATGTTTAATTCCTCCCTTAGAATTTGTGAACACATTTTCTGTTCAAATTGACTTACTCAGTTACTGCTCGAACACCCAACTTCGGTCTTTTTGAATCACATCCCACACTTTTTCAATGTCATCATCAGTAACAGCTGTGTGTGGATGGCCTGGGCAATCATCATCTTTCAAGCTTTCTCTGCCTTCTGAAAATCGTTTGTGCCATTCAAACACACGTGCACGAAACACGCAATCTTCACCATAAGCTTCAGTCAATAATTGAAAAGTTTCTGTCACGGACTTCTTCAGTTTAACAAGAAACTTGATGTTAACTCGTTCACTTTTGCAGTTCGACATATTTTGACCAAGGATATGAACAGGCCTATATTTGAAGATGTGTCCACTTGTAATGAGTAAAGTAATCAAGGTGAGCCTTGTAACACTGTGACAGGTTGGAACATGTTCTACAGCCGCCTGTCTCTCTCCTCCCACTTTGGTTCCCGAGCTATAGGGTTGGTCACGGTTTTTTTTGTGTTGGACCTCATATATCAGCAAGTTGACGCATGAACAAACTTCTGACATCCAAAACAGCACCATGAATTAAGAACATAAGGCTGCATGGTGTACTCTGTGTAAAGAACTGTGAAGTACAGCTGAGCATGCACAAAATCACAGGGCCCATGTTTTTCAAAGAAACAAATGCTGACAATTATGTTCAACTAATCCCAGCACAATTATTTGATATAGAAACTACCAAGTAAAATACAGGGCAATCCACTGTAACTGGATGATCTGAAGGGTAATTTTCAAACAGAAATTGTTAATATTGCAATACAAGGGATTCTTTGCAAGATGAGAAATATTTTAAGAACTGTGAGACCAACTCAGGATCTGGAGGTTTTGCAATTTGAGCCTTTCCTATGAAATAAGGTAACTTAACCGCACAGGAAAACCCCAGCTCTAATTCCTGGCTGACATAGGCTTTCTATCTGACAAAGCTCCCATAACAGCTGTCATAATTAGGGTGAAGATTAAAAATACACTCAGCACAAGGTGAATGCATCAACACCTACCTACAACATAATCTTGAGGGACATGAACTTTCACTCAGAAAGGTTTCTATTTAACAGAGGTAACTGTTGATACATAAAAATACTGCAAAGTAAATGTCCTAATTTGTAACCCAAATCACTAACCAATCTACATATACATATATATATATACACACACACACACACATATATATAGGTATGTAGGTATGATGTTAATAAAAAGTGTACACTTTAGTTTCTTCTTTCTTTTACAAAATATTCCAAATATACTGATGTCTGCAATATTTTTATTCTTTGCCATATCTGACAAGATTATTATTTCTCACAAGTGTTCAAGAAACATATATTACAGAATACATTCACCCTTTGGTGCCAGAAATAAATGCCTGATGTTGGGTGTAGACCGGAATTTAAATGACAGGGGCATAAAGAAGGCCATTAATGGCCATCATGCATACCTGACAATCAGTGTTGTAATCGTCACACTGCATGATGAGTACACGATATTAGATATCACAGGATTAAAACAGCAGAAATCTCTCCCTCTCCATTTCTACATTTATTACACACAATTTCACAATAGTTTTTACTCTGTATTCTTTGGAACAAATAAATGTTCTGATACGCAAGAATCCATTTCCGACAGGTTTCAATGCAAAATCTAGAGTCATACTGTAATACTCTGAAACTACATCTACAGAAACTGTAGAAAATATGCAAAATGCCTTCTCCTTCAGCTTAATCCTTATGCCCATATCAAGAACCTTCAATTTTCAAGGAAAAGTTATTAATAGACTACACATTATCACCTTTTCCTGATGATCTGGTCCAGGTGGCATACAGTACATCTCCTGAAGCTGCTGCTGCAATGCTGCCATCTCTTGTTGATGGCTGAATGGTGAAAGTCCCAGACCTGGCGGAGGAAGAGAATGTGGGTGATGGGAACTTGTCCCTACACTACTAGGGTCATACACAGAAGGGGGATTCATCCTGCCATCAGAGTTCTGGTCTGGGACAGACAGACCTCCATCCACTGGAGCTGGAAACTGGGAAGGCATCATATCATCTACACTACTAGACTGGTATGATGGTACACTGGTATTGCCTGTGCTGAACTCAGCATACGCTGTTTGTTCCGTAGGTGGAAGACCCAGTCCCGGTGCCTGTGGCAACAAACCTGTACTACTGCTAGGCTTCATATCTATATTCTTGGGTGCAGTATCCAAAGACTGGTTACTGGTCATGTCCAAGTTTGACGATGATGGAGTGGATGGAGCAATGGAAGAGGGAATGTGACTGTTCAGGCTATTGTCTGCACCATTGATGTTAGGAGTCCTATTGTTTGATGGGAACTTGTCACCCAAAAGTTGTGATGCACCAAACTCAGACTGTGGCACGAGATTATTGCTGGAATCACTAACTGCTGGTAGGGTTGCCGAATTCTGAAGTGGTGATATTCCCATGTCCTGACCTGCTCCTCCTACCGTTGTTGAAGGAACTTTTGGAGGTTCCATTGACCTAGAGTCACATGCTGTGTGGGGGAGATATGAAATTCCTTGATTACTTTGTGGCTCCAACATACCAATACCACCATTTATGCCGACTGGTGGTCTGGAGGGTTGATGTGGCCACTGCTGTGGTGACACAGGCATTCGTGGACCCAGCACCGGAGATAAAGGATTATTTTGTTGAGGTGGAGGGACAAGTGGGGGTCTAGCCTGGTAAGGAGGATACTCAGTCGAATTTCCAGATACTGGAGGCATAACCATTTGCTCCAGCTGTTGCAAGGTACTTTGCTGAGGAAAAGAAGGCAAAGGCATTGGGACAGGAGAGGAAGTGGTTGACTTAGGAGTAAGGGCAGTGGCTGGGCGTGGTGATAATGTGGACTGCTGCGAATGTGGATGAGGAGACAGAGTGCTTGGTTTAGCAGGAGACATCACAGGGCGTGGAGACATCTGCTGCTGTGGGGGTGTAGGTCGAGGGGACATCTGAGGTCTAGGGGACATCTGTGGTGATAGCTGGGGAAATGGTGCTCTATACTGTGGGCTGGCTCCTCCAAGAGATGGACCATGAGGTTTCTGACCCCCAGCATTATACTGTGAACCTGCTGCTCCAGCAGTCACCTCAATACCAATTGGTCTCTGCATCTGCTGGTGTTGCTGTGCCAAGGTGGAAGCAGTCTGCTGGTTGTAGCCTCCAACTGCTGGATGTCCCATCTGTCCTGGACTTGGTGGTATAGGTTGTCCATGCTGTTGAATGTGGTTATATGAAGACTGTGGCTGATTCTGAGGTGCATTTATGTCCATCTGTGGCTGCATCTGCTGCTGATTGGGTTGTGGGTACTGCACATGATGTGGCATCCTGTTTGCCTGCTGATGTGGCTGTTGCATAGGATTGTAGCCACCATATGCTGATGGCGTGTTTGACCCAGGATACACCATGGACTGTGAGCTTTGTGGATAGCACTGCTGCTGAGCCATGTTAGACTGCATCCTCTGCTGCTGGGGCATGGGATATGCCCCAGTTGCTGGAATGTTCTGCATCATAGAGTTCATGAGGCCTGGCTGGTTTGTTGAATACTGCTGTTGTGGGGCCAGTTTCTGCTGTGCCCCCATACTACTGTCCTGCTGATGCGGATAGTTCACATGTTGTCTATATGCACCTTGGTTCATTTGATTATAATGCCTCATAGTGCCAGGGTAAGCTGCAGCATTGTTCCATGCCTGCATACTATCATTAATGGTCATGTTTGGACCCCCAATTCCTTGCTGTTGATCCATCGAATACAGAGCATCAGGTGGACAATAAGGTGGGTACTGATTTGATGAAGGTCCTTGAGGATGAGGTGGTCTTCTCATATCATGCTGTGGTGCCATTGTTCTAATGTGACCTTGGTACCCTCCAACAGCACCAGGAGGGCACATAGGTCGTGTATTATCGTACCCACTTTGGTTCTGGTGGAATATGGTTTGTGATGATGGATCAATATGGTTTGATGATGCAAAATCATCACCAAATGATGCCAACTTCTGCAAAGGAGATTCTTGCTGCATATTGGATATCTGGTGGCCATATGATGGTTGAACATATCCACTTCCTGCCCCTGGTGTGTCACGTGAGGTACCTGACACAGAAGGTGGTGCAGGATCAAAATTGTCAGCACCCAGGTCTGCCAAGCCATCCAGCATGCTACCACCTACATCTTCTCCAAACAAATCGTACGAATCCATTCCCGCGTGCATCCCACCACTTTACACTTCCTGCTGCATCATCATGCTTGGCGATATTGTATATTTTCCGACAGGAAGTCCACACAACTGAGCTGCCATCTTCTACTTCCCTTTTACAGTAAGAGAAATAGGTCTGGAAATCTAAAACAAAGAGAAATAAAATATTTCATACAACTGTATGCTTAAAACAAAAGTAAATAATTAATATGTAATCAATGACATACCACAAGAGCATGTACACAAACCAGTCAAATTAGGAAAAAATGAGTACCCTATAAACAGGGGTTCATAAATCTCAGGAGCCAGGCCACCTTGGTGACTACATTTTGTATGGTGTATGGTGGATGCTCATGCTGACATCACGGTCAATGAATTACACAAGACACAAAATGAGATACATACTTCACATAAAATTACTTCTTGCAGGCTTAAAAAACCAGTGCTTCATTGCACCTTTCTGGCACCCTGAACTTTTTGATGGCTCCTAGATTTATGCAAAATCTGTGCACCCATGCCCGTAACTATGATAAATTCAAGAGTATGTTATGCAAAATAATGACAAAGACAGTTCATCTCCATCGATATGTTAACAGATCCTTAATCACTTTAAAATGTCACAAACTTAAATGTGGCAATAATAGTGACAGTATGCACATCAGTAGGTACAGATTCTTCAGCAACCCTGAAGTATTTATATTTCTCACACATAAGTATGCATAGTGCTTTAAAATGCCCATTTCCTTCAGTACATGTCACAAGTACTACTAAATTCTAAATGACATCACTGTCAATGAATTACTCAAGACACCAAATGAGATACATATTTCACATAAAATTACTTCTTGCAGGATTAAAAAACTTTATAGAAGCAATTAAAATGCCAGTAACAGTCCAACCGCGTGCTGACGCCACTTTGTCCCACGCTGATGGCAGAGATGGTTCAAAGGGGAAAAGCTATACGCTTATGATTGTTATAATTACATAATCGTTACAGCCTCTCCCGTCTGAATCACTCATCAAAGTCTCGTATCACCACTGACACACAATATGAAATCTGAAATATAATACTGGAGAAAAAAATCTGAAAAATAATTTCTCACACACCATACTTATATACGTATATATTATTACACAGAGTTAAGGAAGAAAGGAACATCCAAACAGAATAAAATGAAGGAATGCTAACTGGGTTGGTCACATCTTGTGCAGAACCTGCCTTACACAACATGCCATTGAAGGAAAGATAGAATCGATGAGACAACAAGGAAGATGAAATAAGCAGCTACTGGATGACCTTAAGGAAAAGTGAAGATACTGTAATATGAAACAGCTAGCACTAGATCACTCTCTGGAGAACATGATTTGAAAGTGGCTACAAATTTGCTGCAAGAGAGACTACACAATGAATGAATGAATGAATGAATTACATATTCACCAACATGGAACTTAGTTGCACATAAAATACACAATCATATGTAAAATGTGACTGAGGATGACAGGTTACATGCACAGCAACCTGTCACCAGTTCCAACAATGGTGCATAAAATAATGACAATGACACATACTACTATGGCATGAAGGTACGATGCTGAAATATCAAATAAAATATCAACTTGGGAAACCCAGTATGTAACTAACTAAACTAACTCCATGGAGCTCAGACCTTCTTAAGAAGCTAACAGGTTCTCAGCTACTCAAGCAATTCCCCACATTTTATGGAACCCAAAGGCTCATTACTTCTTTCACAAGAGCCTGCCTCCTTTCCCAATTCTGAGCCAGATCAATCTGGTCCATGCCCCCAACCCACTTGTAGATCCATTTTAATATTATCCTCCCACCTATGCCTAAGTCTTCCAAGTGGTCTCTCTCCCTTAGGTTTACCCACCAAAACCCTCAATGCACCTCTCCTCTACCCCATACATGTTCCATGCCCACCCACCTCATTCTACTTGATTTGATCACCCAAATATTATTTGGTGAGGAGTATAGATGATTAAGCTCCTCATTACACCGTCTTTTTACTACCAAGTCATCTCAGCCGTCTTAGGCCTCCATATCTTCCTCAGCACCCTATTCTCAAACACCCTCAGCCCAAATACTAAAAAGAAATGACAAAACATTAAGACTCATTTCAGTGCCCACTGGTTATGATGTCGTGGAAAGTATCATGCATATGAAATAAATTACATTATTCAATATGAAATTACATGTGATCTGAATGTAGGAAACAGCAAGCAGGAGAAAACAGTGTGAACAAAATGGCTACTAGATCTCCATACAATAAATTCCACATGATAAGCGAATATGAATGATCCAAAACCATGTAACAATGACTTCTGCATTCCTGACACAGCTGCTTGTCACATTCCATATGATTCCATTTGTCTGGCACAGTGAAAAAAAAACTGCTTTGGGCTCATCCAAATGAAAAGTAAACTATGTAAAGGTTCTTTGGAAGCTGCACCAGCAGTCTCTGTGCTGGGCAGGTCCATATGGCCAGGTTCTTACAAAAGATAAATTTCACCGCCCTATTAAGATGGGATACCCTATGAAGAATCTCAGTTACAACCAGTCTGGAGTATATCCATGGACACTCCACAAAGCATTTATCAAGAGAGTGCAAGAGAACACAGTCAGACGAAAACTGGAAAGGACTCTGTGCTCAGCTCCACAAAAATCTTACAGCAGGAGTAAGGTACAAGGTGGTCTTCAATGTACTTAATATTGGCACACATCTCCCCTTCCCCACAATTCCACAGCCAGATCACACTGACACTCAGCTCTGTGACTTCATCAAAGCAAGAACGTCTTAAGTACTTCTTTAGATACATTCCATATGCAGTGCTCATTCATGTCAGAGCCAAGGTAAATATCATGCCCACAGACGGCCCTCTGATGAATGGATCTGTAAGATATGCCTTGAAACAAAGACTTCACACTTTTAGTTCAATGTTTACCACATACCTGGTTGCCCTCTCTAAGGCACTCGAGTTTGCAAGTGACCTTCAGCCAGGGCATTTCCATAATACTCATAGGTTCAGTATTTATAAAGGCAATTTCCTCCCTAATTTAATTACTCAGTTTCTGATGAGGAACAAGTTTGACATAATTTCTTGGAATCAGACATATGTGAGCTCAGTAAAACAACACATTGAGTGCATACATATAAGCAATTTTTAAATTATACAAATGGTAGAAAGTACAGCAATTTAACTTTTGAAACAAATGACCCATCAGCATACCACCCAATCTGCACAGGCAGAAGGGAGTCACCATCACACAGCCCATCTTATGACAGATCCACAGCCGCTTCCAAAGCGAGTTCTCCAGACCTTATGATCTATTGCTTCCTCTTTCAATTTCCACCATTTTCTCATTTCCTTAAGGTCATCCAGGAGCTGCTTATGTCTTCTTTGTCTTCCTGTCCCTTCTAACTTCCCTTCAATAACATGTTTTAGAAGGCAGTTCCTAGAAAAATGTGACCAATCCCGCTAGTCTTCCTCTCACATAATGAATAAGTTATGAATTGCAAGCTGGTTGTAGGCTATGCCAATGTGATATTACACAGAATCTACACAGTGGCCCAAAAGCCAGTTAACCAATTAGTAAAATACATGGCACAATACACTGTAAATTTCTTTATTACATACTGGAAAAAGGGTAAAGCTGTTTCCATACATGCCATGACAGACAGGGTGTGGAGAGACAGCTACATTCATTCTTAACCTCCGCATTTTCATATTGAATTGAATTATCATTACAATACAGCATGTTGTAGTATGGTGTTTTCTCAACAGATGCCGCTACTCGCATGAGTGTAAGATCATGTGAAGTATGATAGTGAAAGAAGATGGCCGGAGCACAGTTGACGTTTGAGGAATAAAAGCCCACTTTAAAGTGTTATATCAAGTTTGAAAATGTCGCTGAAGTTCAATGTCAGTGGAAGCATGATTTTCAAACACAACCTCCAACACGCTTGACAATTACTTGGCTTTGTGACAAGTTTGATATGCATGGTACCATTTGTGATGTGCATAGGGGAAGATCTGGAAGACCTCTTACAGCCACAAGTGCTGCTTCTTTGGTTATGGTTTTGGAAAGGTTTACAACTTCGCCAGGGAAGTCTGCTACACAATGTGCACGTGAGACAGGGGTTAGCAGTACAAGTGTACGACACATTCTGAAAGCCT
>Ga0123354_10013168_pt1 | contig 12827 bp, 13 predicted proteins | sample TergutLab28metaG_2_FD_97872 | JGI IMG/M metagenome (GOLD analysis project Ga0123354, IMG submission 97872) | Labiotermes labralis P4 segment gut microbial communities from Petit-Saut dam, French Guiana - Lab288 P4 | ecosystem: Host-associated > Arthropoda: Insects > Digestive system > Gut ...
CTTGTATCACAAGTGCTCATAATAAATATCCTATTGTTTAATAATGGGCTTCAGCATTCTACCATCGTTACATATGGGGAATGATGAATGTTGTCAGTATCACCTTCAACAGGAATGCTTGTTTAGTTATGAAAATACAAGTACAAAACCTTGGTTTATACAGAAAATGATATTTTTTCTCCTTCATGTCAGAGACAACTAAGGAAACATGCTGGTATACAGTGAGTTTTCTTGCTAGCAAGTCTGTGCAGCAAACTCTTGCATAATGGGTTCACTCAACTTCATTATAGGACTGTCTGATTCTTATCCTTGAGTCCACACTCACAACGAAAGTCACTCTGAGTTACCATTATTGTTTTGTTCTTTGGAAGTCCATAATCATTCCAAAATAATAACTGTACAGCTCTTTCCTTTTAGAAATGCACTTAACACTATAACAGCTGCCAACTATTGACATACACTTGTTCATTTGTAATGAAACAAATACTGTTAACTAAGTGTGTGTGTGTGGAAGTATGGTGCATGACCACAAAGTACAGCAGTCCCCTCTACAGGTCTGGACAGACCCAGAGTGTTCCAGGAGTTTGAGGATCCCAGATTTCCGGTCAGCATATGAAGATGGGTAAGGTTGTCAGCCCTACACACTGGCCCCCTTCAATCCCCAGGAAATATTCCTGGTACCCATTTCTGTTAGAGGCCAAGTTACCCCAGGGCCATAGTGTGACTGGAAAGATTATGTGAATGAACAATTCCAATGACACCATCAGGAGTCTAACACGCTTCCTTCTGGCTTGTAGTGCACTACCTCAACCACCTCACATGGCTGTGCTCCATATATAAAATGCATTAAACTTCCCAAAATACCACGTGGGGATCAAAGAAGATCAGTTAATTTCATTTTGATCTCTCAAGTACTCAGATAATGCAGCATCAAATTGATGATTAATAATTGGGAAGGATGTAAACTGTAGACCATTCTTCAACCAGAGAAATGTAGAAAAACATGACAATACTGTCAGAATGACTGATCCAAGACTCAACATTTGGAACAGTTCTCGCTATTAACCAATTTTATAAATTTAAAAATGATCAATCCAGACTGTATGAAAAACATAAACTGTAGATTTACAACATCATAATTTTACTGTTTATTTTGAGTACTAAATAAATGTGCATATTATGTGACGTATATGCATGTCAGCTTTATTACTATCTAATGAATGGCCTGTAGGGAAAAAAAATTGTTTAGAACCCCACCATAAAATATGCATAGTCTTTGTGTGTGTGTGTGTTTCAAGGTGATGTGATGTGAACTGAGGTGGCCTGACATGAAGTCAGTAACTCATTTACTACTTGAATTAAGTCTTTGTGGAAATGTTTAAACAGAGCTTGAGCATTGGCAACATTCAGTATATATTTATTGTACACAATTTTCTGAATTAAATTTCTCATTCAACTTCATTGATAACATTTCTATACCCTGCTTCCTTATTCATAATTGCATTCATCCACAAAGTGAACAGAATTTCTATGTTAAGCTCTAACATATTAATTGGCATTCATATTTTATTTGTTTTTTCAGTATATGAAGTGCATACAACGAAAACATGATGAGAAAGTATCACCTATTCATCTGCCCATCTACATGTTAAATCTCTGAAGCTACTTGATGGTGGAGATCATTTAAATGTAGTGTTTGCAGTCCATACCAAAAAACTGCTAAGAGGATTTTATTTTAGATCATACTGGTCAATTCTAAGCCCCATTTACATCATCATCATCATCATCATGTTCATGAAGGGTTAGGCATGTTTCCTGTTCCTTAATCCTCAAGGTGAAGTTGGTCCCTCCATCTCTTCCTCTGTCATCCTATGTTCTTTCGTCCTTTTGGTTGATATTGTAGTGCTTGTTTTGATATTCTATTTGTGTCCATCCTCTGTACGTGTTGTAGCCACTTTTCCTGGTACTGTTTTATTTCCTTTACTATGTTCTGTGCTCCTGTTTTTTCCCCTAATACATTGATTCTTTTCTTTGTCTAGTTTTGGTATTAAAAGTAAGTGTCTAAAAAATTTTATCTGTGCTTCTCCTAAACGTTAAGCACCATTTACAAGAAGCCCAAATCAAATTTTATCTATTTCCTCACATATGCTCACCCTACCACAAACCTGATACAAGGCATAAAATGCATAGTTTATCAAGATTCATAACTCTTTTTCAAACATATTTTTTATGGTGGATATGGAATGGAAGGCAAAGAAAAAACTGACTATGCGGTCTGTTTGCAGTGTGATCAGGTTTTCATCACTACCTTCTATGTGAGAAGTGTAAGTTGGAAGCAATAAGCAAACATTGTTACTATGGCAACAGTATAAACAAGCTCAGATTAAATGCACCACAGCCAGCCATTGGTATGAAATTTCGTAGCCCTCTGCATGTCAGATCAAGGGTTGTAAAACCTCAAACTTCTCCAAGTATGTTAGGAACAAGCAGCACAAAGTCTAAATCTTCTATACTTTTAAGACAAGAAGCTAATGAAGAAAGCAGTGTTTGTATGGGAGGCTTAAAGTTGGGTGTTGAGACAGAAAAAATTGTCAACATACTGAATTATACAATTTGCAAAGCTGAATTAGTGGTAAGTCCAATATTATTTAGGCTGTGATCAGTACAACTCTGTCAGTTTTTTTTTTTTATATTTAGTTTTTGTAACAGTGCTTATTTATGTCACAAATTTCCACTATGTCACGACTTTAACACAATGGAAATTGAGTTCAGGGATAACATTTTTTAAATAAAAATTTAATAAACTTTGGTCTGATTTTCCAATTTAGTCTGTGTTATAATTCCTGTCCATGAGAAAATGAAAAGACAAAATTAAATACCATTGCCATTGAAACAAAAAATACTGCAATACATCCTGACACAATAACATTTCATACTAATCTCTCAATAAATGATAAATGAAGTTTGTAATTGTATAACATTTATTTCACATTTTTGAAGAAATAGTCTTCATTCCACTACATGATAAAATATATTTACTGTTTTATATATTTATGTATAGACATGGATGGTGGTGGCTCTAGTAGTAGGTATGTTGCATGGTGCAAGTGGCTTGTTGTTGGCTTATCACAATGGAGGCCTCAGTTTGATTACATTGGGGACTTGCAGGGTTTGTGGCAAACAAAGTGGCCCTTTGTCACAACTTTCTTCAAGCATTTCAGTTTTCCCCTGTCAGTTATCTTTCATCTCCCTTCAACACGGTCCAGCACAAAGGGAGATGCATATGTGAATGAAGTACCCGACTGCATGCACTACAATTCCATCTCCTAAATTTTGTAGCCTGTCCTAGGGTAAAATAAAAAGGAATGGGTTTACAGCAATTGTAGACTGTTTCGATTTGGAAATAAATTCATAAGGCACTTATTAATTTGCATATTTGCCCATCAATAACAATATATATTTTATTCAAAACCCAATTGTGTCAGGCCATATTAAGATTAGTTTACTCTGACAACTTTGTTACGTTATTTAAAGGTGTATGTACATATTTTGAGCCTGTTAATAAATTCTGTGGGGCATGCAGTGGCGCAGTTGGCTGAAGCACTGTGCTACAAGCCAGAAGGCCATAGGTTTGATTCCTGATGTGGTCATTGGAATTTTTCATTGACATGATCCTTCCCACCACACCATGGCGCTGGGGTCGATTAAAAAATGAGTACCAGGAATATTTCCTGAGAGGTAAAGGCAGCTGATGCATAGGGCTGAGAACCTTACCACCTTCATGTGCTAAGTGTCTTTAATTCTGGAAGTCTCAACCTCTTAGAGCTCTCAGGGCCTGTCTGGGCCTGCACATGGATTGCTCATTTTTTTTAAACAAATTCTGATGGTACCTTACATACAACCCCCTCTATTATAAATGTCGCATGTAAGTTTCACTCCATTTAAACAATTATCGCTTGTGCTTCAAGGACCTAAATACATTTTTGGTCACAATCAAGTATTTCCAAGGGAAAGTCTTCAAATCTGTGTGTACATATAAAATATACATGTTATATCTTACTTAATATTTGCATATGCATAGATCAGTGATTTCAGTGTATGTGTAAAACACTGAAAGCATTGAAGCTCTTGTAATAACTATGCCATGTGATTGAAGTTCACTTTGTAATGTATTGTATTAAAACCAAACATACAGAATTAAGGGAAATTGGGAAGTTACTCAAAGAGGACTTAAGAACTGCCTGTGCTTTTCCCTAACTTATTTTATGTAGGTTAGGGTAGTATTCCTACACACATTAAGGAAAAGCATGGCAAACTCTTGTCCTATTTGAGTAACTACCCAATTTCTCTTAAATCTGTACGTTCAGTTACAGTACATGCTTGGACCACAAGACATCATACATTAATGGAATACCTTTTTAATCCCAGCCCCAAATGCTAATTTTCCCACAGCTGTTGGTCTATCCACAGTTAATGTACTGTGTGTTGTACTGCCACCAGGCATGTTTGCCACTGCTACTACAGAATGATGCTAAGCTGCTCCGTCCACACCTAAAGGAAGAAGAAATATCCCTAGTCCTTGAAACCTGCTGTCCTTATGTAAATCAACTAGACAGTCTTGAGTTAGACATCATTACCCATGGTAATACTGAAGAGTTAAAGGCAAATAACCAACAAGATACTGTGAAGGACAAAAGTGATGTTAATCCAACAATGCCTGAGGAGAATCCCTTGCTCAAGCAGAGGATGAGGTCTGGCAGACAGCATCTGGAGATGTGCAAAGTCATTCACCTGTTATGTAGCACACCGCCTGTCAGAAGTTTGGTCAAGGAACTGGGACAAAAGGTTTGTGGTCACTGACTGAACAGTTTTATTTATCAGTATTATACAAGATGTTGACAGTCATCTGAATCTAACTACCTGTAACATGGTCTTCCTTCAAATTTGATAGGTTCTCTGCTGGTCATAACAGTCAATGCTTCTAAGGAGCCAAAGGAATCACTACCATGTTCACAAAATCTTCTGGATTCTATCCTGCACTTGTTTATACTTGTGTAATCCACCCTATCACAAATGTCCAAGGTTGAGGACATTCCACCCCTAGTGTTCCATGCAAAGTATTTTATATGCATTTCTAATTTAGTATAGGCCTGCTAAATGTCCTGCCCACCAATATATCCTTGATTTTTGGTGGAACAATTTTAGGGGAAGAGTACAAATCATTACGTTCTTCACTAAGTATTTCTTAGAACCCAACATTTTCTTCAGCACGTACTCAAACACTCTCAAACTACAGTCTTCCATTACTGAGACAATAAGCCTTCTCCTACAGCCCAGACTCTGGGCAGGGGGTGGGGGCAAGGCCATGTGCTTGTCTGAGGCAAGTTGCTTTTGTGAGCTGGTGAGCAGAAATTCATAATAATCATTTATATTAAAAGACTATGTTTCAAGATCTGCCTTTCATCATCGCAGAATGATGGTTTACATGACCAGCTGCTGATAAACTATCTAATTGTACAAGCAAGTATCTTGTGAGTACTACTACGTACTATATAAACATGCTGCGTGCCTGTTTTCTGCGGGATATGAGACTGCAAGAAACAACATACATAAGAAACAAAACCTATACCTACATCGTTCATATTAAGTATAAATTATTTTGCAGTTCTGTGTGAAGAAAAAGTACTAGCCATTTATCACCTTTTCATGACAAGAAACAAATCACTCTTTTATGCTGCAATATTCCATGTGTTAGTTCCGATTTCGTATTTTCAAATCGCTTCTGTGAATACAATTATTTTACAAGAATTTGTTAATAAAAATGTATTTAAATTTTTCTTCTTCCCAAACAGACACTTGTAAACTTCAGAAAATAAATTAACATATGTCAAAAAAACAGGTTCTGAAATCCTGCAAATTTTCAATGTTAAATTCTCTGTCACTCACAAGCTATGTTAATACTGCTGGTTTAAAATAATGTCAAGGAATGGCTTAAAATTTTATATATAGTCACAAGTAAGCTATATTGTACAGTTCTTACATGGCAAATGAAGTTGAAGTTTCTGGAGCAGTAAGATGTAAAGGCCTTCTCTTCATGCACATGGCAGTGTTATCCTAGTATCCAATCAAATACAAATATTGCCCACACCTTGTGAGATACTTGTGTTAGGACAACACATGTTGACAGAGAATTCTGTGCTGATTTAGGCGAGTACTACATACCCTTACATGCCTGTAACATTGTTTTTAAACTACTATTGACATTATGATAAATTCATTACAGCAAGTAGTCTTCAAAGTCCAACAAACATTGAGTCACTCATTCTTATTATAAGTCTTTGTGTATGTTATGGACCTGAAAGATTAGCATTTGTGTTCATAACCTTCTGCTTTCCCTGAGAATTGCGTTCTACTGGGTTATTACGCACAGAGTTGTAGTAATTACCACTACTTGCTGCATAAAAACCCAGAGGAGAGCACTTCTCAGCTACTTTGCGTCAGAAGCCTGAAATCATGCATAGTACACTTGTACCTTCCCTTTTTCTTCCTTTTTTGACACAACAAATCACTTCCATTATTCAGAACAGCTGAAGTTGTTACTGTATAAATCAGTGATGAGGAAAATAAAAAACGGATGGGAAGATTAACTTGAGACAGATCTTGGAGACACAAACAGTTAGAATGAAAGAGGGATTACAAATTTTCAGAGCTGTGTTTGGCAGTGAACTCTGGTATAAGTGGTGCTAGACATTCAGGTTCTAGTACCAGAGAGTGAGTAAATACTAATTTGCTCTTGTTGATTACAACAATGTGCTGCTTTGAAAGAAATTTTCATTACCAAGAACTTCAATTGGAGTTTCAATTATGTGTCACTGTTATGTATGAACATTCTACAAATTCAAACACTCCCACACATTGTAACAGGATGAAACTGTGTCAGAGGGTCAATTATTAGTATTAGATATAAAGTTCACCCTAGCACAGGCCACAAAGGCCCAGAGAGGGAGTACAAGTATAGCTCAACTCTTTCTTTAACCTCGGCACTAGATGGCAGTGGGCAGTCAGTACCACGCACTGGCCGCTTTACTCCCAGGAATGCCCCGGTCCCCATTGTATACAGGCTGGGTGAGCTCCAGTGCCAGCCTGAATGGGTGCAGAAAATTTTGTCCCCACTGGGATTTGATCCCCAGACCAACCAACCCATAGCAGGTTGCTATACTGACTACACAATCCTAACCCACAGTATTAATTCATAAATATGTCAGGGTGACTGAATGAAGAAAAATTTAATGAGTGGAACATGTAACATGCATGGAAAAATGATAATGCACATAAAACTTTAGTAAAAAAAGCTTGACTGATCACAGGGCATTTGAGAAAGCAAAATGCAAATGGGATGACAATACCGAAATAGATTTGGAGAAGTAAAGGGTAAGGTACAGACTGGATTCAATTAACTGAGGACATGCTCCAGTCGCAGGTTGTTGCATACATGCCAAAGAATCTTTTGGTTCCACAGAAGCAAGGATCTTCTAGATCACCTTGGTAGATACAAACTTCGTAATGAAGATCCTGCCCTATCAAGTCATGTGTTAGGTTATGTGGTACTGCTTCAACTGTGAAGGTTGTAGAAAATTTGAGGATGTGGAAAGATAAAGAGGTACGAATTTTGAAGTGAGTGTATTTGAGGCAATTCTGACAGTTACATGGACAGATGGAAGAAAATCACAAAATATTTCAGGCAGGATACCTAGTACCTCAGCAGGGATTTGATCCAGACACATCCTGAATACAAGCCCATAATGTTATCACACCACCTTGCTTCATGAATATAGATACTACTAACCAACTGCCATGATGCGGGCCATCACACTAAGAAGATATTTATCACTCGACATTTCTATTTCAGGATCCCAGAGGTTTATTATGACAGTCACAACATCCAGCAACTAGATACCATCCCAAGTTAGTTCAATTAAGTCTCCTCCAAACACAATTTCTCTAAAATCCACTTGATATTACCCTCCCAACTATATCTTACATATGAAATTTTTGTGTTCATCATGCAACAAATATTAGTACAAGCAGAAAATATTATGAATGTGCAATTTTCAGATTTCCCCATCAGCATCTATGTTCATTCAGCATATGAAACAACTGCAAGCCTACATGCTCAAACACTTGTCAACATCATTTCATGAACGTGCAAGAGATCGATATTTGCAGCGTGTGTGGCACCATAATGAACAGTTGAAAGAAGAGATTTCTGTTCTCAGTGCCAAACTGGAGGAGCAGAACAGAGACATACAACTGAAACTTACAGCAAAGAATTTACTGATCAACCAGCAAGAAGCCAAGATTGAAAGGCTGAACAGGAAGTGTGAGGAGGATTTAAAGAGAAGAGTGTAAGTCTGACACTGTATGAATATTATATTAGACACTATCCTTTGTCTAGACATATTTGATACTTACTTACTTACTTCATGATGCAGAGTCCTTCTTGAGAAGCTAACTGGTTTGCAGCTAGTCAAGAAATTCCCCGCATTTCACGGAACCCAAAGGTTCATTACCGCACTCACAAGCGTCCGCCACCTGTCTCTATCTTGGGCCAGCCCAATCCAGTCCATATACCCACATCCCACCTCCTGGACATCTGTCCTAATATTATCCACCCATCTACGCCTAGTTCTCCCCAGTGGCCTCTTTCCCTCCGGTTTCCCCACAAAGACCCTATACACCCCCCTCTCCTCACCCATACACACCACATGCCCAGTCCATTTCATTCTTCTTGATTTTATCACCTGCACAATATTGGGTGAGGAGTACATATCATTTAGCTCCTCGTTATGCAATCTCCTCCATTCCCCCGTTACCTTGTCCCTCCTAGGTCCTAATATTCTCCTCAACACCACGTTCTCAAACACCCTCAGCTCCCTTTCCTCCCGCGATGTCAGCGACCAAGCCTCACACCCATACAAAACAACAGGCGAAATTATAGTTCTATATATCTTGATCTTTAAATTTTTGGATAGCAACCTGGAAGACAAAAGATTCTGCACCGAATGGTAGCAAGCATTTAGACATATTGATACACAGTACTTAATTTTAGTGTTCTATTATTAGCCTTAAACTACTGCAAAAGCCTGATGACTCCTACAGATTTACTTTGTTACGCACGTAGTTATGATTCAGAGCGCAAGATGGCGAAAGACTGTAAAGACAGTGAGATACAGCAGGACACACTGGCCAATGAAGTAAGAATCCTTGATTTGAAGATGAAATCCCTGTTACGTACTCACCTTGCTCAAGAAAAGGAGCTCAGGGAGAAAAGGTAAAGCTTATATAACTGTTATATAAAGATGTAATTAAGTACTGATTGTATTATGGCACGTCTCAGTCTAAGGGCAGATCGTAAGGTGAGGATACTAGAACAGAGAACAAAGTGCTGAGGAGGACAATGAAGAAAACTGCATGAGTATGAGATGCATAGTTTATACTCTCAGGCTAAGATTTTTAGGGCAGTAAATAAATAAAGGTGGGTGGACATGTAGCATGAATAGGGGACATGATAAATTTGAATTAAATATGAAGTCAAAGACCTCATGAAAGAGAACACATGGGAAACTGAACACTTACAGAATATTATAAAGAATCTTAGAAAAGTTGGGCAATAAATGTGGAATAAATTCAACTGCCTTTGAACAGAGTCTAATGAATGGCTTCTGTGAACATGAAAATTCTTTCACCAACAATGTAACTATAAACAAGTTAAGGTACACACTGCATCACTGATTTGGTTCAATGATATGACATTACTGTAATGCACGCTGCTCTACGTCAATTACATAAAGGACATCTTTTCATTTTAAAGAAGAAATTAATTTTTTTTAGCTACTAGAACTTCTGCTTTACATTCAAGAACCAGGAGCTTGCATCCTGGCAGTAATTAAATGGCTTTCATGAATTCAGCAAATGAAAGCTTATGCAGAACTACATTCATTCCAATTCATAGTAATCCTGCCGTTTCTAACGCAGTGTAAGGATTTATGTTTTAATGACTACAAAGCAGATGTGTGAATCATTACAACACTCCAAATATCGGTTACAATTTCTATTTTCATATTATTCGTGTTTGCAGAGTGAAGGTGGAGATACAACTAATCAGCTGGCTGAACAAGTATGACACTGACATGGGAAAGAAGCAAGCTGAGTATGATGAGGTGCTGGCTGGTTATGAGAGGGAGCAACAACAAATGGAGACACTCAAGGTAAAATAAAGACTGAATTGCACACTGAAAAGATACTTACCATTGACAACGGTCACAGTGATTGAAGGAAGAACCATTTTGCAGGATGGAAAATGAAATAACCATTGGCTGACCAAACAAAAGAAGCACAATCACCAGGGTTTCAAAAATGACTGTTTTTGCTTTGACAAAGTGCAAAGTTCAGATTGTAGAAAAACTCTAACAAAACATAACCTAAATTCCACATCCCCCCCATTCAATAATTCATAACCACCCTATCATTCAACACTATGCAACCTAAATAAAAGAAAAGAACTTTTAAATAATGAAAGAAGTAAACTGATCATAGAATATGATAGGACAAAACATTAAAAATATCAGAACAAAAACAAGGACAATTTAATACAAGGGAAACATATATTCTAACAACTAAACAACAGCCAGGCTGAGTTTTTGAGTTTCTTTCTCACATGTGGCATCTATGCAGAAATATTGCTTCAATTAATACCCTGTGTATTTTTTTGTGATTGTAGGAACAGTTTGCTGCTCAGCAAGAACAGTATGAAAGACTGATGAAGGAGAAGGCAGATGAGGAACAAGCCAAGCTGGAACAAAAGGTGCATGACTTTCTCTGCAACAGAGCAGCACGACGAATCCAACGACACTGGAGGGCTTACAGAGCTCGCAAGCTAGCTCGTCGGAGAGGACGGAAGAAACGTAAGGGCGGAAGTAGTGGCAAACAAGTCACAGATAGTTAGGAAAACACTTTTTATTGTAAAAAGTACCATAAAAAGCCACTCTTTGTATGAGATTTTTGTTTGTAATGTTAAGGAACTGAAGGTACCAATGAATTTTTAACTATAACAATCTCGTAATCAGATACACTTGTTCAATTGCAGTTACACTGCACATTGTTCTCTTCTGACATGCCCCAATTAAGGTGTATGGAGGTGTAACCTTTCAAAGCACATAGCTGTATGCACCATCTGCTCTAACATTAAAAAATTCTGAATTCTGCACACAGTAAATGCATGAATTTCATATGCCTCTCAAAAGAAAATGTTATTAATTCCCTGGACATCAACTGGCATTTGTAATTGAGATACAGTGTTTTCTGTGACTTGGGAAATCAATTTTTAAATAACAATTAGGTAATTTTTAGTATGATGTTTAAGTGAAGTCTGAATTATGTGGGATGACATACCATGAAATTTTGTATTGAAGTTCACTGTCCACGTTACCAAAAGTGCAACCTCATTCCAGTCTACCATATAACATGCTTGCACGTCTACCTGTATTAACCCTTATACAGGGTGGCCCAAAAAAATGTATACACACTGTGACATGAAAAATATTACTCTATAATTGTAACTACTGTATTTATACAAAAGCAAAATTGATATGAGAGATGTCCTTGAATTTTGGATTCAATTTAGGTGTTCAAAGTGGCCACCATCGGCATCCAAACACTGTCGAACCCGCCGAACTGCTGCATGAACTACGTTCTGTAATGTGTCCAGCATGATAGCTGCACACGACATTGCGATGCTTTCTCGTAGATCATCCAGTGTAGCTGGTTTACTCCGATAAACATCATCCTTTAGGTGCCCCCATAGGTAGAAGTCGAGAGGTGTTAGATCCGGGGGACTGTGGTGGAAACTCAACAGCACCTCTTTGACCTATCCATCGTCCAGGTACATCCTCACATCTTGATGGTAGTGGGGTGGAGTGCCATCTTGTTGTAGGTAAAAGCTTTTGTCCTCATACAGCTCTCAGATGGCACGTAAAATTGATGTCTGAAGCATATTGAGATACAGTGCACCAGTAACAGTGCCTTCAAAGAAGAATGGTCCAATCAAACCCCGGGATGACAAAACACACCACACAGTAAGTCCCGGTAAATTTATGTGTTTTTCCAGATGAATGTGCAGATTTTCAGAGGACCAGTACACACAATTGTGGCGGTTTACAGTACCACTCTGTTTGAATTGTGCCTCATCAGACCAGACAACCTTCCCTGCAAACGCCTCACCATCACGCATCATGCTTTCAAACCACTCACAGTACTCAAGTCGTCGATCTGTGTCGTCCTCATTCATAGCATGCAGCAGTCTTGGAATGTACATCTTCCACTTTGCACTTTTCAAAATTCGTTGTACACTTGATCGACTAACTCCGGTTTCGTGTGAACACTGTTTCACAGACTTTTGTGGTGAACGTGTAAATTGTTGTAACACCGCAGCAGAGGTAGCTAGAGTTGTTGCTGTCCATGGTCGCCCAGATCTTTCTTTGTGCACATCACCATCAGTGCTGTCGATTTCGAATTTATCCCAAATACGTGCAATTGTTAGACGTGTTGGTGGCTGTGTTCCAAACTCATTCCGACATTGTCGCTGTACCTCGCTAATGTTTTCAAACTTAAAGTACCACTTCAGCACTGCCTTCCGTTCTTCAAATGACAATCTTGCTCCAGCCATGTTGGGTCACTGTCTTAACGATTAAGGACATCAGCGCCTGTGCCATCTGTTGAGAAAACATAAGAGCGCCTGTGCCATCTGTTGAGAAAACATTATATTACAC
>Ga0123354_10013172_pt1 | contig 12826 bp, 5 predicted proteins | sample TergutLab28metaG_2_FD_97872 | JGI IMG/M metagenome (GOLD analysis project Ga0123354, IMG submission 97872) | Labiotermes labralis P4 segment gut microbial communities from Petit-Saut dam, French Guiana - Lab288 P4 | ecosystem: Host-associated > Arthropoda: Insects > Digestive system > Gut ...
CATACATACATACAGACATACATACATACACACATACATACATACATACATACATACATACATACACACACACACACACACACATACATACATACATACATACATACATACATACATACATACATACATACATACATACATATGATCAATATCTGCCTGAAAACTTTCTCGTTCTTATTCTTTTGAATTTTTTTAAGGTTAGTGTTAATGAAACGTTTAGTTTAGTATCAGCTTAGAAAACAGAAGCACTCAAATGAACATTGGATGTGACTAAATCAAGAATGTTACATAAATGGAAAATTTGTAAAATTGTTGAACAAAGAACGAATAATTATGGTTTTAATTAAATATCTGTGTACCCTTTAATTATAAAGTACACGAATCAAAAGATTTCCTTGCAGTTTTCTAGCATCAAGATGATGACTCTGCATATAACTTTCCTGAATGTAATTATAGAGCAGGTGTAACTATACTTAGGCAAATTTCACCCTAGAACAGGCCATGAAGGCACAGAGGAGGGGTAGAGGGATAGCTCTACTCTTTTTTTAACCTCGGCGCTAGATGGATGTTGGTGGTTAAAGCCACTCCCCATCTGCTTTCCCTCCGGGAATGAACGAGTACCCCTTGTATAGGAGGTTGATTGGGCCCCAGAGAGGGTCTGGAAGAGTGTGAAAATTCTCTCCGCCAACAGGATTCGATACCTCGACCGTCCCGCTCGGTATAATTATAGACAGCATATAAATTCAAATTGCGTATTTCTAAAAATCCTCAACAGTAAATAAAACATCGCCAGCAGCTGAATTTTTGAAAAGCTGAACTGCGTGCAAAGCTGTTACTTGTATTAACATTCCATGTCAGTCATACCCGCGACACAATTGCGCATAGGCCTATGGTGGTGCGCCGCTTCGAAATTAAACACACTTTTACAAATTTATGGAAAGAGACATAAACATAAACGGTATTGGGAGATTTGAGGTTCTTAGAGCTGTTTTGTTGTAAACTCAAGTCTTCTAGAATGTCAGGCCGTAATGATCAATAAATGTTACCAATGTTTCGAAGAAGCTTGCTTCCTCCATTTTCAGTACCGAAACAATGCACAAAGAGCGAACTTTTAATAAGTGAAATGGAGTAAGCCCTTTCTTCCGAAGATCTGTCAATTAACACTGCATAGAATCTCGAAAGCCACGAAAAATTAAGAGGTAGTTTTACGGCATGAGATATAAAGGTATCAATAAAAGTCACATTTGTTTATTTGAGGAAAAGTTTGAAAACAAGAAATTCACTGGCAGTGAGGAAATAACTGTTTAAAGCCCAGTGGTTACTACACTTACCACTTTTCCTAAAAGTAAGAAATTATACATTTTACCGCGCACTGTATTTATGCGTTTCTTAACCCTCCTAACAAACGCCCATTATTTCCCTACATGAAAGACTAATCGATTGGTTAGTATAATGGGCATGGAGTGGGTTCTCTGTGAGGTAGGAAATGAGTTTTTATTTATATTGTAGAAGAAGTTCAGTCTCCGCTGAATCAATGTTACAAATGCGTCCGCAATTCAGTTTTCTTCGTAATTTTTCTAAATTTAAATTTTACATTAACGTGTTATTTTCTCCCTGGTTCGAGAGAAACATGTTCAAACCTATTTTCATTATTGCCTTCAGATTCCATTCAGAAATTACTTTTATATTGTCGTCAAGTTAACCACGGTCATCTATTTACATATCAAATCATTCCACGCTTCCTCTACCCCGCGAATGAATTTAAATCTACCTCAACCAAGGAACAAAAAGAAAGTTTAGAATTAAAAATGACATGGCCAAGAACATGATTAATGAAGAAGGGAGGAAATTTACAGAGGAAATGTTTTTTATAACAAACCTCACGTATTCTGAGCTTGTCTTATCCATGTTTAAATATGTGTAGCCCTCTTAATAATCTAATAAGAGTAGTTAGAGACAAGGAATTAACGTAGACCGGGCTGTGCAATGAATATTCATCAAAGAAGTAATAGCTATTTGATCGGTAGAAACAAGAAGGCCAATCAGTGTGCTGATTTCAGCTACGCTCTCAGCATATTAGCTAGTACATACGCTTGGAAGTTATTACACATGAGACAGTTTGCTTAGTCACTGAGCCATTACCTGAAGTAACAGTCCTCTGTATTAGTACGTTTACAGCCATTCACTGTACTAGAATCCATATAATTAGTTAAATTAAATGCGCTTAAATTTATAAAATTGTATATAAAATAGCACATTCCCCGCTTTTCATGTTAAAAATAAATATGAAAGTTGTGTCTTTTGAAACAACACCTGGAAATATACACTAACTAAATTCATAATACTGGTCTGTCCGTGTTTCTGTCCGTCCGCACAAAAAAAAACTGGGGTACAGTTGAGCGAATCATTACACAATGCAAAAATTGGCAATTTTACTAAAATTTGCTAAAACTTTCTAACATTTGTTAATGCCTGACAAATATAATGATAACTTTAAATGGTGACCCACATACGTTTCCCTTGGCACCTGAAGCTTAACTCTCTAAATATAGTACTTATCCGACGGAACAATTTTCTATCACTCAAACGTCGTACAAACACGTGGCTAACGGTTTATACTCAGTTCACTATTTCTACAAAAAAAAATGTAATGAAGAAAGACAAGCAAAACGTCAGAATTCTTACGCTATGAATGCAGTTCGTAACTTGTTTTAAGACCGGAATATCGCAACGTATGATTCTGATGTCTTTCTCGTCTCGAATATTAAGATATTAAAAGTCAGGAGGCCTTTATAATAAGTAGCAGGAAAATTGATTTGTATGTAATTTATTTTTTAGTAAATCAGTTTCTTTACTTACATCTGAAATACACAAAACATTAGTAATATGCTCTAATAATAATAATAAGAAGAAGAAGAAGAAGAAACCTTGCCTAACTTCCCAGGAAAATATAAATACTAAATAGTCTTATATGCCGAATCAAAAAAAATTCATTCTATGCATTGAAATTAAATTCCTCGTTTATAAAACCCGTTACATACACTTGTGATATACACAACACTACAATCTTTCATTACTCCTACATGTTGCGGCATATAACTTTGCCATCATCAGGAATTCACACACCAAATTAAAACTTTCTAATACTTAGTAGATTATATGAAGCATTTCGCTGATTGAATCAAAGTACTTTAAATCGATCTATATGTGCAAAGTTATATAAGTAAATATGTAGCATTAATGAAAAGTTGTAATATTGTATATATCATAGAAACATTCATTTGGTTTCGTACACGAACCACTCAAAAAAGAGTTTCTGTCTAAATTATTTCAGTACAGTTTAAAAAAAAACTTATCTACAGAAAGGGGTACAGCCATGTCGCAAGATTTCATGTAGATTAACTCGGACAAGAAGCAATGTCCAGTGCATATGTTGGAATGTGGAATCAGCGTTTGTTTCATCCTTCACATAAGAAGACAAGCGATTATTGCTGTCGGTTAACTTCCATATTCTCTTATCTCTCAGGCAAATATCAGTTTAAAAACTAAAATTTTAAAAGCATTCGAATTTTTTCACTAGTATTTCTATCGATAAAATGCCTACTGAAACATCACCATCATTATCGTCATCAGCCATAAGATATTAGCCATTCTAAGCTTGTTTCGTCTTCATGTGTGTTGATTCCTCCATCTCTTCCTTGGTTGTCGTAAATGGTTTCTACCTGCTGTAATGTATTCATACACTAACTTGAGAATGCGCTTACCTTTTATTCTTAATATATGTTGCATCCACTTACGTATATGACAGACAATAATATTTAAACTACGTACTGAACCGAGCGCTGAAAGTAAATAACCTGTGAATGTTATGAATAAATACTTGTAAATTAAGGTTTGTTACGATTTGTCCCTGTCTTTCTCGGAATATTGTGGCACCCTTCCGCAAAGAGGCTGCCAGGCAACAATAGCCATCATTCACGGGGCAACAAAATCATTAGGGACTATGCTTTCTTATATTTTTCAGTGCGTGTATGTAGAAGTCTGTCCGTACGAACTTACAGGATGTTATTTGAATGTGGTGTGTGCGTGCGTGCGTGCGCGATCTATGCATTTCATGTGTACAAAGATAAGAGCGTGATAGACAGAGACTTAATGTTCATTCGCGCGAAAGCATACAAGCATAAACAAAGCACTAATACTAATGTAGCTAAACTAATAAAGTCGCGCTATTAGTATGCCAGACGTGCCGGGAAATAACACGTATAGTAATTATTTACTATATCATATTGGCATACATAATGTTGTAGATTATGCATAAAATGTTCCGTCTGCTACAACCAACGTTTCCTTTTGTCGTTGAAAGAATGAAATAAAAAGGTAAACTTCTTCATTTTAGTGTGTCTATTCCAGAAGGCACTAACGGACGCGCAATCTTCTCGATTAGTTTTCACCAAAGCCAGCCTGTGAGAAACAGAGGGAGTGAAAACTTATATAATGTCAATATCCAAAATTTGAGGGACAGTATTTCTTTTTCCCAAAAACATTAGAAGCGCTTGAATATGGGTGCAGTGTATTTCTCTGATGTTGAAAACTATGAATGGAGACAACAAGTTGTCATAATCTAGAAGCCCACAGTATGAATCTCCACTGCCGATTAGTGCCTTTGATCGAAGTGTGCAATTCGTAAAAGCTGAAATGTATGCATGCTTAGTGACTATTTCAAACAAATTACTGATATTATACTAAGTAATTGTACTGCTTGCAGCATACATGTTTCACGTCAGGCCCGAAATCATGAAACACATATATACAATGTAGTGCTAAAAATTTCTGTCTCTGTCTTCAGGGCAAAACGTGGAGACAGCAGGTTTATCCGAAACTTCGGTAAATGACTACCGGAAAACATGACGTCATGGCTGCCTTCGTCCTCGCTCCTCAAGAATGAAATACGTTTACTGGAAAAGCAGGTAACCAGCCACAAGACTACATGGCGTCACATCCCAACAAACAATAAGCTGTATGGCATTTACTGACGGATGTATAGACTAAAGTGACCCTTTAACAGGCCGTGCATGAACAGAAGGGCAGTAGATGTATGGCTTTTAGCCATTTTGGTTCTCGGCGCTAGATGGCGTGGGTAGTCAAGGCCACGCCCCCGCTGCCTTACCCCCTGGGAAGGGTCCCGTTACCCGTCGTAAGGAGGTTGGTTGGGCCCCAGGAACAATTTCGACTTGCGTAGGAAAAATAAAAATTTTTGCCCCACAGCAATTCGAGCCCCTAAATGGCTAGTCTGTAGCGAGTCGCTATACCGAATATATCATCCCCGGGCCCCACTGAAGGGATACTCACATCAGTATGAACCTATGTGTAGGAAAGTTATATGCAAGTACATTTATAGTCAGTACTGTCTTAATAGCGAAATTATTATTTGTTATGAAAAAAGGCAGGTCAATTTCCTGAGCGTTGTAGGTATTTAATAAAAATTTGACGTTCAGGTGACCGTGCATCGTGATAAGTTCTTGTAATAAAACCAAATAGATGCACTAATTTCTCAAATTTATTTTTGGAATACACATCTGCATGTTTCGGACAGTTCCTCTGTCCATCATCAGGAGTTTTTCACTGTACACACAGCAATGGTATATGTCATACAGGTTTGCTGACAGCTTGCGAGCAGAAGCTGTCAGCAAACCTGTATGACATATACCATTGTTGTGTATACAGTGAAATACTACTGATGATGGACAGAGGAACTGTCCGAAACGTGTAGAGTTTTGTTCCAAAAATAAATTTGAGAATTTAGTGCATCTAGTTGGTTTTATTTTAAGAATTTAATTTAAAAAAACTACAAAAAATAAGATATGAAATACTACATACTGAGAATTTTGCGAGGACACATTCAGCTGGTTGAGTCGATAGTTCAAGTGTTCAAGTGCAGACGAAAAAAATCTCAACATGTAATCAGTTCCTTGAAAACTCACTGTAGGTTATGATGGTGATGCAGTCTGCAGATGCACTAAGTTTTGCATCAGATACATAACGGAATGTTTACTCCGCTACAGTTATTTGAAAATATGTCATAGCTTGCTTAATTCTGTGATTGCTCACAATAACCTCAGCTGCCCATGAAGTCCATATTTTAGATTAGTTTAACCCTTTAAGGGCGAAACTGTATCTGACTGAGTTAAAGACACAGTTCGTACCTCGCAGTAAACATTCCCTACCTCTGCTATAACAACCGATAAGTTAAGGCTGTAAAAAGAAATACTCGCTCTTGGTTCTGAGATTCACGCAAAACACATAAATGCATTGTGGACAGAACACAGAATTTCTGAATGTTAAAATTGTACATAAAGTAAGTCTTAGGCTTTAAAAGGTTAATATGTGGTTCACGTTATTATATTGCGGTGACTACATCCTTATCTTAAGATGCTGTAATAGTTATTTTCACTAAAATATGTCTAATTTCATACAGGGCATTATACAGCTAATTGTATACATTTTCAACGTAAGTAAAGCCAGTAACAGCAAAATGACGAATTCTGTAGGACACGTAATACGTATCCAAATGCGATGGCCGCCCGAAAATTCACAGGGAGATGGGTATCTTCATCAGTTAATAAAAATAGCATGATAATTTCTCTGTAAATATTTGCTACTATTTTATTCGTTGTGTTTATGTGTTATACAAACCCACATAGCATGCCTATGCCACTAATTGAATCCTCAGTATATCTATCTATCTATCTACCTATCTATCTATCCATCCATCCATCCATCCATCCATCCATCCATTCATCCATCCATCTATCTATCTATCTACCTACCTATCTACCTACCTATCTATCTATTTATCATCTATCTATCTATCTATCTATCTACCTATCTATCTATCCATCCATCCATCCATCCATTCATCCATCCATCTATCTATCTATCTACCTACCTATCTACCTACCTATCTACCTACCTATCTATCTATTTATCATCTATCTATCTATCTATCTATCCACCCATCCGTTCATCCATCCATCTATCTATCTATCTATATACATACATATATACCAATATATAAATCCGACTGAAGTACAGATTATTGTAATTATAACGTTTAAAAATCACTTCCGTAACTCACAGTCAATACACTGTGTTTTGATTAAGGAACAAATGTGTTAAAACCGTTTAAGTAAACAAATTGTTTATTCTAATAAATACACGAGAGCCATAAATCTACTATGTAGCCAAGTTCAGTAGTTTAACGTTCGTAATAAAGCAGTTGTTACACGCAAACACCAACATACTTCCAACAGTAGTGCAAATTCCTGTTCGGCAGCAAATAATAAATAAATGAACATATGCAGTTTTTGTAGCTAGCAGTTATGATAAGCTTATGGAAACAGCGCTAAAGAAAATTTTTGGGAAAATTATTGATTTCTCTACTGCGTGACCATGTTTGTCATTGTGCTTCTATATTTCATGGAATTAAAAATATTTATTTAATAAAATAAGCTAACAAAATAAATTCTTCGAACAGCCTCTCCCTTGAGAATTTAATTATTTTACAGCTAGTCAAGAAAATGCCTGCATTTTATGGATTTCAGGGGTTCATTACCATTTCACAGTATTGTGTCAATGGTCCCTATTCTGAATCAGATACATCCAATCAGCGTCCTTAAATACAGTTACCCTGCCACACATTTAAATATATATTCATCCATGCTTACACCCCACAAGCGTTTTCTTTCATTCAGGCATTCATAACGAAATTTTAAAGCACCTATCCGTGCCGTGCGAGTCATGTTGCCCTCTTTGCCAGCATTTGACAACAGATCAGACGTTCGATAAGGAAATCGATATTTTATTGCGCATAGAGTCTAATGATGGAGCGTGGATATGAATGTTTATATACATGTAAGTAAATTACTTTTATTCATTAAAAACAAATGTTATTAACTCCTTGAAGGTAAATAATCCTTGCAAATGCAAGTCACAACAGGTGCTGGAAAAAAAGCTACAACAGAGAATGTTTTTCTTGGCAAGGCTATAAGATCTCCGTAGAATATCACGACAAGACTCTCATTATAGACACCTGCTAGAGGAAGCAGAAATGTTAATGTCACATTAATAAGTACACACAACACGTTTACTTCCTGTTATTCGGTAAAATAAAAATTACATTTTATGATGCCAAAATTTGAAAAGCGATTATCATTAAATTGATTACCCTGAATACAAAATTACTTCACAATGCGTGAATCCACAACTATATAACAATGAAGTGTTCTAGGGTAATAAGACAGGTCTGCGCGGAATTTAAATCCAGGTTTCGAAGATTAGTAATCACATCATCCTGTAAGAATTCGCTGTATTCATTCGCCCTAATGGCGTTGCGTATCACGCCAACTAAATTCTTCAGGTAGATTCAATTTAAAATTTCTAGTCATCTAATCGTAATTTAAAAGAAATTTATTTCCAATACAGCCACACAAAAAAAAGTACCGTGCGCACTTTTTAAAACCATTCCCAAAAATGTTTTTCCAAGAATTATATATGAAGAAAACGTGCCTAAATATAGGACCAAAAAAAAACAGTGTGTAGCATCTAATACTTGCCTAACTAGTAAAGAAAATTCTCGCCCTTCAAACAGTTCAAAACATCGTTACGCTAGTCATAAAGTCCAGCAAACTGATTTCTGTCGTGCGGCAGATAAATTATTTCCACGTTCTCGTGTATTATTTCCTGGATATTCTTTTAAATATTATCCCGAAGTATGTCTAGATTCAAAGTGCCCCTTTTCCTTTATGTGCTCTGAGAAGACCTCACATGCCCTGCTGATCTCTCCCAGTCGTGTTACTTGTTCCATCCATTTCTTCTTCCTTGACTTTCTGTCGTTAGCAATAGTCTACTTGGTGAAATGTTAATGTTAATTGTAAGAACCAAAAAAAAACTCTTTCAAATAAAGAATACTTCTATATATCGTAGAGCATACCTTGAAAGGAATATAGAACTAAAACATGAAAATCTTCCATTTCTGGACGATGAAAAAATTAGGATATTCAAAAATACACAACACAAAAAACAATTTTTATTCGCTTCATTTTTCCTGTTTAATCACAGTTCTCTTAGGTTTACGAGGTATATGCCCACTCTTATTGCTGAATGATGGTTATGTTTGAATTTTATAATAACCAGAAACAGGATTATACCAGAATTATAAGCAGAATTGTATTTGTAAGATTTTCTTAAAAACTTCCATGCTCGCGAACTCGTATTTGAATGATATCAGACACATTGCTATCCAACATTAATGGTTGGCACAAATTTTGAACACTGAACCGGATGTATGTATCCATCGTTATGAAATTGTTGTCCCTGTTTTCTTCAGATTATTTATTAGAAATTTGAACTTTCCAAAGCCCAGATTGTTAATTACCATTTCTGTCATTTCTGTGCCAGAAGCAGACAGCGGTAAATACCACCATCTATGCAATAGAAATTGTTGCTCTTTCAATGACACTTCACCTTATCTTTATTACAGAAATTTGGAAGACCGTCATTTGTAAAGCATGTTTACTTTTAAGAGGTGGAATTTTATTCTCAAAACACGCGAACATCGAGTGAGAAATCTAAATTTTTAATACTGTAATTGAGCCATTAATTTCTTCGGTAGCTTTACAGATTTTATGTTTGTAATTGTGTAAATTAGAAAGCGTTCCCAAACACACTGCACTATTTCACATATGGCGAGTATTAAAAACCTCCCTGATATTGTCTATTAACTATAGCACTATACTGGCTTACACACTCGAAACAATTGTCAGCTGTGTAGAATATACAAATATTTCTAAATGAATGTTCGGACAAAAGCACACACATTTAAATGAATATTCCTACACTCACATTTCACATTAACGCAGTTAAGAGATAGTCACTCGTGATTAAGATTAATAATCTCACCACCTTCTTCCCCCTTGTGTCATTACTTTCTGCTCCCCAGACACGTAAATATCACAAAAGCACTTCCTATTGCATTACGATGGAAAATATGTATATTCAAACACAAGCCGAAGGCCATGTCAACTGGTAAAAAGTTACCAATGATTCGGAGAATAGTAACTACTATATGTTCGGGGTCAAGCTATAGAATTGTCACTTTCGAGTTCAGCACTTTAATATGAATCATAGAGCATCCCCTTCAAAATGACATAATCCCAAAGAAGTAAAATGTTTCACACAATGTGCTTTCGTTTTCTGCATAAAGAAAAATTTATTATATTAAAAAAATAGACAAAAAAATTTCTCGCTCCGCATTTCATATTTTCTTCAGAATTCTACTGGAGGAATGTAAGATATTCCCATCCGTATAAATGAACTTGGTTCGTAATGTAGTAAGCTCGTAATTGTTACAGAAGTACAATAGTTTAGAAATTGTAGTGCCTCCTTTGTAAGATTCAAACATGAACTTGAAGTTGGAAGCATTGATGTCTTACGAAACGTTAGTATCTCTACCAATAAACATGCCTTAAGATTCTAGAAGACTTGAATCTTCATCAACAACCGACTGATTACTTCAAACTTGGATTTATGTAGGTTATATTCCATCATGAACTCGCTATGTTGAGATTCTGGAAGAATTCTGTGGCAGGAAACCACAAACTGGCCATCAACCAAAAACAAGACGCTACCAAAACAAATTACAGAAAAATGCTGCTATAACGTATTCAGCGAGTGGGATTCGAACCCATTATTCTACGACTTGGGCCCACGACTGCCCTACTAATTAATAACAGACTGCGCCACCACATTGACTTGTTCTGGCCATTACAACCTTCCATTGCATATTACAGTATATTCTTTATGTATACTTGATCATTTTCCTTGAACAAGAGAGCGCTGATCTACGTTGCCATAATGACTGCCAAATTGCAGTGTGAGGGTATGATTGGCTTTATTTGACGGCACATAACACACCGCAACTATAGTTCAACCAATCGGCCCAGACTTCTCTTATTCCTAACCTATACATCTTCAAAAAACGAAACCAAAAAAAAAAAAATTCAAACGCAAAGGATCTTGGGAAAATCCGTATCCTTGCCCGCCCAGTAGTCTGAAAGCTATCAACATTGTAGAGATGCACGTAGCAGGTAGAAGCACGCATGCACACACATACTTGTAACCCACATTCAGGCAGGTCCTGCAGTTCCTGCTCTCTGCACAGCCTCCCGGGAATTCTGCTACACTCGACGACACTTCTATAGGGGATGCACAACACCGGCCACCTTCTTTCTCCGTTGATGTGCACAGACACCACCGCAAGCTAGCATTGTACTCAACAACTTGTGTTGGGGAAGAACTTTTAGTGGAAACTCAAAGCAGAAAGCATCGGGGGTCGGCGCGGAGAAGACCAAGCAAGTCAGAGTATACAAGAGAGCCTCTCATCCGGACACCAACCAATAAATATTAAACGGGAACAAACAAATGGTCTTTTCTTTTCTCTCTCTCACTCGTTCTTCTTTCTATTTTACTATCTCTCCTTATTAGTTGTCAGTTTGTTTCTATATATCTTCCCTTCTCCACCTTGATCATGCGATCCACCTGTCCACCCCGCTCTTGACTGCATACACACAGCGTTGTATGTGAATTACAGTCCCTAACCCAGCAAACACATATCACTAAGAGCTCTTGCTTGACATTCAACAATCCATCTTCCTCAACTCCTGCCGGTCTGCCCGCCCGCCTGTCCGCTGCCTGATTCTGTGCCATTTGTTTAGGTCCCCGTTGCTTCTTCTCTCTTCATTCCCTTGTGCCTTACTTTTGCATTCGTCTCCTCTGACTTCAAATCGTATATGTATATATATATATATATATATGTTTCTGAGTGAGTGATGTATATTATGATTCATGTTTGTCATATGCACTGAGGGAAATGAGAGTAGAGTTACATAGGCCAGTCATGTAGCAGGCACGAGCAAGTGAACGGAAAGCACGAAAAGAAGAGAGGTTCATAAATAGTATAATAATAGAAATAGCTAAATGAAGCCGAGCCAAAACTCGTAAATCTAATTGTCGAGCAATGTAGCTAGCACAGTCTGTTGTTGCTCTTGATGTGAGCGAGGCCGAGAGGAACACCTCACCGGCAGGCAACTGCCCAACTCCCGCCCAGCGTCACCATTCACGTCCCCTCCCACTCTTCACCAAATTCAAGGCAGCAGTTATCCATTTTCAAGTCTTCTTATAACCATTCTCCCCCGTGCCCCATACCCAGCTTTCTTTTCCTTGTTTCATTTAAAAGTCGAATGCTTTAACAAGAGACTGCATGTGGTCAAAAGCAGCGTTTACCTGTGACAGGATATTTTATTCTTGAGGTTGGGGCGCTGAATGAATTGAATGGTTTAGAATGAGGGGAGAAAGAACTGGTCAAAAGCATCGAGAAACCTACAAAGAAGGTGAAAAGTGAAGGGAGGGGAAAGAAAATATTGAAAAAGGATGTACAAAACGCCTCCAGAGCAGAAACGAAAGACAAGCCTCTCTTTAAGGGAAGAAAAGACAAGACGAGAGAAATAGTTAGGACAACATTGTCCAATAAATAAGCCTATCTCCCTCTTTTGCCCTCTACTTTTTAAAAATCTGTGACACACTGTAACCTATCCCAAAAATGCAACATACCACCAAAAAAACAGTTGTAACAGAAAAGGTTATGTGTGGATGGGTGGGGGGGGGGGGTTGGGGGGGGAATGGACGGGAACTCAGCTGCATAACTTACATTCCGGGGTCTGTTTTCAAGAAAAATCTGCTGGCGGGGTGAACAGGGGGGGGGGCAAGGTGA
>Ga0123354_10013176_pt1 | contig 12824 bp, 2 predicted proteins | sample TergutLab28metaG_2_FD_97872 | JGI IMG/M metagenome (GOLD analysis project Ga0123354, IMG submission 97872) | Labiotermes labralis P4 segment gut microbial communities from Petit-Saut dam, French Guiana - Lab288 P4 | ecosystem: Host-associated > Arthropoda: Insects > Digestive system > Gut ...
GGAAGCATCATGCCTGCAAGTATTTCTTAACATGAATGTTTTACAGGGAGGGGTTGTTAGCACCTCGCCCAACCCCCAAGCTGGAGGACCACCCCTTGTCGGCTGTCCACGACTGCTTATTCATACTACAGTATCATGGTCTGATCCAGAAATGGATGTTAAAACAAGATATGTAACGTACCTATAACGTTAACATCGTGGTGCTTTCGCGTAACGACTGTTGCAGTGGAAACATAACGATGCATTATACTGTGTTCTTGATCTACACATCACTGTTAACTATAAAAAAAAATACTGAGTGTTGCCTACATGGCAAATTTACGTTGCAGGCAACAATAAAACCCACATAGGTATTCAAGTACAGTGTCCGATGCTGTACTGAAATAAACAATATTTTTTTGGCTAAGCAGATCGTAATGGCATAATTCGTTGCAGCAAAACATTTTAAAAGATCAGATGAAATTAAGCAATTATGAAGCAATAAGTGCTAAATATTATAAGCTAGTGTTAATATCCTTGTCTTGATCATCTGGCATGCAAAAAGCAGTCATCTGTGGCTTGTCTGGCTCTACTATATTTTTCCACACTATCTCATAAACGGTATGCTGAATATATTAACATATTGTGTGGGAGCTTACATACTATACAGAAAAATCACAGAAGATTTAGTAGTTGTTAGTAAGATGACTGGTCTAGAAGTAAATGCTTAGAAAACTAAGTACATGATCATGTATCGAAATCAGAATTCAGGACGAAGTCACAATATAAAGATTGATAATAGTTCCTATGAAAGGGTGAAACAGCTCAAATATTTGGGAACAACCTTAACGAGTCAAAATTCTATTCAGGAATGAATTAAGAGCATGTAGAAGCCCGAGAATGCTTGCTATCATTCGGTGCAAAATCTTTTATCTTCGAGGTTGCTATCCACAAATATAAAGGTCAAGATACGGAGAACTATAAATTTACCTTTTGTTTTGTATGGGTGCGAAGCTTGGTCGCTCACATTGAAGGTGGAACGTAGGCTGCGGACTTTTCAGAATATGGTTCTGACGAAGATATTTTGGGCCTAGGTAGAACAAAGAGGTAATAGGGGAGTGGAGAACACTACATAATGGGAGCTGAATGATCTGGCTCCTCACCAAATATTATTCGGGCGATCAAATCGAGAAGAATGAGATAGGCGGGGCATGTAGCACGTAAGGGTAAGAGGAGAGTTGCATAGATGGTTTTGGTGGGGAAACCTGAGGGAAAGAGACCGCTTGGAAGATCCAGGCGTAGCTGGTAGAATAATATTAAAGTGTACCTTCAGGAAGTAGGAAGGGGGCATAGACTGTACGTACTGTTTTGGTTCAGAGAGGGACATGTGGTGGGTTCTTGTGAATGCGGTAATGAACATTTGCGTACCATAAAATGGAGAAATTTCTTTACTAGCTAAGAACCTATCAGTTTCTCACGAATGACTCTGCTCCTTGGATTTAATTATGTAGTTAGTTAGTTAGTTGGTTAGTTATCTCACAAACGGTGCGACTTTCGTAAAAAGGTTTTTGAACATAAAATGTGTGCTTTGATTTTCTCCACATTTATTATATGAAATGCTTCTCTTTCTAAGAAGACTTCAGCGAGGTATCATCATAAATTTAAATAGGTCTTCATGTAAAGTACTCGTTATTTTGTCGTATTTTATTGAGACTTGGATTTTCTGCACAAATTTTGGAAAAAGTCAAGGAATATCAAATTTCATGAAAATCTGATCAGTGGGAGCCGAGTTTTTCCATGCGAACAGACAGGCAGACAGACAAACAGACAGACACACAAACACATACACACACAGAGGCGGAGAAAAGGACGGACAGACATGGCGCAGGTAATATTTCCTTTCTCAGTTTTGCGAAAGCGCTAATAAATATGTATGGCCTCTGTGATTGACGTGTGATTATTCCGAACAAACGTCCTTGAAATTACACCAAAGAAAATAAAAATAAATTAGGCAAAGTAAACTGCGCAGTAGAAAGAGCCACAATTGTTCATAAGAAAGAAATCTGTTAATTACAATGCAGCAATGATGCTTCGTCATTTTTCTTATTTGCACATGAAGCAATAATGTGATTGTGTCTTTTGGGGTTTTATTTTCTGTCAATACCATTGGCTCTCACTATATAGCCTACATCCTAATTTAACCATACCTCCCTATTGAAGGCATGGCTACTGGCCACTGACATGAAAGGTGCAAGTGAAACAAGACAGAAACGTAAGAATAAGTAAATAAAAGTTGTCCCTGTCCATGCCATGAAGGTATACAGGGGGCGTAGAGTTATAGCTCCACTGATTCTTAACTTCTACGCTAGATGAAGATGGATGCTCAACATCGCGAGATCGCCACTTTACCCCCAGGAAAGAACCCCGGCCCCCACTGATTAGGATGGGTGAACGCCAGAGGCAGTCTGGATGATAAGGAGAAGAAACAAACGTTTGCCCCTGCCGAGATTCGAACCTTGGAACATCCAGTCCGTAACCTAGTCATTATATCGACTATGCTATATCTGCTCAAACATTAAGAATAAAATATACTAGAACAAGAAATTAATGATGGAAAGCGAGGGAACGGATAATGAAGCATAATTAAAAAGCGATTTTGTTAAAAAATAAAAGGTTATATTCTTGTTCCCTTACATTAAAATGACGCACATTCCTTCAAGGAAAGTAGGTTTGCAAATGCTGTTTATTCGTACAGTTGGGCGTGATGATTGGTGAACACCGAGCCTTGACTAGGGACGCACAAATCAAGACCAGCGGGCCAAAGTAAGTCCCCGATATTATGCTGCGGTCGGCGCAGATATGTCGAAAAATCTTGCTTATATTACTAAAATAAGTTTTCTAAAATACTTTTCTCTTATTTAAAGTAGGGTATGTGGGTAGCAACTTTTCATAAACTGGTGCTTTATTGCGGCCCATAAATAAGCGACATACGTCGTGGGCTGCATTCCGAATTCTCTCACTGATATTAAGATTCCGGTCAGCATAACAGTGCCACTGGTCTGATGACCTTTTGTTTCTCCTTTGATATCGAACAGGCCACGATAATATGAAACTGGAATTAACCGACATAAAGATTTGATATGGAACCAAAATAAAAATTCATTTCCATGACGTGTGGCGAATTTTCTGGACTGTTAATTCGGTAGAAATAAGATCATCTGAAGAAATTCAGAAGGTAGATATTCTCAGCATTTGCATCCACTTACCTATACGAACAAGCCTTCCTTGTAAAGAAGGGAAACAAATCCCAGATTAAGATACAGATAACGGACTTCGCTACTTCCATATTTACATCAAATATTGGCACGTTTAAGAAGAGCCGCAACCAGTAACATATGTCCCGCTAATTTCATCAATAGTTACCCTCTGTGTGCATATTTAGGTAAATTATGATTTTATAATCTTTAAAAGATATTTCAAATACTACAAGTTCGTCTTCCGATACACCAAAATGCAGTTTGTCCTTCGGCTGTACGCAGAAATTTTGCCCATCCTTTGTGTAGACACAATATATTAGAGAAGGATGCACGTATCATTCCGCGATAGTAGTCGTTGGTTGTTCGGCGGGGAAGAAGGTCTGCTCCGGACAGCGACATACACGTGAGTACGGGCTGTGTGCCAGCCTCTTCCGACACTATACCTACACTATGTATTCTCAGAAACCCTATGCATTAGCATATACGAAACAGAGCTTTGGTTAATCTGAGTTTTTCACTGTCGTGACTATAAAGATTATTGTGTTAGGGCATGTAAGGCTGTGTATTCTAGTAGACTAACACCGACGTTTGACAGGAAGTTGCTTCCACCATTGCGATTGATTGGATATGAGAAGCCAGCAATCGTCAATACTGTTGTTTGCTCTTGTATAGGTCTAGCTGCGGAATGTATTCGTAGTTTGAGACACTGCACTGTTAGCACTTGAATGTGACGTCGTGTTGTTTGGTAGAACAATACCGACGATTCGGAGAAATGTGCTGCATCCATCTTCAGGATACAATGGAAGAAAATGCAGACAATATTTTCCTCCGAATCTCTGGTACCATTCTAACAAAATACATTGCGCCCCATTCCAGAAAACAGTAATATAAGAACCTTAAATCTCAATGCAATAAAACTCTAGATTCCTTCAAAGCAAATAGTTTTCGACAGACCAAATAAATTCTTTCATAGGAAGAACACGAATTATTTGTAACCGATTCTTAAATAATTTAATACCACATTATCAAAAAAGTCTATATTTTCTATACAATACAGTGCAAGGATAACGGAGAAAACTGGATTGAAATGGTGGTGAAATGACGGGACATTTATGTATATGAATGACATATCCTGGCATTAGCCTTCAGAAATTTTGAAATCCGTGAATAAACGTCTCTGGGACAAGACGTCAAAGCTGGGACCTTCTTAATGCGAAGGAAGAGTGCTAAGCACCACACAGAGGCGTCCCGAAAGAAACGATCGACGGTTTTTGCAGACTATGTGAGGTCTTCTGGGTTACCTCACCGCGTATGGCGGTGATTAGCAACGTTTTCCAGGAATTAGGGAAAAATCAGCAACTACAGTGATTTATAGGCTTACTTTACGATGAGTGTGTTTATGTGGTTCAGAATTACTACGCGGCATGCTGATGATAAATCAAGTGTCTTGAGATGTGACGAATGAATCGTGGCCTGTGTAGACAGACAAACCAGGAAAAATTATGTCTGTGTAATGATTAACTTTCTTAATTTGGACCAAATCCACAGAATGACGCGTTCATTCCTATTGAAGAGGACCGGGATTCAAATCTGGGCCTGGAGGTAGATTATCCCGAGCTATCCGACTTTTCGAGTGACACAGAACTAACCCTGAAGCTTATTTCCGCGAAGTCCGTAGACTTCTCCGAAAGGTTTCATGAATCGAAGCCCGTAATTTATAGGAATTTCGAAAAAAAAAAATATATATATATATATATATCCTTGAAGTTAATTTCCGCTAAGACTCTAGAATCTTCTGAAAAAGTCACATGAAACGGTCGACTGTAATCTGAAAGATTTTCGAAGGAATATGTTCTCCATATTTGCCTTCATTAAGTCTCTATAATTTTCTGGATGGTTACATGAAGGACTTTCGAAAGAACGTGTTCTGCACTTTTCCATTCAAAAAGAGCTGGAATTTGTAACGTTTGGAGATGAAGGCAAGACTATCCTTCGAAACGTCCGGAACCACGCCAGCAACACAGCTTACATCCCAGAATACTTGAATTCCTGAAGCGTAATGTCTTCTATGATGTGAAATCTTCATCTTGGATCGGATCTGTGTCATAAGAACATTTCCTGTCTTATTTAAATTGCTTGTGTAACAATATCTACTCTGACTACTTCTTGTAAAACACAACAAAATTCTACCCCAGTCCAAGCACAGGTTATTTCATAACTGACTCGTCCTTCCGCTGTGTTGTTACAAACGAGGGAAGTCAGTTGGACACAAGAATTGTGTAACTGCCAGTAATGAAGTCACGTAATCTGAACGTACTGGAAAGAAGCACGTGTGCTGAACGAACACTGTGTTGATGTCGATCCTGTAGGAAGTGAGGTTGCGTCGCTGGATGAAATGTTTCCGACCTTCCAAAGGAACTTTTCATCACAAAGGTCACACCCCAGAAGACTGGTGTCCCCGATTACACCTTTGTTAAGGCTTCAAAACTCGAAACCTGCATTATTTTGAAAAGCGCAGTTGTGCTGATGTGTATCCTTGTCGTCTTCATGTAAGAAACAGAGCAACGTTTAACAGATGTTGGTAGAAATATTCCTAATGTCTAACTGAGCACTAAAGGTAGATGGTAACTTCCCCAATTTTCCGTTCCTTTGTCCGACATGCATTTTATACAAAACGCGACTTCTTTCGCCTACCCCTCACCGCAATCCGCTTTCCGTTCTCGGATACACCAGTGCATGAAACTTATCTACCATGGGTGTAGTTCTGCTAAGATCCAAGTAAGGTTCAGGAATACATGTACAGTGAAGCAATAAATCGTTCTCTGACGGAAAGTGGTCAATTGATTACTGGAAAATCTCTTACGTGTTTCCCAACTATTTTGACGTAAAATGGAAATACTAAATATAAGAAACGAATATTTTGAATTGACGCATTTCCGTTGTACTATTCAATTACAAATATATAATTTTACTCACAACGGTCACACACAACACAAAAAGTAGAATAAAATAGGATACTTGTTTCGGTCTATTAAACATTATCAGGCCTTTGCTAAGAACATTGTAAAGACACTGAACACCGCAATAGGTGCGAGATTTCCACCTTCACAACGTAATGGTACACTAAGAACATGCCTAAAGGCGCCTTAATATGTAAGATAAAAGTGTTTATGTAAAAACTGTTTTAAATTGTTGTGCATTTTGTTTAGAACTGTGGACTTGTGGACAGGTGAGAATGTTACCGAATCGTGATGCAGTACGTGGCAAAAAGTGTGGAATATCTTTTGTTTACTCTTTATACACAGTGAGGTGCTTTTCACGCTGGTGAATCAGTCAGATGTAGATTTTGTGAAGGTTTATTATGTTTTCTGTTTTGGTTTTTGGGTATTAAGACAGTTGAAATTGTCGCTTGTAACGAGTGTATTCCAAGAATTTGTTTAGGTGTCGTAATGTTCCGTTACGTCCGGTGTAGGTCGTGCAGTATGTAGCTGACTACACAGCTACAAACACTAAACAGCTACACACACAAGCTACACACACTACGCAGCTACACACACTACACAGCTACACACACTACACAGCTACACACACTACGCAGCTACACACACTACACAGCTACACACACTACGCAGCTACACACACTACACAGCTGTGTTCACATGAGTTTTATTAAAACACGCCGTTCCAGCAAGATACGCAGGCTTTGGTGTAGGCAGTTTCATTTCATATTTATCATAAACCAACAATGTCGAGCCATCTTCTTCTGTATGTTTAAATTGTAAAGAAGTCTATTCCTTTCTTTCAATTCAAATAAAAAGATGCGACATTTTACTGATGTTGGGCAAATAACCAAATATTCACAAGTAGGCAGAAGGTTACCAGCTCTTCCTCTTGTTCTGCATAAAATCCTGGCTTATGCCGATATAGTACTGAAGGAAATCAGCTCAGTCTAGATTTGTTTCCGATTTCAAAACTTGAACGAAAATATATTAACCTTATGCGTATTGGACTGTGCATCATCTTGATATTTGAATAAAGGTTGACCAACTAGATGACACTTGCTATATTATCTACTGCTCAACATGTTTCAGACGTTAATACGTCCATCTTCAGGAGCTTGCGACTATTTGTTGCGTTGTGTAGGCTGTAATGCTAGAGGTTTTGTGTGTTAATTTATTTATCTAGTGGTAAGTGCTACACCTATATTATGTGTCGTGTGCGGTTCTGAGTGAGTGTGTTTCTGCAGAAACGTATTAACATCTGGAACATGTTGAGCAATAGATAATAAAGCAAGTGTCATCTAGTTGGTCAACCTTTATTCAAATATTAACCTGTTTACAGTAAATGTCATTTCTGGTCATATCTTCTACACACAATCCATTCCTACGTGCCTCCTCTCGTGCTTCAGGAGCAGCCTACGCAATGACTTCGATGCTTAACAATATCCCACCCAGTCAGTCAAAATGTCTGTAACTGCATTTACCATGTTTTTTGAGACCATGATTTTTGGTCGGTTTTTCTTGCGTACTTAAAAGCAGATAATTAGAACTGACCTGCAAAATACTAAAGAACAGATGCCAAATTGCTTGAAAAACACAATGAATATAAATGTACTTATTACATGCATATAGCAATAATTCGTGGGCTGGAACAGCGTAGTCGTTATAGTGACTCGCTACGGGGGAACAGTCCGGGGATCGAATCCCGTTGGGAACGACATCTTCCGCACCCGCCCAGACCGTTCCTTTGGCCCACCCAATATCCCATACAATGGGTACAGGATCTTATTCTCGAGGATAAAGCGGCCAGAGCGTGTCGTTAAACACCCACGTCCATCTAGCGACGAAGTTAAAGAAAGAGTAATCTATACCTCTACTCACCCTTTCGGCCTTCATGGTCTATTACGGGGTGAAATTTATATAACAATAATTTACGAGGGATGGTTGCCACTTTTGCTTACGTATGTTTGCGTGTGTCTCAAACCGGTTCCCCTCTATGAATTCTGTTATACAGTAAAGCCAAGTCTGCAAACACAATTTATTTATATTTGGCAGGTATCAACACTTCCTGCGAAATTATCGCCCTTCCCCTGTTTTGTCTGAGCGTCACGTTTTATCCAGCTTTCCCCTACGTATGCAACCATTTGATAAACACTTAAGGGATCTACGTGATCAGGCAATTAAGCCAATGGTGCACAGGGTATGGTAATGATTAATTCGACTAACACAATAGAAGCAGAGTTTAGTCGGTCTGCAACAGCGGGTCGTGGTGTTCAGTGCAAGAACACTTCAAGTATCCGAAGCCCCAGTCAGGGACTCCTGATGATGCATTTCCAAGCCACTTTTCTGGACGACATATGGGGGATAGTTGGTTCAATTACCGGCCGAGATAACAACTATTCCGACTAAGCTGCTTTGTGGTCTCCTCAGCCCCTACAAGAAAACTATGGCCTAATAACACGAATAGGAACACAACCACTTCTTTCAAAAAATTTGCAAGTTCATTACTGACTAATCACTCTGACATTCGATGCCATAAAATACGGCGTCATTAAATAAATAAAAAATCAGCACACAATACTAACACGTATTTTCCTGAAGCAAAGCTAACTTAATACGAGAACGGATAAAATATAAACTTTAGTGCCACCTCCAGTCACAGCTACCAAACAAGCCAATTACATTCTACTTTCAGCCTATTTTCCTTCCCAAAAAGGAAAAAAAAATTAAAGTCTCCTTTTCACGTACTAAATCACCGACATGCATCAATCAACAAATAACATTTATCCAACCGTTTTACTACTGTTTGTTATGACACGATCACTACAGTTAAATGACACACGGTGTATTGGGAATAACGCGAAAAGCTTAGCTCGATGTCCGTGGTGATTCGAGTAATTCTGCTTTATTTAGACGTGTGGTGTAGCTTAGCAGTTCGTACATTGCCATCTATGGGCCCAGCGGTCAGTGTCTTCTCAGCGCTGTACATGCTTTGAATCACAAAACAAACAGGGATGGCAGTTTCATATTGGAATAAGTGTTCACGTGGCAATGCCCGCAAGCAGAACTGCCAACCTCAGAATGTTTGGTTACAAAGTCGAACGTGAAGTGACAAACTAGTATCTGGGAAAGCCAGACTGTCACATTGGTGATTAAACGTCGGTCTGAAAATTCCGAGATTGTTAGTTCAAAGGAATTGCTGACACTGCCTGTAAGTGTTTGAATTGAGATTTAAGCTTTCTGGAGTGGTACACCAAATCTATTGCTGAATGTTTTAAATTACGGAAGAAAAAAATTACCCGACGTCCACGAGGTAGGTACAGAGGGAAGGGTAGACTAAAATCACGACTGTTTCACGAAATTTATAAACAAATTTGAACAAGACAACGGAATTACCGTCAAGCAAGATAATGGACGGTCTCTGAACATAATGAAACAACACCGAAAAATGCTGCTTTGCCGAGATTCACCAATACTTAGTAAGGACGACAGCAGCCAATAAGTTTGCGGCAGTTCTTAATGCAGAAGGTATAGGGAAAATAAGAAATGTGTAAAGAATTTTGGTACGGAAACCTCTTAAAATGTATGATGTAAGGAAGACCAACAAAATGGTGCACATGTTCTTAGATAAAACTGGCGCACAGTATGCGACAGTGACGGCATTTTAAGTTAGGGTGATTATTATTTGGTTATAGTAGGCCTGCTTGGTACTTAAACTGCTGAATGAGAAGAGATTAGGGTGAGCTTCACACTTCAATAAATTTTTAGATTAATTTTTGTCGGTCATGAGGCATGTTCTCAAAATTGCGCAAAGCAACTGTTATCTTCGTCAAGTCTGCTGTCTGTCCGTTCGTCCGCATGGAAAAACTCGGCTCCCACTGATTGGAGTTACATGAAATTTGATATATATATTTTTGAAAATCCTGTCGATAAAATGTAAGTTTCATTTAAATCTGACAAAAATGACGGGTACTTTACATGATAAGCCTATGCACATTTATGACATACACGTAACCCTGAACTCTTCTTATAACGGTAAATATTTCAGGCGAAGTTGTAGAGAAAATCAAAACATACATTTTATATTCAATAACGTTTTTTTTTTTTAAATAGTGTCGTTTGTGAGATAATGTGGAAAAATATTTAGAGCCGGGCAAGCCACATGTGTCAACATGACGCTTGCGTATTGCATGCTTGATACCTAAGGTTACAAATACACACTCAGAATATGTAATATTACAGCTTTTCCACTACAACAATAGTTGCACGAATGTGCCTCAATATTACGATACACGTAAATTGTAGATACGTATGTCCACACAATTGTGTATTTCTTGCTATAGTTGTGTCGTGTACCTACAGACATTAACTGAACAACTTTTTGCGCCAAGTATTTGTGCCGTTGGTGATGTAGAATATTTAAGGAAGATTTTTAGTGGCAGCACTTCCGTTGTGTTCAAGTTTGGCATGGGAATATGAGGCATCAGGTAGAGAGCCCCGAATTGTTAGCCGGCGCCCACGTCCCAATTAACGTCTCTATGCTAGTGTTTAGAGATATACTTACTAAAAGTGAAAAGCACAAATAAGTTTGAGAAATAAGATATACGCAAGGACTTACCGTATAAGCACAAGTTGATTGAAGCCTGCTGAAATGTAAGACTGTGTAGTGTGGGTAAAGTTACCGACTTTCTGGAAGGCACTGCTGGATCAATCTTTGATGCAGAAGATTACCTTGCCAGGTAAAGCCAGGGTGAAGCTACGAGAAAAACGAACCCGCCCATCATCTCATATTGGCCTGTTTGCCGTTTCTTCTCCTTTCGTATTTTCCCTATCACAGCATCCTGGTTTTCCCGAGCGACTTGGCACTGAACCCTAAAATGGCGGTAGCCTGTTCCTCTGAACAATTTGCATTATCTGCCACATCACACAAATGTCACATCCATGAACACGGTAAACTTTACGCATTACCGACGAGAAACGACAGGTCTAATATATTCACGTTTAAAACAAACTGAATCCTAAAGGCATGTGAGTTCATAAAGACGGTCGTACGACATGTTATATGATGAAAATATACGTTCAGTAATTTAACATTTCCAACTGAACACTTAACAGTTATTATTGTACTAGAATTTTGTATTTTCCTCGCTGGTAATTTTTATGTAGTTTTAAAACTCTTCGGTCAGAATGGTTTCTTGTGAAGTGGAACAAACTCATTCCACGTATTTCCACCATTCAGCTCATGATTCAGCGTGTGCTATTGAAAACAATTATCAATCAAGCTGCGGTTAACATGCGACCTGGACAATCTGACGAACGTAGCTTAGGTAGGCCAATTTAATTATAAATATGGAATTAATTTATACAGCGCATAGAAACCTTTCGCCCAGCTAACTGATAGTTTGGCGCAAATGGAAATATTCTCAACAGTTTAAGCATACTCTTACGTCTTCGTGATAACACGTTTCGAATTGGAAAGACACGAGTGTTGGTATCTCTTAACGTTCCTTCTCCAGCTAACACAACGTTTCAGAGTTGGCGCTGCTTTCCTCATCACGTCAGAATTATGATACTTACATTCCTGAGTTCATAAGAGGAAAACGGAGGTCAGGTCATTTTACTGCAAACTATAGGTTATGTTCCAGTTTGTTGCATAATTGACAGAGGCAAAGGTAAATTCTAAATGACGTGCTTCAGCAAAAGAGAGGCGAAGGGAAAAGTCCAATATACGTGGCGGTTTAATAATATTAATCCTGTACTCACTCCATATTTAAGTGGACCTGATTTTAATTTATCTGAGACACAGTTAATTAAGTTGTGATTAAACTGCATACAGCTAAAAAATAATTCCTAAATTTTATGTTATTTTGACCGTGTATCTCGATATATTCATTTAAAGAAAAACCAACTTGATGCACAATTTTTCGGTGCATTTCTTCAAATACTTCTGTATGTTTCGGGCCTATCTGCAGCAGATCATCAGGAGGTACACCGTATGGATAAAACAATTGGTACTTATTGTTGTGTCCATACGGTGTACCTCCTGATGATGGACTATAGATACGCCCGAAACATGTAGAGGTGTTTGACGAAATGTACTGAAGATAAATTGTGCATAAAATTGGTTTTTCTTTAAATAAAAAATAACTCCTGTTTTGTTTCGTTAAATATTTTTTATAAAAATAAAAACTATTTCAATTAAAAATTCCGCGGGCTCAAAAACCTCCGTGGTTTTTGTTATGTTGGCCTACCAATTTTTTCATGAAGAGCATATGTCGGGAAATTGATAAATTTTTATTTGAGTTAGAACTGTATGTTTCATTCCATGATACTTCTTCTTCTTCCTCAGCTCTACAACTCTTTGTGAGTTTCGGCTTGCTCAATTATTCCTCTCCATGGTTTCCTTTCCTGTACCTTCTGTTTCCAATTATTTACTCCCATCTTCCTCAAATCGTCTTTCACGTCTTCATCCCATCTTAATCTTGGCCTTCCTTTCGGTCTTGTTGCGTGTGGTTTCCATTTATAAATGCTTTTAACTACTCTTTCATCAGGCATTCTTTCAACATGTCCCACCCAACTCAGTCTCTTA
>Ga0123354_10013178_pt1 | contig 12823 bp, 8 predicted proteins | sample TergutLab28metaG_2_FD_97872 | JGI IMG/M metagenome (GOLD analysis project Ga0123354, IMG submission 97872) | Labiotermes labralis P4 segment gut microbial communities from Petit-Saut dam, French Guiana - Lab288 P4 | ecosystem: Host-associated > Arthropoda: Insects > Digestive system > Gut ...
CCCAGGGCCATAGTGCGATCGGAAGGATTTTATGTCAATGAAAAATCCACTGACACCAGCTGGGATCGAACCAGCGACCTTCCGATTTGTAGCACAGTACCTTAACCACTGTGCTACCGCGGTTCCTCCTATGCACTGTGTAGTTAGGTGAATATAAATTTGTTTATATACGTATATTGTCGAGAACGGTGGCTGATTGTGTTGCTAGTTAAAATAATGCAAATTTCCTCGAAATTTCAACGTGAACATTTTATAATTCCGAAGAAAAACTCACGTAGGACCCACTTTTATGTATTACAGCCCTTCGGGAGCAATACTAAATGCACAGTGTCACTCGGTACACATGCAAGGCCGTATGAGAGAATAAACCGTACTGCTGTCTGCAGGTAACATGTCGCTAACAAGTGTTAAGGTTGCAATTCAGATAGAAGCACAAGCCAGTATTTTCCACTTTATAAAGAGAGATTGTATCCACAGTTACTGTAACATGACACACGTACACATAAGTAACACTTATTTAAATCTGAACATAATACCGGGAATGCATCAGGCTGTCTCTCTTACGGCAGAAGGTTCCTTATTCATTGTTCGACTATAGCATGACAATTACGCTTCGTGGATATACTAGGACGATGTTCCCGCCACTGTTCCTTATCCCAAAATAAAAAAACCCAATTCACATTCTCCCACCTGACTTCTAGACAACGCATTGTACTATTTCAACCACTTCTATATACACCCACGTCTGTCAAAAGTCTCTGTCTTTCGGGATTTCCGACCGAGAAGATTTTTACACAATTTTAGGCTCCTACGCAAAATTGTGAAAAGCGTCCATAAGCTTTGTCTCGCCTCTCTCTCTCTATCTGTCTGCCCGTCCGTCCGCATGTAACAATTCGGCTCCCAACGGAGACATTTTTATTAAATTTGAGTATTTTTTCGAAAATCTGTCGAGAACTTTCAATTTTCATTAAAATCGGACAAGAATAACGGGTTCTGTACACGAAGACAAATATATATTTTCGATCACATCCCTCCCATTTTTTCTTACAATGAGATGTTTCACACTAATGTTGAAGAGAAAATCAAAACAGGCATTTTATTTGAAGAATAAGAGACCAACTTGATGTCATTAGTTATTAAGTTTTATTTCACTTCTTCTATGCTCAACATGTTTCGGACATTAATACATCCATCATCAGGAGCCTGCGACTTTTCTGTGGTGATACGATAGAAAAGTCGCAGGCTCCTGATGATGGATGTATTCATGTCCGAAACATGTTGAGCATAGAATAAGTGAAATAAAACTTAATAACTAATGACATCAAGTTGGTCTCTTATTCTTCAACTATCACAATGATGCACGGTCCAATATACATAAGGCATTTTATGTTCAATAATTTTTTTCGAAAATCGTGCCTTCATGGGATAATTTAGAAAAACATCGTAGAGCCGGAGACGACACAGACGGCAATATGGGGCACGCGCATTGCATGTTGGATACCTAAGTCTACACACACACACACACACACACACACACACACACACACACACACACACACACACACAAACTGTGAATACGTAATGCTTTTGTTGTTTATCTGCAACAATGTTTGAAAGGAAGCGGGTCCATGTATTGTACGTTGTGTGTCTTGTTTACTCTTAATACATGATCCGTTTCATCCATCTTAATTTGATTACCTTGATGCGGTTTGGTGAGAAGCACAATGTATGAAGTTTCACATTGCGCATTTTCCAGCCTTCTGTAACTTCCTGTCAAAGAGGCTCCGCAACACCCTATTCTCAGACATATTCAGAATATATTTTCCTTTTTCCTACCATACCACATCTCTACACCATACAAACGCACAGACAAAATCACATTTTAAACCCACACTGGTTAGCAAAGTATAGTTCTGTGGGATGTGGTATGATAATTTGTACACGTTTTTAAATTTAGTTCTAAAGGCTGATATACGTAATTACATGACGTCTCAATCACACAAGTTTCTTAAAAAACAAATCTCCTTTATATGTACTATTAACAACATTCAGAAACAAGTGAACCATAAAAGACACACCTTTTATAGGCAGAATTACGAAACCTAAATTCAAAATTTAAATAAATTCAAACTAAAATCAATAAATAAAAACATACGCCTAAATTCAATTTCAACGTAATTCTCGTCCATCACTACAATTTTATTAATTTAAAATTAAATAGCTATATTCCAAATTTAAAAAAATATGTTTATGTAAACCCTAAATATCCATGTCTAAGCAGGTTATCTACAGAACCCAAGCTAGAATCAAAGTCCCTGCAAAATTGCTCGGTGTGTTTGTCTACTTCTAGGCAGGTTGAAGCATTTTGACGTACCGATCTTTCTACCAAGCCAGATATATGTAAGAGATTTCATGGTTTATGCAGTCAATTCTAAATTAAAACAGGCATATTATCTGGTGAACAGGAAGAAAAAGAGGAGGAGAAGCAGGAGGAGGAGGAAAAATGTTCCTCTTCGGGAAAACGTACTGCCGATAAGGCTTGTTAAATACTTCTGCTCGTGTGACTTCACAGTCCTCTTCCGATAAACATACCAAATCATGATTACAGTCAGCACTCCACACGTTGAATAGTAACGGGGCTTATTGTGTCAGAAGTGACTGGCCGTTGGAAGGGAACAGAGTGAGATGCCGCTCTTCTTCGGAGAATTCTATTACAAAAGAGACAAGGAGAAATATTATTGGAAAACGCCCCAGAGGCACGGGGAGTTTCAGAACCGTATGACTCAACAACTTACCTACAATTAAGTATTCAACAACCAAAAACCACAGCCAGTAAACTACTGACTCTTCAGGTTGCGAAACTGTTCTTGCTAGCACCTTATTGCGTGTTTGCCTAAACCAATAATTACAATAATTCCTAGAAGAATATTTCGTCTGCTATTTGGTAACCAGGCTACGGAGAGCCGAAATTCAGTACTACAGTTTGAAGAAGAATGTTGTCGGCTGGACAGTGTTCCTGCTTCCTGGCTGATATGTCGTTAGTTCAAGTCTATCGTCTATTTTGACCGACGTCCGACTACGTCCTTTGCTGTTGAAGTCCTCCCCCTGCACGCCTTGAAGGCACATAGGAGTACTGGTGTAGCTCCACTGATTCATAACCTCGACATTAGCGCCCCGGCCTCTTTACTCCCAGACAAGGACCCCGGTGCCTATTGAATAGGAGGCTGAGTGAACCCCGAAACCAGTCTGGACTTTTTGGGAAAAAGAAAAATTTCTTGCCCTAATGTGATTCAAACCCCGGTCCGTCAAATCCGTGGCTAATTGCACTATTCCTTCTCGAGTCCTTCCAAGCAGATTACTGAATGCTCTACCACATTAGACCATGATACCGCACCTTTCATTAATTTCATCCGTACATAGTCACTACACTGACTGAGCTACCTACCTGGCACATACCTCAACAGATTATTGAGCATAATTAGTGTTTATAAGAATAAATTATTAATTCGATGGAGCAAAATTCTTCTTTAGAAGTTAACTCTCGTTCAAACACTTACAAGTTCAATACATTTCATGCAAGAACAAGGTTATTACATATTGAGAGATTTGAACTTTTTGAAGGCGACATCAACTTACTGTTTGCGTTGCCCACATTTATGTACCTTTTGTACATTTATGACACGTTTAAAGCTTTGTATTCATTTCTCATCTCACCCATGCATGAGAAATTAATTTCCTTTAAGTACTGAGATGGAAAATATTAAAAACAATGAACACACACACTGTTACAGCAGCACTCCGCAGAATTAACTTTAACATGAAGCTACAGGATACAGTAAAATTACATAAATTCGAAGATATAGGCATGAATACCAATTGTGTCGGGTTTGCCACACTTGTTTAATTATCTTGGACAAAGTAAGACGGATTAAATATGGGTTTTTTTCCACTGTACGTAGCCTAACCAAAAAATACTACCTGATAAATATTCAGCGAGTTACACGCGAGCTAAATATAGGATGCGCCGCATATATGAGCATAGATGTTCGTTATTTGTGTTTAATTATGGCCAAAAACTGTAATGGATACAAGAATTTTAGTTGAAGTATAGAATATCAAATTTCCTGGATATGAGTTCAGCTGCATTCCTTTCCTCGTACGCGCACAGACGGACAGGCAGACGGGTGACGGACTGACAGATAGCCTTTCGCAGTTATTCCGCAGAAATTCAGAAGGGCCTAAAGACTTCGTAATTAAAGTTGTAGAAGCTCTTCTTTAAATTAAAGATCGGTTCCGAATTTGGGAGCTCAACAATCAAATATGAACCCCAGAGCGCAATAAATCACAGTACTCTCATCAGATAATAAATTATTTTAAATAATGAAAAATTAATTCCAAAATAATACAGACAAATAGGATAATGAAGGTATCATTATAAGGTCAACAAAATAATGCAGTGACAGTGAAAGGTTATACGTAGTTTATTGCGCGCTTTCTCTAATTTCAGACGCATGGCTTCTTAAAACTGCTCATAAAAAATGAAACTTTATTTAAGTGTGTAGTAGCTAATATTATTGAGTAAATTTTTGGATGTTTAATATATGTAACTCCTTATTTTACAATGTGTAGTCTGGTTGATGGACACAACCGATTCTGAGGAATTTGCTGCCTCCATGAAGAGGGAGATAGCAGATACCTTCTAAAATTGGTTTAGTCTGCCAGATTTTACGAATCCAAGAAGACCCTAATCTTGATGGCTCCACGTATTTTAATTTCAGTTTTACATTTTTTAAGAATTAATTTTAAACCCGTTATGTCAACTTCCAATAAACTCGTTGGGGAATTTTTCAGAACTGCAGAGTCCCGTAAAGTGTGGAACCTGCATTCCAAGTCAACTGTACACTTTGTAGAGGAGTGGAAAGAAACAAAAGCAGCTTTAATTTTTAAGTCTAGGAACTGAATGACTGAACACACTGTACCATAAATTTATAATTACAAATCGTGGAAATATACTCAGATGTTCCAATGAATTTTAATATGAGAACTCCTTATGAGTAAAACTTATTACTTTGTTCTTTAAAGCAAATACCAATACTGACCTGAAACTTGTTCACGATTATTATTATTATTATTATTTGTCTAAATTCTAGTATCTATTTTGAGTTCTATACTAATTAGGTGTGATCTTCCCAAAAAAAACTAATTTGATTTCAAATGTGTCCCAGGTTCAGAATGTAACAAATCCATAGGCAGCCATTCAAATTTATATCAAAGAACGGCAAACATTTTCGTGTTCAGAAAAAGAAATGAGGAATTGAATTTTTACTGAAAATTAAAAAGAGCTGGCTGAGGAAGCGAGGGAGGAAGGGACATAGCGTATTGTGAAAACTTGTGGTTACGTCCCATCAATGCTATTACTTCCTAGAAAGTGTTCCTAACAAAGTGCCAACATATAAGTGAAATTTATTTGCTTTCCGGCGGTACTTGGCCACTGAGCTCGTTCCAGAAATTTGCAGTATTTTACTTCAGTATCGTTAAAGTAAAAAACCTCTTTGATAAAGTAGACTCGTGACAGAGTGATATGAAAAATCTTAAAAAAATATATGGTAATAGGGTGAGGACAGTGACCGCCCCTTTTGAAGAGGGCAATGCATCTTTGGATTCCGGAAAATGCGGGGCGTAACTTGACTGACAGACTGTTAGGCCAAACGAAATCTGTTATTTAGTACAAACAAACTTGTTTGTAAATAAAATTCCTATCCATTGTGTGTAAAATTTATATCCGGCTTTCTCTCAGTTATTTCATTTTATTGCGTTTTATTGCGTTCTACAGTATGTGGATGTCTGAGAACTTTAATGAACACGGCAATAAAGTTTTGATAGCGTAAAAACAAGACTTTCTTGATTAGCTGAGTGACTGCTAGTTTCTAAAGAAAGACTGCTTCGTGCATATAGCTAGCATTGACAGCGCCGTCTATGAATGACACACCAAATCAATGTGTGTAATCATTCTGTCCAGTTTTCTATTTTTTTTTAATTTTGTTTTATTGCATTTTATTTCACTTTATTAAACTAGGATATTTCTTGATTCTTATTAAAGAAATAATGAAACATCGAAGCCCATACAAGGCAAGGTAAAATATATTTTCTTTACATTTCTGCTTTAAATACTTATTTCTGACAAAATTTGCTACAATATTTCCATCCGAAACATTTTCAGAATATGATAACCGGCAAACGTGTTCACTGTTTTGTTTTAACAGTTGAATTCAGGTGTAATTGTTTTGTTTTTACAGTGCATTAGAGATCACGAATCGCTTGTTTCAGTAAATATTACTAATAAAATCAGCTCACATAGAAACTAGTTCCACTCGTACTTAAAATTCTTGACATCTTCTAAGCAGATGAAGAAATGGTAGTTTTTTTTACACACTATACATGCAGGCTTGCATTATGATTCCTTGAAGAATTGCATTATCATTAGCAATGCGTCCGTAATTCCATAAATTGCATCTTGTTGAGCAACTCCATGTTCTAGTATTTAAGATAAATACTACTGGCAAGAACATTCAGAAACGAGGCGGTAACCAGAAGTTACGGCAATGAATTTTCAAACACAGGCTCGAACGAGCACATGTTGCATCATGTCCCTGCAATAGAAATGCTGCACTTAGCACAGTTTTCTTCCGTAAGGAGAACACTTTATGTTTATGCGATCGACAAGCCAACTGTGTGTTGAGTCATTTTAAATTTTGAACCATACGGCCGATATTTAAAATAGCTGACACAAAAATTATACAAAAGAAGTGCTCCCCAGATGTGTACAGGTTTATTTTATAGGTCGATAAAAACATGGCTGACGTAAAAATTATTTTGAGGATGTAATATTAACATTGATTACATAATAACCTTTAATCTTACAGTGCCTTGTAGCGACGTAAGGTGAGATGACTTTGAGATATTGAGAGAGTTTGTACGGGCGACATTTTTAAAAATATCAAATAATAATGATCGTTGTGCCAATATATATATATATATATTTATTTATTTATTGGTTTGATATTGATAACTAAAAAATCGATGAGCTGAGTAAGTGACACCCGGTACAGAGATATATCACAAATCCAGGTTTATATTCTGCGGCAAACATTATTTCTAAGCATATAATTAAAACATGGTGGATATAAACATTTCTAATAATATGACAAATGAATATTACACAGATTCTGTTTTTGTTTTCAAAAGAAAAGGAAAGTAAAATTAACAAATGGGGTAAGATAACTCGACCTAGAAATCTACGCAACAGATATTAGAATTTTTTAGTTGTTCTCAGAAATCCTGATAATTATCGAAGTATCAAAAGCAGTCATGCTGACTGGAGAAATTGTCTTCCAGACTCCGAACTCTGAAAGGTCTAAAATATTCCTTTGCAACTTTAAGATAAGTTTGCACACCTTTATATTTCCTTTCTTTGACACAACACCACATATTTTAAAACTTCCGAACAAAGGAAAATTGAAAGTCACTTTACAGTAATTCTATGAATTTTATGGAAGCATAGTTCATCAATCAATATGACAAGCTACCTATAATTTTATTTTTCCTTCCACAATGATTTCCATAGTAAGAATCTCTTTGTTCTCATTGTAAAACACGAGCCTGTAGTAATTCTTGATATTATAAGAGGCATGCTCATCAATGGCTTCGGTTTCGAAGCAAATAAGGGCATAGGGAAGTATCCTTGAGCTGCGGTACACCGCATGTTACAGCAGATTGAGAGAGGGGAGAGATGTTTCGTAGAGAACCTTCTAGCTACCTAGCCGCTCCTGCTGTGCAGCAAACCATAAGCTGTCATCCAAACTACACATTACCAGTGATGGATGTGGCCGCAGTAATTTGCAAAGGATAAGGGTCGAAGTGGCGCCAGGGTAAGATTTTCACCATTTCTTCATCCCTTTTATATTCACCGCCAAAATTTTACACACCAAGACAGAAGGGAGAGAGAAAAAAACAGTCATTAGACTTCGTGAAAAACAAAGGTGAATGTTTCCTTCTACGAGCCCTGTACCAGTCTACCCTATGTTCTACTGTTCCACACAGCGGTGGCGGCGTCGAAAGCAGAGTGACATTCCCGTTGGAAAAAAAAATTACAAATTTTGCGTTTACCTTAAACTTCAAGAAGCGCAAATTAAAATATCAAAATTCCTTCGGCTATTCTACTTCACTGTCGTAGGTTTTATCAGAAATCGACGATAAATCCCCCCCCCCCCAAATAGTCTTTGGCTTGGTCTTCTGTGCGTCTCCTTCAACATAGAGCGTAGGTGTGTCTTGAAGATACGGAGTTTTGCTATCTGATCAAGATATTTTGGCACCTCGATTTCCCATGATAATCTGTGTTTGAAGACTTTTTTTTTTTGAGGAGTCGCTTTTTGGTAGACTGAAAAACTCGCTCGTGTTCATTTACTGAATTCGCCGCTTATTAAACATGAAATTGGTCTTCAGTAATCAGTTTATTTCTACGTTTGGTATACAGCTAGTCTTTCTGGTGCAGGCAAGAGTATGATGGAGGTTAGGTACAGCGTTAGGAAGATAAGCTAATGTTTGGAGAAGTGGAGTTTTCAGTGTGCAGAAGAAGGAAAAGTCGTTCAGTTACTGCATCTCTGATGAAATTTGACATTGCACTCATATGCCGTAGCAAAATGATGCAGTGGAACGTAAAATAGTGTGGCAGCTGAGCGTCTGTTGTGGAATGGAGAGAAACAATTATAACTTTAATAGAAATGGTCACCAAAATAACATTTAATATTATATTTTGTATCTCACAGAGACACGCTGATTCTCCAGTAGAAATATACGTAGGTTAATTCAGCCGAGGAAAATAATACCTGTTTATTCTCAGAATTAGAGGAAATATATTAATATCCTGTTTGGGCATAACGTTGAATTTGGTCAAGATGGGAGCTAGAAACATGAACCTATACTTACCGTTGTCATTAGAAGGCATCTGCACTCCAGTCAAATATAAAGTTAAAGATATTTATTTCAAAATCACTTAAGTAACTTCTCCAAAAAATTGTAACCTTCTTGTATAGACCTACAATTATTTAAGCAAACAGAAAGTGTCAAGATTTTGAATTCTTCATTCAACTCTATTTTCAGTTCAATACCATCGCAAAGAAACTTTATAGTAACTGCATATTTAAGACAAAGAGTCACGTAACACCATACCACATTACAAGCATTTCGCCTTCTTAGCTTCAAACCGAAAATTCACGTCGAATCAACCAGTAACACTACAGAATAATTCTCATTACGCGCTCAACTAGAACGTCGACCACAACAGAGATTATCCGGAGGGTTTCAGTTGTTTTCCTCAGTCTCTCTCAACGAACCATGAACAGACCTACTACAGCTACACTGGCACGATCGCGAAACTGTTCATAAAGTGGGTCTCAAAGAAATGAATTGCCAGATGGTGGACTGCATTCGTCTGGCTCAGAAGAAAGACCACTAGCGGGCTTGCAGCACACGGCGATCCACCTTAAGTTTCCTTAAAATGAGGGATTTGTCTTGACTGGTTGAGCGACTACTAGCTTATCGGTAAGGACACCGGCATATGGGGATAAATAAACCAGTGACCCTCTACATGCCACAAAGGTGTATGAAGGAACAGGAATTTAGTTGCACTCATTCTTAATCTTTGCACTGGATGCAGACGACTGTGGGGATAGTTAACTGGAGTTAGATATGTTTTTGGCTAAATTACAAGTTGAAGCATGCATGTATGCATGCCCCTATGTACTGTATATCGTATTACAGCATGCAGCCAATTGTCTGGTTGCGTAGGCTATTTATCCTTCTTATTCACATAGGCTTTGATCGCGTGCACTGTAAGAGTCAGATGAGATAACAAAGCAAACTTCGAAACTCACAGATTCCAAACTGCCGTAATTTATATAGTGGGAGCGTTGTGTTTGCGTGGTTGTCACTGCAGCTGTACCGACACACAGCAACACGGTCTACCGGCGTTTGGTTTTTAATAAACTAACAGCACATGACTTATTACCAAAGTGTTTAAATGAAAGCGAATGAATTGGGTGTGACACGACCAAAATTTATGGGAGATGAGTAATACACTCAAAATGAATGAGAAAACGTGCGTGCAATAATCGGTGTAGATTGGAGGATGATACTAAAATGGCTCTTAAATGGATTGCCAGTTTAAGATGTGTACTTAAATGCTTCATATTAGAGTCCAGTGGATGTCTTGTAAGATGCCTTCCAGTTATATACAAGTCTGGTATTTCACTCTCAAACTTAACATCTGTCAGGTTTATACCAATATTATGTCTATTATCTAAATTTATTTCACATTTCGGAAGCTGGTTACTTTCCCGTTTTCAGGTGGCATTTCACTTTTCATAAAGGACAATGTTTCGTATTTCGTGGACGTACTTCCTTAAGTACCCTTGCAACCCTGTAATAACTCCATGAAACAAATAAGATACAGTTGCAGCTTCCTTTGTACGGAAACGTAACGCGCATTAGGTGTGGGTGTGAACCTGTTTCTGGCAAGCTGTGAAATATGTCACCGAATTTCGTGATGTTTACACGGACGGGTAGTATCACGTCACCGGAAGTTAGGTTAGGTCATTTTCAGCCACTGGTATCAATACAGCAGTGGTGTGAACTGGAGTTTTGTCGACAATTCAACCATTGATGGGCAACTATCTTAAACCAAAAAGAAATATTTGTTAAGTTCTTTTGTGTACAATATAAAGCGATATGGTAATCTAATAAAGCGTACTCTTATTCCCGGTCAGGGAAACAAGTAAAGAAATATTTCAGACAGGAACATGAAATTTAGCGCGGACTGTTCTTAAACACTCACATTTAAAGAAATAATTTAAGCACTTGGCGTACAGCCGATTTCGGTGGCCGCGCGGTCTAAGGGGCGGGTCAGCGGCCGCTCTCTTGCTGGGATCGCGGGTTCCAATTTCGCCGGGAACTTGGATGTCTGTCTCTCGTCAGAGTTGCTCGTTGTTAGGTAGAGGTCCCTCGTCCAGAGGAGTCCAAACGAAAGTGATGTGTTATTGTGTGTGTTCAAGTGCAACAATACCCTTTACACCTACGATGACAAAGGTAGAAAGTGGTCAGAAATAAGACAAAGAAGTGGAAGTAAAATTATGGCGACTTTGTCATGTTCATTTTTTTCAGATTATTTTATAATTAATTTTCATATTTCTCAATATTCTCATTAAAAGGAATCTGAAGGTCAAAGATTCTTTCATTTTCTTTGTTGTAAACCAAAGAGAAATTAAAACAAATTGACCACCAAGAGGGTTAGAATTTTTTGCAGCCAGCAGAACTCCAAGTAGAAATTTTAAGTTTAGTGGAAAATGGCTGCTACATGCACCACCCGCTCCGACGCTCAAAAACGCTGCAAGTTCCCCATAATGTGAACCGATGCGTTCCGTCTAAGTCTCACGTTACAACAGCAATTATGTCTCAAAGCAGCGTTCAGTTGCTGGTGTTTGTAATGGAAACGCACGATGTTGTGTGTGAAGTGGGTTAATGTCGGATAAATGCTACTAGAATTGCTTGTAACGTCTTTCCTAATCAGAAACCTAACATCAGCCAAGCATGTTTTATAGGTCAGATTTTCTCAACTTGATTTATTGGTGGAAATTTAGGGCACAGGAGAATATTTTACGGAAACCCTAATAAATTAGTATAGAACCACAAATAAGAAAGGATAACAAAGAATAAGTGTTAAAAAGGCGTCGGATTAATATATTATTTAATTGTTCATATTTAGAAATAAAATCATATTTTATGTATACTGAAAATGAAATTTAAAAAAATTGGTGTTTCACAATTAAAAAAGAAAATATTTTTTGAATTATTATGTTATTCATATTCCTACTGCAAATATTAAAGATATTTGAAAGAAAATATTGTTAAATATAAATGAAAATTATTTAAGTGGTGTTTAAAATCATAATATTAAAATAGCAATTTTTATATTTGAAGGAATTTTGAAGGAATTTCCCTTTCGAAAACTTTATTTTCACTTAGCGGAAACACGAGGTTCAGCGAAACACCATTCAGGCTGTACATTGTACTGCAATTTGCGTGAAGCATATGAAGTGACCATAAGAATGTTCTGCTAAACTGTAATGTTGGTTTTGATATTCTGTCGCGCGAGTAAAGTGCGTGAGTTTTCAGAGTTGACATCTGCTGCGAACGGGAACAGAAGGCTGTATAAATAAGCAGCATGATTCGGTATAGCAGTGTCCACTTCTTCTAAAAGGTTTAGAACCCACATCTAGACAGCAGTACCTCATTGCGTGTTGAATACTGTGGAGTACAGAGACCGAAATCTATAATTTTCTGAGAGATTTAAATCACGTAGCAAAAAGCAGAGCATGTTGTATGAGCACACAGAAATATTTTCTAAACACTTTCCCGTTGAAATATCAACGGGTATTGAGATGTTCGAGTTTTAGGAAGTACTACTTGTACTTACCGCCCGCTACTGATGATGCTGTTACTGCTACTGTTTCGGCACTCAACCTTCAAATCGATTTTTCATTTGCTCCAACTAAAACAGCGGAAACAGAAATAAGAACAAAATTAGAGGTCGAATAGACTAAAAATTATTAACTGAAAAAGAAACCTGTGATTTAGCGGATGACTGTAGCGGTAAGGCTTTACAGTTTATTCGGGGGGGGGGGGGTATTTATTCCTTTACGCCTTACTGGCACGTTTTACAATGATGTGCTTTTTTTTTTGTTATACCGGACAACGTGGATAGTAAAAA
>Ga0123354_10013179_pt1 | contig 12823 bp, 15 predicted proteins | sample TergutLab28metaG_2_FD_97872 | JGI IMG/M metagenome (GOLD analysis project Ga0123354, IMG submission 97872) | Labiotermes labralis P4 segment gut microbial communities from Petit-Saut dam, French Guiana - Lab288 P4 | ecosystem: Host-associated > Arthropoda: Insects > Digestive system > Gut ...
AATGAGTGGTCAAAATGATGGTTGTTCCTTCTTCATTAATTTTTTTAAGGAAATCCCACATGGAACGACGCAGTTCAATATCTACCCCTGCTGTCGGCTCATCTAAAATCAAGAGTTTAGGCTCGTGCATGAGTGCTCGTGCAATCATCAGACGACGTTTCATTCCACCTGACAATCGCATGGCTTTATCATTACGCTTCTCCCACAAATCAAGCATACCTAGATATTTCTCAGAACGCTTAGTCGCTTCTTTACGAGGTACACCGTAGTATCCCGCTTGGTTGACGACGATTTGCTGAACGGTTTCAAATCCGTTAAAGTTGAATTCCTGTGGTACAAGACCAATCTGTTGCTTAGCTTGTACAAGTTGCTTATCCAAGTCATAACCAAACACCTCAACAGACCCTGATGTTTTGTTGACTAAAGAGCTAACAATTCCTATGGTTGTTGATTTCCCTGCTCCATTCGGTCCCAAAAGAGCATAAAAATCTCCCTCTTCAACCACCAAGTCAATTCCTTTGAGAGCTTCCGTTCCTGATTCATATACCTTCTTCAGATTTTTAATTTCAAGTGCTTTTTTCATAAAGCATATTGTATCAAAAATGCACTTAAAAAGCAGATTTTTGAATCTGCTTCTTATTTCTTATTTAATGTAAACGTCCGTCTCTTGAATTGTTCCATGAACTCTGAATAATTCATATAGGGATTTGTTTCTTTGTTCTCACCAAATTCATAAACGATGTTGTCAATTTTGATTGTAGTAGTTTTCATATTAAAATCCTCTTTTCTAATTGATAAAGGAATTTTATCATGTCAAACCTAAAGTAAAATTAAGCTAAACTTATCTCTTACTTAAAATCAGAATCAATTTTTTGCAGCTGCAATAGCCTTGTCATAATCAGGTTCTTGTGTAATTTCAGACAAGATTTCTGAATAAATAATTTGCCCATCTTTCACCACATAAACAGCACGAGCCAGACGATTGAGGTTGGTCATTTTAAGACCGTAAGCCTCTCCAAACGAGCCATCATCCGCCAAAATAGTCATGTCCACATCTTCTGCCGCACACCAGTTTCTCTGCTCCTCTGCTGTATTGTTAGAAATACTCAGGAAATCAATCTCTTTTTCTTTAGCTGCTTCCATATTAAAACGCTTGGTCTGAATGTGGCAAACGCTAGTGTTAATATCAGGAAAAACCGAAATCAATACAGGTTTGGTCAATTTTGATAATGTGACTGATTGACCCTTTAAGTCCGTCAATGTGAAATCGGGTGCTTGCCCTTCAGTAATAGGATTCGCTTGTGCAATCACTTGTCCATCTTTTGTAAAGTCCATATCTATCTCCTTTGCTTTTATTTATATTTTATCAGAAATTTTAGGCAATGGCTGATTTTTTAGCTAATTTGTTCTTCTAAAATCCGACTTCTTTCCTTGAGTTTTTTCTTCAGGGTCTGTGGTATTTTCTCAAATTCTACACCTTCACCTAAAAACATGAGCCAGTCCATGTAATAATCTAGCTGCTCCTCATTTTTTTCATCTATATGAACAGCGAAAGTTCCACTGGTCTGGAACATTCCCGTAAAGCTAAGGATGATTTCTGGTGGGTGTATACGTTTGAAACGCCGTATACCAGTTGCATCTAGACGAACCATCAAATTGGATTGACGATTAAAAAGCACCCGTTTTGCCAAAACTTCATCCTCATTAAGTGGACAATTTCCTTCTGCCAACCTACTGTTTCGAAGCATATCTATAGGAAGAAAAAGCATTTTTTCACTTGCAAAGTCATAAACTTCCATGATCCATTGACTGTTATCATAAAGAATATGTAAAACATAGATTTCCATCAGCTGTGACCAGCCTTGGTGCAATTCATAAGTTACTTGTAAATAGCGGTCTTTTACAACTAGAGAAATCAGTTGATTCAACTCATCAGAGGCATAGTCATCCAGCTCCAATATACTGGGATTCCCCGGATTAGCATTTTCAAATAGTAAAATTTTCTCTAATTCAATCAGCTCATCTTGTTGAGTCTGACTGGCAATTCCTATCAGTTTCTCCATGATAGATTTGCGATTCTGTAAATAGGGAAGCTGTGAATTTTTTGATGCGATGAAAGAGATGACAATGGCTTTCAGCTCATCAGGGGTAAATCGTACAGCAGGCAAATATTCATTCTGCATGACGAAGTACCCTCCTCCCCGACCTAATTCCGTCGTCAAGGGAAAGCCTAAAGCCTGTATTTCTTCTATGTCTCGTATAGCGGTTGACCTAGAAATCTCAAACTCTCTCTGGATTTCGGCTATGGTGAATTGTGCACGATTATTGATGTAACGCATGATGAGATTGACTCGTTCTGTTTTTTTCATTAGAAATTTCCCTTAATTTCAGTTTGGATCACCATTCTTGTCTATCAAAGATGGTATATTTTAGTACTATTTAATAAATTTTCCAGCACTAACATAAAAAGTATCATTTTTTGATACATTTATATTTTATACTAGATTTGTTCTTAAAACAAGAATAAAAAAACAAAAAGAAAAACCGAACATTTTTCGGTAGGAGAAAACAAAATGACAGATTACAGAATCGAAAACGTAAAAGAAAACTTCCAAATGACTTCACTTGGTGTTATCCTCGGTGATTTTAATGACTGGGAAGGCAACGGTAAAAAAATCGCAGCTCGTAAAGCTGAAATCACTTCAAACGGAGCCTTGACAGAACTTACCTCTAAAGCAGATGACACACAAGACTATGTAGTCAATTATGTCTTTGATGGCAAACCTTATCGTGGATTTGCTGTTATGGGGAATGTAGATATGCCTGATACTGACAAATTAGATTTCTTAGCAGGAGATTACATTGTGCTTACTATGACTGGAAATGACAAGGACACATTAGCTGACCAATTAACAGGAAAAGCATTCGGTGGGGCTCTCCAAGAAATCACAGACTACAAGTATGTAGGACCGGGTAATTCAACATTTGTCAAAGAACAAGCAGACGGAACTTTCCTAGCCGAAATGTGGTTGCGTGCTGAGAAAGCTTAAGATACAAAGATTGAGTTAGGTTGAAAAAATTTAACTTTTCTTATAAAATAAGACTATGACAAAAACAACATTTACCGTTACTCTTGATAAGGAAAATATCGTACTCACTCTAAAATCAGGAGCAACTGCAACAATCATCCCCGCAAATAATGATAAATTCCCATTGGAAAAGGGGCAAATCTTCTTACTGACTAAAAAATCACAAATCAATTTGATTGCATCAGAGAAATCTCTCATTCCCAAACTAGAATTTGACAAAGTCATTGTCATTGACCCTTCAGCTTATGACTTAGATATTGCTTATCTCGTGCAATATTTGGTACAAACTGCACAGGAAGAGAAAATCAAACTTGCTGCTGTCCCTGACTCAATCAAAATTCCCAAAAATATCTTTAATGCCTCTGCAAAAGCCATGGACGAAATCTTTACTGTCCTTTCTCCCTTTGGTATTCAGCTCAAAAAGAAAAAATTCGTTTCTCCAAAGGCTCAACATCGTTGGAAAAAGGCATTTTCTGAGATTGAATTTCATATCGAACATAAGGGAACCAGTGGAACAGTCATTTGGGAGAAATCCACTCAAATGCGTTTGCTCAAAGGGGCTCAAATGCTCCCTGATGATGCTGTTTCTCGTCGGGCAGATGGCTCAGTTGGATTCTCAGGAAAATTCGCACTTAATTTGCGTAAGGATCACGAGAAATCCTACGATAAAAAAACATATCAAACAACAGAAGACATCCTCCTTCGCTCTGTCAATGAAATCGGACATTTCCTCTATTTTGCTGGGACTAACAGTTGGCTAGAAATGTTTGACAAGGATGGACGAAGCATACATGAAATATCTGTCGTTAAATAATAAATAAGATGAGAGTTCGACTGTTTAGAAATAAGTAGAGGACTCTCAATTAAAAAGGAGACACTATGTCAAAATATACTATTGAACACAAAAACGCTTTTACCCTAGCAGGTCTAGGCTTCTCATTCCAATCCTCTTTTGATGATTTCCAAGGCATAGCCAAAGAAAAAGGAGAATTTTACTCTTCTATTGAAAATGATGGTAGCTTGCCTACGCTTCGTGACTCTGCTAAAAACAATTTACTCTGGTCAGTAAATGAAGTTTATCAAGGGAAACCTTGGAATTATCTTGCTGTTGAGCCTGCCAAAACCATCGAAAAGGTTACCCGTATGGTTGAATTTCCTGATTCTGAATATGTGATTGTATCAGGAACAGCTGATGACTCCCAAACCTTATTTGACAGTATCGCAGGAAAAGCCTTCGGACAAGTCCTAGACCAAATCAATGACTATGCTTATGTGGGCGGCCCTAACGGGACATTCAGTCAAGTCAAAGAAGATGGAAGTTATTATGGAGAAATCTGGATTCCAGTCATCGCAAAATAAAAAGGCTATAAGCCTTTTTTTAATTCATAATTATTGCAATGATTACACCAAGTATTGCACCCGCTGCCACTTGAAGAGGCGTATGCCCTAAAAGTTCATTAACTGTGTCTTCCACACTTACTTTTGGATCTTCGATCGTTTTGATGATGATGTTAATGAGATAAGCGTGCTTTCCTGCGGCTCTCCGAATCCCCTGTGCATCATACATGACAATAAATGCAAAGACTGTTGCCAAGGCAAAAACAGCAGATTGAAAACCATAATTCAACCCCGTAGATACAGCTGTAGAAACTACGATAGCACTGTGTGAGCTGGGCATTCCACCTGTCGCAAAAACAAGGTGCCAACTGAATTTTTTATATCTGATTAAATCTACCACTATTTTGATGAATTGAGCAATAAACCAGCTTGTAATAGCGGTAATCAGAATTTGATTGCTTAAAATTTCTGTAATTGTTTTGATTTTTCAGTCCTCTATTTTTATTAGTTATTATATTATATCATTAAAATTTTTTAGGTATGGTTATCTTCTTACAACTTATCAAATGCCAAACTTGGCTTGGCATTCAAGCCTAAATCTACTCTGTTTCCTTTTTCTAATTCAACAAAAGCGGCGGCGGCAATCATTCCTGCATTGTCTCCACAAAGTCTGAGAGGGGGGACAATGACTTTAATTTCTTTTATTTCCTCAGCTAGTCTTTCTCTCAAGCCTTGATTGGCTGCCACTCCACCTGCTACAATCAGAGTTTTTACTGGGTATTGCTCAAGAGCAAGTTTTGTTTTCTTCAACAATACGTCTAGGACAGCAGATTGAAAGCTTGCAGATAAGTTTTCGTTTGTAAGATTCTCTCCTTTTTGCTCTGCATGATGAACCAGATTGATAAATGCTGATTTAAGCCCACTGAATGAAAACTCTAAATTATCTGTATCTGTCATGGCACGTGGGAAATGATAGATGTCCTGCCCTCGATGAGCCAATTCATCAATTTCATGCCCAGAAGGGTAAGTCAATCCCATGACTCGTCCGACCTTGTCGTAGGCTTCTCCTACAGCATCATCACGTGTTTCTCCGACAATTTTGTAGTCTCCTTCTTTTGCCACATAGACAAGCTCTGTATGCCCACCAGAAACAAGAAGTGCAAGTACCGGATAGTCTATCGGTTCAACCAAACTCGCTGCCATCAGATGTCCAGCCATGTGATTAACAGGGATTAAAGGAAGATGGTGTACCCAAGCAAAAGTTTTTGCTGCCATGATTCCTACAAGTAAAGCTCCAACTAACCCCGGCCCTTCAGTTACAGCAACAGCCGTCAAATCTTCTGGGCTAACATTTGCCCCTTTTAATGCTTCATCAATGCAGACAGTGATTTGTTCTACATGATGACGACTGGCTACTTCTGGAACAACACCACCAAAGCGTTTATGGCTGTTGATTTGACTGGCAATGACATTGGATAATAACTCTTTACCGTTTTTTAACACAGCAACTGAAGTTTCATCGCAAGATGTTTCAAAAGCTAAAATATATTGATCAGACATCTCATCCTTCTTTCTTCATTAAAATGGCATCTTCTGATGGATTTTTATAGTAATTTTTTCTGACATGATAAGTTTCAAACCCATTCTTCATATAGAGCTGTTGGGCTTTTTCATTGGATTTTCTAACCTCTAATAAAAATTTGTCTGTGTCATTCAATCTCTTATTGAGCAAGAGCTGGGCAATGCCTTTTCTTTGGTCTTCTTTTCTAACAGCAAGATGTGTGATTTCACAGCTATCCATAATTTCATGAACAGAAAGAAATCCCACCAACTGCTCATCTATCTCCGCAAGATAATAACCCGAATATTCATTCTGAATATTCTTGATGATATAATCCTCTGTCCATGGAGATTCACTATAAAGATTGGACAAGAGCCGATAGATATGATGACTTATTTTTTCAATGTTTTCTGTTTTGTCTCTTTTTCTATCTATTCTTTTAATTTTTAGATTCATGCTTCAAATCCTTCTTCATTAAAATGGCATCTCCACCACCTTCATAATATTGAATCAGCACCTTGTCTGATGTAAACCCATGGCGACGATAGAGGGCTTGAGCATGAGTATTCTCACGACGAACTTCTAGACTGATGATTGACTTATTCATAATAGACATGAGTTGGACAACTTGTCCAATCAACTGCGTGGCAATTCCTCTGGCTTGAAATTTTTTTGATACAGCCAAATTAGAAATATGCACATCTCGACCATGATTGACAAGTCTTGCTCCGATGAATCCTTCAACTTTTTCATCAGATTCTGCAATGACAAAAAAAGCATTTTCATTTTTTATAATTTCTTCTTCAAAGTGTGAAAACATCCATGGCGTCTGTCCATCATAGACAGAACGTTCAACAGCAAGCATGCCTACAATATCCTCACGCACAGCCAACCGATAATGTATACCTTCACGCTCATTTGAAAGTTCTATCTCATCCATATCTAAGTAACGACGAGGTTTTAAGGATAGACTTGATAGAATCCTGTCTTTAAATTCTTTTAACATAGTCATCCGCTGACTTATCTTTTCCTTCATTTTTCTCTAACCATTTCTCTTCGGCTTCTACTTTTTTCAAGTAATTGGGGGCAAAACTATGCACCTCTACAGGCTCCATATTTATTGCTTTTTTTCCTAATTCATAGGCAGAGGGGAGTTGATCCAAACCATCAGACACAATCTGCTCTTCTGTAAATCCTTGTGATATTATTATATCTTTGAAATTCTCAACCTGTCCTGTAAAAACAAATTTTTCCTTATGATCATGAAAAATCTCTTCTTTCAAAAATTCAGCAAAATCCAAATGAGCTTCTGCGACAACTTCTTGATTATTTTGATACACACTAGAATAAGCATTGCCACGCCGTGCATCCATAATCGGCACGATATATTTTTCTTTATCTTTTTGCCTGCTTGCAATTGCGAAAAGACTGGAAATTCCAACCAATTCTTTATTCAGGCTATAGGCCATTGTCTTAGCAACACTGCTTGCCAACCTTAAACCTGTGTATGAACCCGGTCCCTGAGCAAGAGCTATTCTGTCTAATTCTTTTGCCTGAACGCCTGCCTGACTCATCAAAAAATCTATACTGGTCATGAGCGTAATACTATGATTTTTTTTGAGATTAAAGGTCATTTGACCTAGAAGACTCTCATCTTCTAGTAAAGCAATGGATAATGCTTGATTAGAGCTATCAAAAGCTAATATTTTCATTTTTTTCACCTATTTTCAAAGGAGCAAATCTAGGCTGCCCTTTGTACTTTATTCTATTTTATGCTAAAATGGTTGTAATTGCAATATATCTGTTAAAAAGAAGATTGTAACATCGGTTAAAAATATTTATTCGAAAATTCAAAGAAAGGAAATGAATCCTCGTATTCATTCGCAAATTATGATATTTAAAGTTTTTTATCAGGTCGATCACTCTCGTTCTCCACGTCGTGAAACGACACAAACCCTCTATCTTGAGCTAGATACAAAAGATGCCAATGAAGGAATCATCCAAGTGCGTGAACTAATTGCTGCAAACACAGATTATCATGTAGAATTTATTGATGTTCTCTCAGATAAACTTGCTCAATATGAAAAAGATACTGCAGGTATTGAAATCACAAACTTCACTAAAGTAGCCAAGAAAACAACAACTAAAAAAGCAACAGCTAAGAAAAAATAATTCCCTTAATTTATTTTATTATTTTAAGGTGTTTTTCGTTTTTTCGTTTACCAAATAAAATCAAACAAAAGGAAAAATATAAAGGAGAATCATGTCTAATCTAAAAATAGAAGACAAGGAAGTCGCAGTCTATGCCATTGGCGGACTGGGAGAAATTGGGAAAAACACCTATGGTGTAGAATACAAAGACGAAATCATCATCATCGATGCAGGAATCAAATTCCCTGAAGATGATTTATTAGGAGTGGATTATGTCATCCCTGACTATTCTTATATCGTAGAAAATATCAGTCGTATCAAAGGACTTTTCATCACTCACGGTCACGAAGACCACATCGGTGGAATCCCCTTCCTGCTCAAACAAGCAAATATCCCTATCTATGCGGGACCTTTGTCTCTCGCTCTTATCCGTGGAAAACTGGAAGAGCATGGTCTCTTACGTGATGCTCAACTTTTTGAAATTCATGCAGACTCGGTCATTAAATTTAATCACCTCTCACTTAACTTCTTCAAGACCACTCACTCTATCCCAGAACCATTAGGAATTGTTGTTGAGACACCTCAAGGAAAAATCATTGCCACAGGGGATTTCAAGTTTGACTTTACACCTGTAGGAGATCCTGCAGACCTACATCGCATGGCTCAACTGGGTGAGGAAGGTGTGCTTCTTCTACTTTCTGACTCTACCAATGCTGAAATCCCTATCTTCTCACATTCTGAGAAGGTGGTCGGACAAAGCATCATGAAAGTTATTGAACGGATTGAAGGACGGGTCATTTTTGCCTCATTTGCCTCAAATATCTTCCGTCTTCAACAGGCTGTTGATGCAGCGGTAAAAACTGGGCGTAAAATTGCGGTCTTTGGGCGTTCAATGGAAAAAGCCATTGTCAATGGACTGGAATTGGGTTATATCAAAGCTCCCCAAGGGACATTCGTTGAACCTAACAACATCAGTCAATATCCTTCACACGAACTAATGGTCATGTGTACAGGTTCTCAAGGAGAATCTATGGCTGCCCTCTCTCGTATTGCCAATGGAATGCACCGTTTCGTTACTTTACAACCCGGAGATACCGTCGTCTTCTCATCTAATGCTATCCCTGGTAATACACACGGTGTAAACCAACTCATGAACAAGATTTCAGAAGCTGGTGCAACCGTCATCTATGGTAAGATGAACAATATCCATACCTCAGGTCATGGGGGACAACAAGAGCAAAAACTCATGCTTCGCCTCATCAAACCTAAATATTTCATGCCTGTCCACGGAGAATACCGTATGCTTAAGATTCATGCAGGATTAGCTCAAGATACAGGTATCCCAGAGGAAAATTGCTTCATTCAAGAAAATGGGGACGTCCTCGCTCTGACTGCAGATTCCTGTCGGTTCGCCGATCATTTCCCTGCCGATGATACTTATGTTGATGGTTCAGGGATTGGTGACGTTGGAAATGCTGTACTCAATGACCGTCATGAACTCGCTGATGATGGAATTGTCCTCGCTGTTGCGACCGTTGACTTTGAAAACAAAACTGTCCTTGCAGGTCCTGATCTCCTCTCTCGGGGATTCATCTATATGCGTGAATCTGGTGACTTGATTCGCTCAGGACAACGTATTATCTTCAATGCGATTCGCACAGCCATGCTCCAAGAAGGAGCAAATGAAGCTTCCGTATCAAAAGCTATGCGTGAAGCCATAGGCCCATTTCTTTACAAACAAACAGAACGCAAACCATTGATTGTACCTATGCTCATGACACCTGATGATAAATAAAAAGCGATTCATTCAATCGCTTTTTTATTTATTGTTGGACGAAACGATAAGATACAGCTTGTCCTGATTTGAGCATCTGCTCTCCTGCAGCTTGCACTTCCTCAAAGGATGAAGACACGATACCATCATGTTCTACCCCTGCTTTATCTACATAGATAAGTAACCAATTATTCTTCACACCATTTTCCGTCTGTGAACTATGTCCTCCTGCACCATTGTTGGTTATAGGATTATTTGAGTTATCCACTGATCCAGTAGAGGATTCAGAAGTCGATGACGATGAGCTTGGAGTGGTTGATTGCTCTACTGATGATGAACTTTCAACTGTTGATGATGAGCTATCCGAAGTGCTCACTGATGACGAACTTGTATTTGATGTATCTTTATTGGCAGTTGCATTATTTCCACAGGCTGTAAGGAGAGTTAATCCTGCAAGTGATGTGATGACAAGTGTTGTGAATTTAAGGTTTTTCATGAATAAATCCTCCTCTTTCATTTTTTCCATTATATCATACTCTCTATGAGGAAGCCTCTGCATTTGCCACAGCGATATTTTTTTGTATTTATTAGTCTTTGTCGTGGGTAGCTTTGCCCACATGATTGACAGATATAGAAGTGGTTGATTTTCTTTGTTTTGATTGTTGGGGCGTAGCGTAATCCTCCAACCTGTTTAAGCAATAGTTTGAACTCTGGGTCTTTATGCTTATGCCCACGGCCTTGTTTATAAAGATGATAATGCACCAATTCGTGCAAGATAATCTTTTCAAAGTCCGCTAAGTCAGCCATCTTGGGATTAAAATCCAAGTGCATATCCTTGGAAAAAAAGCGTCCACCTGTCGTTCTCAATCGACTGTTCCATTGAGCAGAATGTTCAAACTCCCAGCCAAATTTTTCTAGAGATATTTTTCTGACCCATTCTGTTAATTCTTGATTGGTCATGCTTTCTTACGTTCTTCTCTAGGGTTAACCAGTGTCAAATTCGTTTTCCCACGATCTAAGTCAATAGACTTCACCCATACGGTAACAATCTGCCCAACGGATACCACTTCATGTGGATTTCGAGTGAAATTTTTGCTCAGATCAGACACATGGACAAGCCCGTCATTCTTAATTCCAATATCAACAAAAGCCCCAAAATCAACTACATTACGCACCACACCTTCCAATTGCTGCCCAATCTGTAAATCGCTGGCTGACAAGACATCTTGACGAAGGATTGGAGCATCAAAATTGTCCCGTAAATCACGCCCTGGACGCATCAAATCGTCGATAATATCCGTCAATGTTTCCTGACCAATAGAGAGTTTTTCAGACATTTGCTTGACATTGATGGACTTCAACAGCTCACGAGTGTCTGCATCAAAGTCTTTTTGTCCTAATTCCTTAAGCAAATCTTTGACTACCTTATAAGACTCAGGATGAACTCCTGTATTATCAAGAAAATTCTTTCCTTCTGGAATACGCAAGAAACCTGCTGCTTGCTCAAATGCCTTATCTCCTAAACGTGGAACCTTCTTCAAATCTGAACGAGAACTTAAGGCTCCATTTTCTTCACGGTAGGAAACAACATTGGACGCTAAAGTCTTATTGAGCCCCGATACATGTGAGAGAAGAGATGGACTTGCTGTATTAACATTGACCCCCACCTGATTGACCACTGTTTCAACCACAAAATCAAGATTTTCTGTCAGCTTTTTCTCGGCAACATCATGCTGATATTGACCAACACCAATGGCTTTGGGTTCTATCTTAACTAATTCTGCTAATGGGTCTTGAAGACGTCGTGCAATAGAGATGGCGGAACGTTTTTCAACCGTTAATTCAGGAAATTCTTGACGAGCCAATTCAGAGGCGGAATAAACTGAAGCCCCTGACTCACTGACAATGACGTAATAAACATCGGATAATTCATTCTCTTTAAGAGTCTCAGATACAAATGATTCGGACTCACGACTGGCTGTTCCATTTCCTATGGCAATCATATTGACTCCATATTTTTTGATTAAGGCAACTAGATCTTTGCGAGATTGTTCAATCTTAGCTTCTGATGCAGGTTTTACAGGGTAAATCACTGTTGTTTCAAGGAGTTTTCCTGTCTCATCTACGATAGCAATCTTTGCTCCTGTACGATAGGCAGGATCAAATCCCATGACTACACGTCCTTTAAGCGGTGCAACCAAAAGAAGATTCTTCAGATTTTCTCCAAATATTTCAATAGCAGAATCTTCTGCACGTTCCGTCAATTCCGCACGTACCATACGCTCAATGGCAGGTAACATTTTTTTCTTATAAGCCTCTTTAATGGCTGACTGCATATTTTTATTGTCTTTTGCTTTGAAACGATTTTCAAAGAAACGAACAATTTTCTCTTCATTATTTTCAAACTTGACCGTAAGAATATCTAATTTTTCTCCACGATTAAGAGCAAGTACACGGTGGTTAGGTAAGTCAACTATTTTTTCTGAGAAATCATAATAAATCTCAAAAACTTTCTTCTCATCACTGGCATTCTTTTTTAATGAACTGATCAAAAGGCTATTCGTCTTCAATTCATTCAAAAGCCATGAACGTAAGCGTACATCTTCTGAAATAGCCTCAGCAAGAATATCAATGGCTCCTTGCAAGGCTTTTTCTGCTGTATCAAATGTTTCATTGACAAATGACTCCGCCCGTGTCAAATCTGCCTTGTTTTGGACCACCAGCTGAGCCAAGGGAAAAAGTCCTGCTTCTTTGGCAATCGTTGCTTTGGTGCGACGTTTCTCCTTATAGGGCAGATATAAATCTTCAACTTCTGATAATTTTTCAGCTTCTTTAATAGCTTGACGTAAAGCATCAGAAAGCTTTCCTTGTTCTTCAATCTTAGCAAGGACTGTTTCTTTCCTGTCTGCA
>Ga0123354_10013182_pt1 | contig 12822 bp, 13 predicted proteins | sample TergutLab28metaG_2_FD_97872 | JGI IMG/M metagenome (GOLD analysis project Ga0123354, IMG submission 97872) | Labiotermes labralis P4 segment gut microbial communities from Petit-Saut dam, French Guiana - Lab288 P4 | ecosystem: Host-associated > Arthropoda: Insects > Digestive system > Gut ...
TGCTCGCAAGCTGTCAGCAAACCTGTATAACATATACCATTGCTGTGTGTACAGTGAAAAACTCCCAATGATGGACAGAGGAACTGTTCGAAACATGCAGAGTTTTATTCCAAAAATAAATTTTAGAAATTAGTGCATCTAGTTGGTTATATTATAAGAGTTTATCACAATGCATGGTCACCTGAATGTCAAAGACAAAAATCTCTTGTCCCTGCTGAGGTTCAAAAGCAGATCACTCTAGCCATGCAACTGATACAAGATAAAAAAAATGCAAGGACAAGAACATCAAATTTTGGCCTTGGTTTACTGTTGGATACCAAAATCATGCTGTCTCCATCTTTAGGGTTGAAGTGACAAACTAATCATTAAATATCCACCACACAGAAAAACGATTGCAGTACATGCACAATCACATAAAGATCCATATTTTCAACCAGGCACTAAATTCTCTTATGATATGCAATTCTATGAGAAATGTGATCATGAACAATTTGGATTCATGATAAAAAGAAGTGACCAGTGTACACCAAAATTAAATTCAGCTCAGATTCCAACTAGTACTACATTTCATTATAGCACTTTAGGATAAGAAGTGTGGATCAACAAATAGCTGTGAAATACCTTATGTATTAAGTTCATTTCATGAAAATGACATAAAGATAGCATTATACAAACCTGTGAGGGCTCAGGAATGAGGCCTTGTGCAGACCCCAGGTAAATATAAACTGCTCCCCTCCCTTCATATGGGGCCCCAACTGCAACGTCTTCATAACCATCAGAATTCAGGTCTCCAAGTTTTGTCATGGCAAAGCCAAACCTGCACAGCATAACAACATAGCAATATTATTATCAAGATGTTTTCATTCTGCAAAATGAACAAACATTCTAGTATGAATCATCCATCATTGTCAAAACTGCTGCCACAACCATGATGGTCACCAGAGACACATCATTATTGTCACCGTGGACATTGCTGTTCTTGTTATTGTTGTCAGCAGCATAATCATAATAATCATCACCACCATCATCAAGTTTGTGGTCATCTGTAATGTAATACTGTGTAGTTCGGAAGATATGCCCCAACACTTTGGTGGAACCTTCTCCCTCCATCTTCAGGGCAAAACAGCAAAGATGTGGGCAGCAGGTAATTAATTTCCAGTTGTTTCATACTTAATGTCTCACAGATCCAAATGTCTCGACCAGAAATTTTTGCTCAAACACCCTCAATGCCCATTCTCTCCACACAGTGAAAGAATAAGCTGTCTACCCATGCAAACCAACAGGCAGAATTATCTCAACTTATTCAATATGAATAAAGTTGGATTTGTAGGGAGGAACTAACTGCACTGCCTCTCACATCAACTGCAAAAAAAAAAGTTCCAAACCTTGATTCTCGTTTTCCTGTCAGTCTCAAGGGTTTCATGCAGTTCAAACAATGGTCTTTGTTATTGGTATAAACATACACAGCACCTCCCTCCTCTTCGCTGAAGAAGAACGGAGCACCCACTATGAGATCAGGAAAGCTGCAACCAGAAAGCATTGTTAAGTTTTTAGCATAACCTGGTTTGCAGAATCATGTCCTTATATCATCTTTAACAGCTACAACAGCTTAGTCAACAAATGACACAGACATCTGGAGTCTGACGTAAAACATAACTGTTCCTTTCAATATAATCCAGAGTGTTTGGTTTTCCAAATAACGCTTATTCATTTATTTATTTATTTTCAAACCTTGTCTTTATGACAGATAAAATTATATACTAACAAAAACAATCACAATTACTGAGCTGCCAAAAGTATAAGAGATGTTGGGACCATGGCGTGGCCAAGCTCACCTGCACCACAGTCCCTATCCCTCTGCATCAGTCTAACACAAACTATTTCAACACACCCATCTCCATTGACATCAGCATTTGTCAATTCATATCCAAAGCTTGAGGCAAACTGCTCCCCATCAAGAATCAGCCGTACAGTCATTGGATTCTCGGATGGACGTTTCTTGCTGAAGATCAGAACCTGACCTGTGCCATTGGCTCTTGGAGCACCAGCAGCATATGCAGTTTCATTACCGAAGAACCGTCCAGCAGTCACAGACATTCCTTTAAAAAAAAAAGACAAAAGAACTGCAGCATCAAACTGGCCTTGTATCATGCTTCGGGATGAGGTTGTGCAAGTTCTGATTATAATCCTATTCCTTCATTAACCTTTCCTACCCTATCATAAAACTTCAAACACTGTGATCACAATTTTTCCATACAGACTCCACAACGAAGTCTTCTGCCACCAACTGATACATTACTGTAACATTCTGACCACGTGCTGAATATTACATCAGTGATTCTTACATTCATCAGGTCATCTCTTGCAGCAGTATGCATACAGGAACAGGTGGCACGAGTTTAACACATACATTTCTGTAACAAAGCATCCCCTTCAAATTCTCACACAAGTTATTTTGCAGGCATCAGGACAGAGTTTTGAAATAAACAGGAAAGGCCAGGTGCTGGTCTGCAGTCTGTAACCTTCTGCAAAGTAATTTGTACATATAAAACACCTTTATGACAAAGTGACAGAAAAATATTAAATAGTTATTATGACTGCATGAAATAAAGTAATTTAAACACTATAATTAAAATTTGATTTGTAGATGGAACAGTTCCTCAATAAGAAAAAGCACGCACATGAGGGTGCATGTACTTGCGCACAACAAACAGATTTAAACACTGTACACCAAGCACAAAACTTACAGAATCCAAAGAACATGAACACCCCCTACCCCCACAGTTTTCAGCCCATGTTATGTTACAGGTCAACACTTCCAACCATCACACTCACTGGGACTAACAGAATCCACCACATGGGAACTCCCACCCCATGAATACATTGTACAAGCTCGCTAGGTGGGAAGATGCTGTAAAGGTCAACATCCCAGATCACATACAGAGGCACTATACCAACAACAACAACAACAACAACAACAAGACAGGCGATGTAGGTATAACGTAACATTGAAGCATGTTCATGCAACAATTGTTGCAGTGGAGAGGCAAAAAGTATTACATATTCTGAGTGTGCATTTGTAGCCTTAGTTATCCAACATACAATGCACATGAGTTGTATTATATTGTCATCTGTAGCCTGTCCAGCTCAACAATATTTTTCAACGTTATCTCATAAATGGCACAATTTTCAAAAAAAGTTTTTGAAGATAAAATGTTATCATTTCCTCTACAACTTCTGTCCGAAAACTTTTCATTCCATGCAGAATTGAGGGAGATATGATCATAAATGTATGCTGGTCTTCAAATAAAGTACCCATTATTCTTGTCAGATTATAATTAAACCTGAATTTTCTTGACAGATTTTCAAAAAATACTCATATATCAAATTTTATTAAGTTCCATCCAACAGGAGCCAAGTTGTTCCATGCAGACGGACATACGGACATGAAGCAGCTAACAGCCCCTTTCCACAATTTTGCAAATGTGCCTAAAAACACTGGTTATGTTTAACGTGTTAACAGCTGTAATACATCAGTCTGAGTAAGTCAGTCTTAATCCATCAGAAAATCAACTGAATTCTGATTATTTTGTGAACACAGTAATGGGGGCATTTTTCTTCTTTACAAGTGACATGGTTATCCACTTCATTCTTACCCAGGTAACTGTACTTATCCACAGGTGACTCATGTTCCGCTAAAGGCCCATGGTAGAACGTCTTGTCTCGATCTAGGAAGTTGTCAGATACGCTGATGACAAACACGGTGCCTCGCCATGTGTAAGGACCAGGGGTGCCAATCACCGCTGTGTCATCCAGAAGCAAACCACTTGTCCCTGCTTGACAGTAGCCATACTGTTCGTGAGCTCTGTGGACAAAAATATGGCGTTCTGTAGTAATACCTACCTACTTCCCCAACCAACCAACCAACCAACCAACCAACCAACCAATCAACCTGGGAATTAAAAAATGACCATACTGAGATCACACACAGAAGCCCCATGGATAACGAAGGGAAACACAAGGCTTCATCTTTTCTTCCTACTTTTACACTCCCCTCCTAACCCTCTGCCTTACAAGCCAAAATAAATTATTACTAACAAAGGCTATCACTACAAACATCCACCTGTACAGAACAGCTGATGACTGGTAGGGGATACATGGACATACAATGGAGAGGAAAATATCACAACATTAAGATAATGTGCAGCAGGGTCAATCCACGGGACTTCTTTTTGCTGTGCCAATATGAACTGACAAATCAAGCAATCTGACTTATAGTACAACGTCTTCTTGGTGCAGCAGGCAGTTACTTATCTCTGCAGGAAATTACTTCTGTTCTGGAGCCAAAAGGCTCATCAGCAAAAACAAAAATATATTCTGACATTGGACCCTATTCTGAACCAACCCAGTTTACGATCCAGAACCCATTTGAATATTACCAGTCCATGCTTATATTTGTTTAGGGTCGATATGATGATACTGTTAACACTTCAGACTATAGCATACTGAATTATACAATGACCAGTACATAGTGTATACAAACAGATGTGGAAAAAGTAGTTGCGTCCTATTCTGAGATACTATAATGACAATTGCCTGGAGGGACTGTAGAAAAAACAAGTACCAAAGAAAATCGGCCAATGTCCTCCAGGATGACCTTTGTCCCTTGGCCTCCATTAATACAAAGTCCCGCCATCCACACGATCATGATGCCTGGATCCTTTCCCATCTTTTCTTATCTCTAAATGGCAGGCCACACCACACATGCTTTTTTATGATTAGCTACACATAGTTTTGTATTACCTGTTGGTAGGTCTGCCCTTGCATGGCTCCCAAGTTTCATCGTAGTCCAGGAACTGACTTAGTGTGTAGCAAAGGCCCTGCCCCCACTGATAGTCAGAACCTTTCCTCATATAACGGTGGGCACACACCTACATAAAACAATACAATGCCTACTGAATGCCTAGCTTTGTACAGGTCTGAAAGTTGGTCTCTTACATTAAGGTAACACAGAAAATAGGTGTCTGAGAATAGTGTGCTGAGGATACTATTGGGACCTAACAAGGGCAATAATATTAAAATGTATCTTAAATAAATAGGATTGAAAAGATTGAAATGCATTCTGCTGGTTCAGGACAGGCACAGTGGCATCATGCTATTATGACCACATTTACAACCCTTCAAGCTCCATTAAATGCAAGGAATTTCTTGACTGGCTGACAACTATTAGATTCTCAAGAATGATTCTGTTCCAAGGAGTTAGAACTGTAGAAGAATAACCTCAAGGGTTTCTGTCAGTCTGGCATGTGAATGCATACAGTCCGTAACAAATTTACCAGTGTTTCATTGGTACATGCTCCCTCCATCTCCATGGTCTGGTAGAAATATACCAATGTTTTGGACCCCACAGATGAAGGCAAAAGGTTCCTCTGAAATATTAGTAACTTTCTACCACACAATGTGCAATATTTCAGGCTCCTGCTGCCATGTTGTTAAGGCCTTTGCTCTTATGCCACATCACGCAGCTTAGGTTGGTAATAACCCACTACCAACATATGCCATGTATTATCCTAGGGGAACAAAGGCTTCATCTTCTACCAAACAGCATGAAGTCACATATCAAATTACAGCAATCTTTGTAATCATGCCTGTGATACCAAAACTAATTTTTCTCATCATGTTGCATATATTACTCATACCTATGAATAGCCAGTTTTTCTTCCGACATTCGTACTGTTGTTAGCTTCAAGAAATCAGTTTAATGCAATTTAACAATGGACATTTAACGGTGTGACATGATGCACATCTATAAACAATTCTTTTCTGTCATGCTCATAAACCAGAACATTAAAAATAATATGTTCCACCACCTAATTATTTGTGAAATTGGTAAATAAGAATATCTTTCACTTGTCTCCCAATGTAGAAACTAGAAAGCAGATAGAGGCAAGGAAAGGAAAGTAAAATGGATCTGCACTTCTTCCAGAAAAGAAACTGAGAACATCTAGAAAAACATGAATGTACAGTCAGTATTACTTGAACCTCAACCTATACACCATAACATAAAAACTACAACTTCTTATTGTTGTTACTTGTAATAAAATTTCAAACAGGTTATAAAGAGAATAGGAAAACACATACAGCCACATTAACAGGCTCACTTGACAGAAAAACTGCAAAAAAATAGGAGATTGAAAACAAAGTGGTTACAAAGTATTTATACAACAATGGAAGGAAACATGAAAAGAAGGGAAGTAGAGTGGTGAACAGTTACAGAGTATGAGAATGGATAATCAACAAACAATGGTCAATCCCAAGATGAGTATGTTACATGAAAAAAATTTTGTATATATTAACTGAAGAAACTCGAAAGAATCTGTAACTAAACCAATAATGTCGAGAAAAATGGTACTAAGAATTAATTAAGAGGAAACCAAGTACATAAAAACTTCCTCTACACAAGCCAGATGATATCTCCAAAATCTGACAACAGGTGATTTTAAATTTGAAGTAGCCGACAGCTTCACATACTTGGGATCAGATTAAACAATAAAAACATAATGTGGACATTCACTCTAAAATCATGACAGCAAACTGCTACACCTAGGCCATATTCAACTCTTCAGGTCAAAAATCATGGTCAGAAACACTAAATTAAAACTAGATAAAACTGTAATATGACCCCATACTGACCTATGGGTCAGAAACATGGACAATGATCATGGAATTAATTATTATACTCAGAATAAAAGATAATACGTGCACCTGTAAAAGAAAGTGAATGCTGGCGAATATGAACAAACATGGTGATAAAGAGCAAATACAAGGTAAAGACTTGTAAATTTTATAAAATCCCTCTGACTAAGATGGCATGGCCATGCTGAAAGAATGCAAAACCAAACTACGCCACAACAAATCACAATATCTACAATGAAAGAAACAAGTAAAAAAAAAAGGAAGACCATGGAAAAGACGGAGATATGAGTTTGAAAAGGATTTAAATATAACTGAAATAAAAGTAAAGCAGGCAATGGCAAGAGACTGTCAGGAACGGAGGAACACTCCATTGGAAGACACGTACCACAGTGGACTTTGGTGCTCAAGAAGAATAAGGAACCAACAAAGGCACCAAAGTCTTAACTGTTTGGCAGACTGTAGACATCAGTGAACTGAAACTTAATGAAACCAGATGCTACAAAATGCTTACCATGACTTTTTTACCAGGTCCCATACTACGCACTGTCACACCCAGCCACTGCCCATCTTTTATTTCATCATCTCCAGGAGGCATAAGATTCTTTGAGTCCACCGCTGTAATCAGCACAATCTCTAATATTAAATATTTGCAGTTTCAACCACAGACTGTGAGACAGACTGACTATATACCAAGATTATCATCTATATAAAACCGAAGGATAATAAACAATAATGTTCCTACATACACAAATACTTCTTTAGAGTACACAATCATCTCTCACAGTTCAGTGGCTACACATCATATGTTCCACTGTTAGCTGGACCAGCAGTGGACTATGGAATGTCAATGAAATCCCACAAGTTTATACACTGGCTATGCAGAGCTCTGATATACAATAATATCTTCTCAGGCAATAAAGGCAAAGAATACAATTCTTGTCATGTCAGATATTCTTTCTTGCCATCATCAGGGCAAGTAAGCTAGGTCAACAGCTGGATCACTCACTGTCACGCCCAGGCTAAACAAAATTCAGCCAGTTCATCCATGGTTTAGGTGACTGTCCATATCTGGTTCCCGGCCAATGAATACACGGTTCCTTCAGGTCGCCACAGCTGTAGCCTCTGGCCACTAGTTTGCACCATTTCAATGTATCAGTCTCTGAGGACAGAGACACAGCAAGACCTTTAGTTCTTTTGTACTGTAACAGCTGTCAAGGGAATGCTTTTTTTATGTAGCTACCAAGAAAATTAAAGAATTTCTCCTAAAAACATCAAGCTCCTGTATCACATGGAGGCAGTGGGTGGGATCAAATTTCAGTAGCTGATGCCAGTGTGAAAGACCTTAGTTACAACTCTCCCCAGTAGATGGGCATATATCAACGTTTTCGAGAAACCTCTTACCTCTATCTTCTGTCCTGAAGACAAGGGCAACAGGTTCCTCCAAAACATGGTACCTATCCACTAAACTACACAGCATTATGCCCAAGAAGACCATAATCAAGTTCAGCCTACACTTCGTTACTATGGAGGGGTCCGAAGATACAGCAGCACACATTCTTCATGCTAGGACTAGAGGGACAAGTGGTCAGCTTCATGTTCCTTCTGCCTTGACTCTGGGTAATAAACCTCAGGTACTCAATAATGAGGAACTGATAGTCAAACAGGATGCTCAATCCTTGGCCCTAATACTACGCTTGTTCTTGTTCCAACCTTCTAGAATAATGGGATTCTTTTCACTTCAATAAAAGATATGTACATATGCCTATTTCACCATTCCTGCAATTCTTCAATACCTTTTGTTAACACAGCTGCAGTTTCTATTATATGACACATTTTTATATTCTGAAATACAAATATGATATCTAGTTTACTGTAATCAGTAGTTTTATAAATTAATACAAATGATTTCAATAAAAAATGAAAGCAAAGAGACGAGGTATATTTCAAGAACAGTGGCATATTTACTTGTTACAGTGACATTATACTTGTACAACATCATGGATGTCAGTCATCATCATCATCATCACACAGATTAAGAATTTATACAAGCAATTTGGGGATGGATCTTCCTCTCTGCCACCTCATCTTCAAAAGTTCAGAGGTGTACCTACACAATGGATCCCTCCACAAACAAATCAGCCAGAACATGAAGCATATCACTCATTTCCATCTAGGGCAAATATTGCAATTGCATAGAGGATCCCTTCCACACTCCCTATACACCTTCATAGAGTGATAATTAGGCAGAATAGAACTCCCTTGTGAGATTTAAGATTCTCATGGTGGTAGCTATGTTGATTACTGCTTTCTGTGAATGTGACACTTGAAGTCTGGTACAAGGAAACCAGCATTTCTGGGAAACTCGCTGCCTTCATCTTCAAGTACATGAGGAGAGCAACACATTCTCCTGAAATGTCTGTACACTTCTACCAGATCATACATTGTTACATCTTGGAAGGTAGTAATCTTCAAGATGTCCTTATACAGCATGTACTAGGAGTACAAAGTGCTATGAGACTGACAACCAGTAAGGGATTGTATGAATGGTCATTCAATTCTCAACCTGAGGAGTTACAATAATGCTGCCTAAAAAGAATGGCATGTTGCCATGAACTTCCATAAACCACAACTGATCCTTCTAACAAGAACATGTAATATATATAAACATTTTTATATATTTCAGAAACACAAGCACACAGCAGTTGTTTGCAAGGATAAAAAAAAAAAAAAAAAAACAAGCAGCAGCTGCTGCATGAAATATATGTAGTGCAGTGATTTGCAGAAAAAGGCTTAGGTCAACCATTTTGCTTCTTACAAATGCGCATCACACCTGTCACTCGATCAGAAGTAATGTGTATGCATGCGTGTCAATGCCCTTAAATTCCACAAACTCAATGAATATTTTTTTTTTGTTAATAACAAACTTGAAACCAATATGGCAACATTACCTTGTAGAATCACTCAAATCAATTTTTTAGTGTTTTCTATATACATAAAAATACACTGTTAAGACACACCACACTCAACAGAACAATCCCGAAGTAATATCTACATAAAATTATTTTAATTATGCTTGAATATCTCTTATGAACATCCACTAGACCAGAGTTCTATCTCTGACATTACAAGACAAGTTTTTATATTAAAATAAGTGGGAACCAGCAGCAACCAAGTCAGTATATACAAAATACACTTACATTCAATCCACAGCAATTTTCTATTCATTTCTCATGTTCATTTAATCCCCCAAATAAAACAATACTTCAGCTCAAATGATTTACCTGCATGAGAGGAAAGCAGGCTAACCAAATTGGGGTGGCAACTGCTATAATCAGGATGCACTAATGAAAGTTCATGCTATGGATGAGTTCACATCCAGTGACTAAAATGTAAGCCCCTTGTGAGATCTGAGGTTCTCATGGCTGTGACCAACAATATAATGGTCCATTGCATGTAATGCTGGGAAATAAGTTACTATATACCAAACTACATGGCATTATATTCCATACAACAGGAATGATGTGCGTACCTATAATCATGTGGTCACGTGAACCGCGAAATACAGCCAAGGGAATACTGTACTAAACTGAAATATAATTCACACTTGTTCAAACTTGAAACAGTAAAGACACTGGATTAAAAGAAAAAAATCATACTCAGATTTAATCCAGCAATGAATGGTACACAAACAGAAGTATTTTATAATAAATGCTTAAAACAACTACCATTAATAACAACAAATTTCATTTCAAATTGAAGCATATGTGACTGATGCAAAAAATGTTGACCAAAAGAAAAAAGACATTAAAAACTCTTTGGAAAGTTCTGTATGAAAGTGATAAAAGTGATATAATATACAATAGCACAGAGCTTTCTGATGCAAAACAAGGATACATGCACACAGCAAAACTCTTAATAAAATATGTACTGTACAATGCAACCTGGGATATGCAAAATGCATTACACATCTTCCATAATTCAGCAACTCAAAAACTTGCAAAAGAATTCTTAAAAAACATATGATTCACGCACTTTCTCACAAAACTGTAGCAGAAATCGTGAGGAGAAGCCCAAAATGGCATAAAATACAACTCAGTATTCAATGACAGAATGCTAAAAATGTTACATTTACAGAGAAAAGTTAACAAGATATTTGGTTCACATTTACTTATCTTCAAAGGTTAGCTCAATGGTAACATACACACAAGTTCCTTCAGAAGGTAAAAGTTGGAAACAAGCCACTGGCTAAAACTTTCCTCCAAAACTTGGTCATAACACTGACCCTTGGTTGATTTCTCTGTTCTTCAGAGACATGGCACTGTATCACAGTGACTGGTGCACAACACTTCAAGAAGACCATGTTTTGTCTCTTCAGCTTTCGAGCACTGAAGATGAGACCAGGCCATCTACAAATATTGGGCACCAATTACCCTTTTACAGCATGCCACATCCAGGTAAAACAGACCTCAACTACACCACTCCAAAAACCCAACAACAGGCAAAATCCTTTGTTGTTTAATAAATCTGTTTCAGCTCCAGAGATTATTCAGTAGGAGTCGCCAGATAGATGACCTTTGGGGGCCACGTTCTGGCAACTTTTGCAAGAACCATGCATTAATAAAATAATTTTTCCCCCCTTATTTGACAGTTTCTACTTTCTGTTAATTCAACAATAACAGGCTAAATTCAGTTAGTTATGAGTCCCCTTTTCTTAAAAAATAAAGTCTTTCAAAAATGCCATTCACAGGCTGTATCATCTGCATGTAAACTACGTGAATGTTATTAGGTAAACTGTGTCAGCTGCACCAGTGATGTGTAGGAGCCATGTTGTGGCCATCCCCCTTAATGCAGAGTCATTGAGAAAATTATTTATAAATGATTGTATAGTCATTTAATTAACAACAATATTTTGGTTAATGAATAATTTGGTTTCAGGGAAAAATTATCTACAGATACGGCTACGTATGCTTTCTTAAATAAGGTACCATCATCTCTAGATATAAGAAATTATGTTGGTGGCCTATTTTGTGACTTGCAGAAAGCGTTTGACTGTGTCAACCATAACATTCTTTTGGATAATATGAAGTTTTATGGAATAACCGGCTTAGCATATAAGTTAATAAGATCCTATTTAGACAACAGATATCAGAGAGTGACAATGAAAGATGGTAAGTTCAATAAATTCTCCTCTACATGGGAACACGTGAAACATGGTGTTCCACAGGGTTCTGTACTGGGTCCGTTGCTCTTCCTCATATACATTAATGATTTTCCATTAACTATAAACAAATTAGCTAGCTCGATATTATTTGCCAATGATACGAGTATTATCATATTAAATATGAATCCAGAGGAATTTACGAATACTATTAATTCAGTCATGACAGAAATAATGGATTGGTTCCAGAGTAATCTTTTAACACTAAATTTCAACAAAACAACTTTTCTTCAATTTTTAACTAAAAAAAATAAGGAAATTAAAATAAAAATTTTTGCCTCCAATTCAATTACTACTAATGTTAATAGCACTACATTTTTAGGTTTAATCATTGACAGCACATTATCATGGAGTGATCAGCTTATAGCATTAACTTCAAAACTAAACAAAGCTTGTTATGCCATATGGGCGGTCAAATCTTGTGTGTCTCTTGATGTACTAAGAACAATATATTTTTCTTATGTACACTCAGTTATCTCATATGGGATTATTTTTGGGGTAATTCTCATTTTAGTACTAACATTTTTAAAATTCAAAAAAGGATAATAAGAATTATTGCAAACATAGGTAGACATGATTCGTGTAGTCAATCATTTGAACAGTTACAAATATTGCCACTCCCTTCTCAATACATATTTTCACTACTTGTTTTTGTTAACAAGAATAGAGAACTATTTCTGTCTAACTCTGAGGTTCATGACATGAACACACGGTATAATAAAAATTTACATTTGCCCTCTACAAATTTAACATTGGTACAGAGGGGAGTTCTGTATTCTGGAAGCAAAATTTTTAATCGCTTACCATTGAGTATTAAAGCTCATTCAAATGATGCTAAACGTTTCAAAACTACACTTAAGAGTTACCCAATTGAGCACTCTTTTTATAGTTTAGATGAATAATATCAA
>Ga0123354_10013183_pt1 | contig 12822 bp, 12 predicted proteins | sample TergutLab28metaG_2_FD_97872 | JGI IMG/M metagenome (GOLD analysis project Ga0123354, IMG submission 97872) | Labiotermes labralis P4 segment gut microbial communities from Petit-Saut dam, French Guiana - Lab288 P4 | ecosystem: Host-associated > Arthropoda: Insects > Digestive system > Gut ...
CCTCGGTGTCGGCCGTGCCGGTCATGCCGGAGAGCTTGTCGTACATGCGGAAGTAGTTCTGGAAGGTGATGGAGGCGAGCGTCTGGTTTTCGCTCTCCACCTTGACGCCCTCCTTGGCCTCCAGGGCCTGATGCAGGCCGTCGGAATAGCGGCGGCCGGGCATGAGGCGTCCGGTGAACTCGTCCACGATGACCACCTCGCCCTCTTTGACGATGTAGTCCACGTCGCGGGCGTAGAGATGGTGGGCGCGCAGGCCCTGGAGAACGTGGTGCTGCAGGGAAATGTTGGAGGGATCGTAGAGGTTGTCGATCTTGAAGAGTTCCTCGCTGCGGCTGACGCCTTCCTCCGTGAGAAGCACGGTGCGCGCCTTTTCGTCCAGCGTGAAATGGGTGTCCTTTTTGAGCATCGGGATGAGCGCGTCCACCCTGGAGTATTGCGCCGTGGACTCCTCGGAAGGCCCTGAGATGATAAGCGGCGTGCGCGCCTCGTCGATCAAGATCGAGTCCACCTCGTCCACGATGGCGAAGTTCAGTTCGCGCTGGACCAGGTGCTGTTTGTAGAACTTCATGTTGTCGCGCAGGTAGTCGAAACCGAACTCGTTGTTGGTTCCGTAGGTGATGTGCGCGCCGTAGGCGGCCTGGCGCTCCTCGTCGGTTAAGCCGTGCACGATGGTCCCGACGGTCAGCCCCAGGTAATTGTAGAGCGTGCCCATCCAGGCGGCGTCGCGTTTGGCGAGGTAGTCGTTCACCGTGACCAGATGCACGCCCTTGCCGGACAGGGCGTTCAGCACGATGGGCAGGGTGGCGACCAGGGTTTTACCTTCGCCGGTCTTCATTTCCGCGATCTTGCCCTTATGCAGGACGATGCCGCCGACCAGCTGCACGTCGAAGTGGCGCATATCCAGGCTTCGCTTGCCCGCCTCGCGCACCAGGGCGAAGACCTCGGGCAGCATGTCGTCCAGGGAACGGCCGTTGCCCGCCTCCTGCATAAGCTCCGTTATGCGCGACTGCATCTGGCCCTGGTCCATGGCCTGAGTCTTGGGCTCAAGGTCATTGGTGGCGGCGACGAGCGGAGCCAGCCGCTTCAAAAAGCGGTCGTTGGTGGAACCTATGACCATCTTGACGATGGAATTGATCATTTTTTCTCCTTGCTGCTCCCGGACAAACGAAAACGCGCCGCTACAGCCGTGGAATCTACAGCTTTACGCTTTCGAGCCAATGCCCGACGCGGACCCCATCCGGGGCGTTTGCCCGAAGCTGCATCACGCAGCCGGAGCAACCGCTAAGTATCCGCTCCGAGGGCAATGGTCCATAAAAATCGAGACAGCGTTTCGCCGCGATATCCGACAGTTCCGGGGCGTCGAGCTTCAACGCCCCCCCGAAGCCGCAGCACATGTCCTTTTGGGTGCGCGCGTAAAGCGCATCCCCCAGGACGGCGCGCAAAAACACCGCGTCTTTGCCGTCCGTGTCGTGGCAGGGCGTGTGATAGTGGACTTTCCCCGCTGGGTTGCCGGGCAAAACGGCATATTCCACGTGGCTGGCCAACTCCGACAAAGGGACAAGCGCGGCGGCCCACATCTCGCGCTCGCCGGGCAGCCAGTCGAGATCCGCGCGGACGTAGCGCGAAAGGCCGTACCGGCAGGTGGCGCAGAAACTCACAATCAAGGGGCGGCCCGCCTTGCGCCAACTGGCGAGATTTATGAGCCGCATGCGCCTCTGGGCGTCTTTTAAGCCCACGTGGCCCAAGGTATAGCCGCAGCAGACAAATCCGATCTTTTCCGCCACGGCGAAACCCAGCCCCCGCAAGAGCTTTTCGGCGGCCGCTGTCAGGCGCGGCTGTGCATGAGCGGCCACGCAGCCGGAAAACACTACGGCCTTGCGCCCCTGGCCGCAAGCGTCGAAGCGCGTAGTCAAAAGCCAGGGATCGAGGGGCTGCAGCGCCATGGCCTTGAGTCCGGCCGAAAGCGCCTGAATCCTGCCGCCTGGGGAAGAATCCGGCAAAATCCGCGACAGGGTGGTCATCATGGGCCAGAGGATATGGGCCTTTTCCACCCAAAGACGCCATAACGCCGCTTGAGCGTCGGGATTTGCGGCACGCAGATCACAGAGCAGATCGGGGGCGCACAGCCTTGCAGGACAGGCCTTCTCGCACTTGCCGCAGGAGAAGCATTTGCCCGCGAGCTTGAGGGCCCGTTTTTTCGATATATCGCTTTGCGTCTTCTTGTCCGCCAGCGTCCGGGCCAGAAAAAACTTGGCCCTGGGCGAGAACTCCTCGCGTCCGGTGGCCGCGAATATGGGGCAGACCTCCAGGCATTTGCCGCACAGGACGCACTGGCGGGCTACTTTTCGCTGTTTCCGATCCATCCCTTGCGCCTGAAGAAAAGTACCATCCCGATTGCAATCACACCCATTACGCCAAGCAGATAAAAATATCCGTACTTCAGTTCAAGCTCGGGTATGAACTTGAAGTTCATGCCATATACGCCCGCCAAAAAAGCGAGCGGCGTAAAAAGGCTGGTGAACATGGTCAATACCTTCATAATCTCGTCCAGCTTTAAGCTTATATTGGAGAGGTACAGTTCAACCATGCCGTTTAACATGTCGCGAAACGTCTCCACCGTGTCCATGACCTGAATGGTATGGTCGTAAAGGTCGCGCAGGTAGTAGGTGGTGTTTTCGGCAATCAGCGCAAGTCCCGACTTTTCCAATCCGGCCACCACCTCGCGCATGGGAAAGATCTGCCGGCGCAGGAAAAGGGCCTCACGGCGCAAGTTGTGCAGCGCCTCCAGGTTGGCCGGTTTGGGCCTGGAAAGAAGCATCTCCTCTATTTCCTCAATGTCCTCGCCCATGCGCTCAAGCACCACGAAATAGTGGTCCACCACGGCGTCCAGCAGGGCGTACAGCAGATAATCCGGCCCGAGCGACGCTATTTTCCCCTTTTGGGACAAAAGACGCTTTCGTACCTCCTCGAACACGTCAGCCCCGGAATGTTCCAGAAAGGTGAGCAGGTAACGCTTGCCCAGCACGAAACTCACCTGTTCCTGCGTGACGCTGCACTCCTTTTCGTTGTAATCAAGCGTCTTTACCACCACGAACAGGCCGCCGTCGCTCAACTCCTCCATTTTAGGACGCTGGCCGGTGTTCACGATGTCCTCAAGCACCAGGGGATGCAGCTTGAACACTTCTCCGGCCTGGTTGTTCATATCCATATCCTGCAGGCCCTTGATGTTGACCCAGGTGATTTTCGCGTCCTCGTCAAAACACGCGCACTCCGTCAAAGACTTGGGCGTGGATACCGTGGCCCCGGAGGCGTCGTAGGCGATCATCTCGATTTTCGCCGGCTCCTTGTTTTCCGGCCCCACATAGAGGGGCGAACCGGGCGCGCGCCCGGCGGCAAGGCTTCTGCGGCGAAGATTTTCAAACAGAGCGGGTCTCGTGGAACGCTTTCGCATGGGACGTATCCTCTTTAGTAGGCCTTGCCGGGATTCATAATGTTATTGGGGTCCAGGGCGCTTTTTATCCGGCGCATGGCTGCGACGGCCGGGCTTCCCCGCATGGCTTCGAGCCAGGGCAGCTTGGAGATCCCCACGCCGTGTTCGCCGGAAATGGTTCCGCCAAGCGAGACGGCAAGAGCCAGCACGGCCTCCTTGGCTTTGCGGGCGCGGGCGGCGCGCTCTTCGTCCGTGGCGTCGTAGATGACGTTGACGTGCAGGTTGCCGTCCCCCAGATGCCCAAAGACCGCGGTGGTGAGGCCAAGCTCCTGTCCGATGCCCCGGATACGGGCCACGGCCTCGCCTATGCGTCCGCGCGGCACGGCGATGTCGTCGGAAAGCTTGTCCGGGCCGAAGTGAAAAAGCGCTTGGCTCACCTGGCGCCGGGGTTCCCAGAGGATTTCTTCTTCAGCGGGCGTGCGGGCCGTCTTGAAAAAAGCCGGTGTGAGGGGCTCCACGGCCTGACGAAGACGGACAAGGTCCGCCGTGAGCGTGTCGGGAAAGCCGTCCAGGCGCAAGAGAAGCGCGGCCTGGGACCCGGCGGGCCAGGATACGGGACCAAGACTTTCCAACGCGTCAAGCACCTCCGCGGGCATAAACTCCATGGCCGCAGGCAGGATTCCGGCGGCGAACACATTGCCGGCCGCCCGCAGGGCGTCCTCTTCGGCGGCGAACACGGCCAGAAGCGACGCCTGAGCCTTGGGCAGCGGCAACACCTTGAGAATGGCCTGCGTGATAAACCCCAGCGTGCCCTCGCTGCCCACAAAGAGTCTTACGAGGTCAAGCCCGGCCACGTCCTTGTGGCAGCGCGATCCGGCGTTTACGATTTGTCCGCCGGGCAGAACAACCGTCAGTCCCAGCACCCAGTCGCGGGTCGTGCCGTATTTTATGGCGCGCATCCCTCCGGCGTTTTGGGCCAGGTTGCCCCCGATGGTGGAGAAGCGCAGGCTGGCCGGGTCCGGGGCGTAAAAGAGGCCGCGTTCCCGGCAGGCGGCCTCGAGATCGCCCGTTATGACGCCCGGCTGGACAACGGCCACGAAGTCCTTATCGGAAATCTCCACGATGCGGTTCATGCGGGCCGTGGAGACCACAATGCCGCCGGTATCGGGCACGCAGCCGCCCACCCTGTTTGTGCCGCGCCCTCTCGGATAAATGGGAATACGCTCCGCATCGGCCAGACGTAAAAGTTCGGCGACCTGCTCCGTGTTTTCCGGGCGGACCACCGCGGCTGGGGCGGCCGGTTGGCCGTGGCCGCAGCCGGCGTCCGCGCCGAAGATGAGGATTTCCTCGGGGCTGACGATCAGGGCGTCGCCCGGGAAAATCGCCTCAAGGGCGGTAAGGACTGAGGGAACAAGAGACATCGGATGACCAGCCGGAGTGATTTTTCAAAAAATTACATCTTGATGCATCCCGGTCAAGTCCGCTTATTCGAGCATATAGCGCAGCGTGTACCCAAACGACGGATAGGTCCAGATGACATCCATGATGTCTTTGACCGTAAGCCCCTGGCGCATGGTCAGGGCGGCGGCGTTGACCACCTCCTCGGCATCCTCGCCCAGATAGAAAACGCCAAGGAGTTTCCCCCGGCCCGGCTCGAAAATAACTTTATAGCCCGAATGGCGGATTCCCAGACGGGTCAGTTCCGGCCAGGCCAGGCCGGTTTTTACTTTTACCGTGTGGGGAATACCCTGGGCGTTGGCCTCGTCTTCGGTTACGCCCACTCCGGCGAGCGGCGGATGGGAAAAGGTGACGCTTGGGATCACTTTGTAGCCGGGCTGGGCGCGCTCTGTGGGGCGGTCTTCGGCCAGGATGTTGGCCGCAACGACCTGTCCCTCCATGACCGCCGTGGGGGTCAGCTGGGAGCGTCCGGCCGCGTCTCCGGCGGCGTAAACATTGGGGTTGGTGGTCGCAAGAAAGCTGTCGAGGATTAAACGGCCGTTGGTTGTTTCAATGCCCGCCGCTTCGAGGTCAAGCCCCGCGAGATTCGGGACGCGGCCCGCCCCGTGGACGATCATGTCCGTTATCACCTCCTGTTCTCCCAGCGGGCCTAAGCGAAGCCGCAGACCGCCGCCGGTTTTCTCTATGGAATGGGGAGGCGAAAAATAGCGGATGGCGACGCCCAGCGAGGCCGAGGTCTCGCAAAGCTGGCTTACGATGTCGCGGTCGAAGCGTCTCAGGCACTGGCCGCCGCGCACGGCCAGGGTGACATCGGCCCCGGCAATGGCCGCGATGTGGGCGAATTCCGTGGAGATATAGCCGCCGCCGATAAAGGCGATGCGCCTGGGAAGCGTCTCCAAATTCAGAAAATCATCGCTCACGGCCAGGAGTTCGGCTCCGGGAAAGGCGAGCGGGCGCGGCGTGGAGCCTGTGGCAATGACGAACTTGTCCGCCGTGACCGGGATGCCGCCCACAAGCGCCGAGTCCGGCCCGGTGAAGCGGGCCTGCCCGCGCAAAAGCGTTATGCCGCTTTTTTCGTAGGATTTTTCGGCCAGGGGAGGCACGCGCTCCACGTAGAAGCGCTTGCGGGCGGCGAGCGCCGGCCAGTCAATTGAGAGATGTTCCTGCCCCAGGATGCCGTTGTCCTTGGCCATTTCGCGCACGCGGGCCACGGCATGGGCCGTTTCGGCCAGAACTTTTTTAGGCTCGCAGCCGCGCAGGGCGCAGGTTCCGCCAAAGGGGCCGGACTCGGCCATGGCTACGGACAGCCCGTGGGCGCGAAGCTCCCTGGCGCAAGCGCCGCCCGCCGCTCCGGAGCCGATAACGAGGACGTCAAAGTGCTGGGACATGATGTTGGCGTACCACATCCCGCGGCTTTCGTCAGCGTTTTTTTCGCAGCTGCGTTACGGTTTCGCCGCCGATGCCCCAGTTGTCCATATCCACTTCGTCAATGGTGACGACCGTCGTCGCGGGATTTTTTCCCAAGACGCTCACCAAGAGATCGGTCACGCCCTTTATGAGCTGCGCTTTCTGCTGCGCGGTAGGGGCTTCGCTGCCGCCTGTCACTTTGATGTTCACGTAGGGCATGGTTTGCCTCGCAAGGGATTTCGCAAAGTGAAAATGTTCTAGTATCTGTCGCGTTCGCGCTGCGCTTCACGGTCCAGGTCGCGTTCTTTCAAGGCGTCGCGCCGGTCGTGGACGTTTTTGCCCCGGGCAAGGCCGATCTCAAGCTTGAATCGGCCCTTTTTCAGATAGAGTTTGAGCGGAACCACGGTCAGGCCCTTTTGGTCCACCTTGGCCTTCCAGTCCCTGATTTGATGCTCGTGCAGGAGGAGTTTTCTGTCCTGTTCGGGTTCGTGCTGGGCGTAGCCGGCATTCTCGTAGGGGCTTATGTGGACGCCCGCGAGAAAGGCCTCGAATTTGCCGGTGAATTTCACCCAGCCGTCCTTGAAGTTCACTTTGCCGGCGCGCAGGCTTTTCACCTCGGAGCCGGTCAGCACCAGCCCCGCCTCCAGGGTTTCCAGCACGTCGTAGAAGTGCCGGGCCTTTTTGTTTATGGCGACGACCTTCACGGCCTCGCCCGCATGCGCGCTCACTTGGCCGAACCTTCTTCGGAGTCCTGCAGGGAGTGATAGAACGCCAGCTGATCCGGAAACTTCTGGAAGATGGTCTCGCGCACCAGGTTGTTGGTGTGGGTGACGGTGGGGCTTTCCAGCACCCGCTTCAGGAGGTTTTTGCAGTCGTCCATGACGGTCTGGCGGATGAGGTGCTTGATGCCTGGAATACTCTGGGGATTAAGGCTTAGGGTGTCAATCTGCATGCCCATGAGTATGGGGACGCAGAAGGGATCGGAGGCCATTTCGCCGCAGAGGTTGCACTCGATGCCGGCCTGATGGGCGGCGTCCACCACGTGCTTGATTGAGCGCACCACAGCCGGATGCAGCGGCTGATAGAGGTAGGAGACGTAGCGGTTGGTGCGGTCGATCCCCAGGGAGTACTGGATGAGGTCGTTGGTGCCGATGGAGAAGAAGTCAACCTCTTTGGCCATGAGTTCGGCGATCATAACCGTTGAGGGCAATTCCACCATGATGCCCACAGGCATTTGCGGGTTTATGGCCAGGCCCTGCCGGGTAAGCTCTTCCCGACATTCGCGCGTAAGAGACATGGCCTGGCGCAGCTCTTTTAACCCCGAGATCATGGGGAACATCATGGAGACGTTGCCCGCGGCGGAGGCCCTAAGTATCGCGCGAAGCTGCGTGCGGAAAAGTCCCTGGTGGGAGAGACAAAAACGGATGGCCCGAAGCCCGAGCGAAGGATTTTGTTCCTCCAACTGCCCGAAATGGGCCATGAACTTGTCCGCGCCGATGTCTAAGGTGCGAATGGTCACCGGCTGCGGGGCCACGCTTTGCGCCAGATTGCGGTACTTTTCGTAAAGCTCGTCTTCGCCGGGCAGTTCCGGGCGGTTCAGGTAGGCGTATTCCGTGCGGAAAAGACCGATGCCTTCGCCGCCGTTTTCGGCCACTTGCGTCACTTCCTCGGCAAGTTCGATGTTGGCCCGCACCTTTATGCGGTAGCCGTCGATGGTTTCGCCGGGCAGATGGCAATTTTTGATGATGGAGGCGCGGTAGGCTTCAAACTGGTATTTGAGGTCGCCGTAATGGGTCAGTTCCTCCTCGGAGGGCTCGACAATCACCTGGCCCCGGATACCGTCCACAATCACCAGACCGCCGTCCGTGACCGCCCGCTCCAGGCCGTCCACGCCGACCACCGCCGGGATGCCCAGGGACTTGGCCAGGATGCCCGCATGGGAGGTTTTTCCGCCCTGCACGGTGGCAAAGCCCATGATCCTGTCCACCTGAAGCTCGGCGGTGTCGGCTGGGGTGAGATCGTGGGCCAGAAGGACGGCGCGGCTCCCAAGCGTCCGCAAATCCACGGCGCGCCCCATGAGCTTGGCGCGCACCCGCTCGGCCACCAGACGTACGTCCTGGAGCCTTTCGCGGAAATACGGATCGGCAAGCTGGCTGAAGGTCTCCTCCAGGTCGGCCAGGGCCTTTTCCAAGGCCCATTCGGCGTTTATGCCGAGAGTTTTCAGATGGTTTTGCGCGGCTCCGGCAAGTTTGGGGTCGCGCATAATCATAAGGTGGGAGTCGATAATCAGGGCGTGTTCCTTGAGTTCCGCGGGCACGCGTTCACGGATGGCGGTCAGTTCTTCCAGGGCATTGTCAAAGGCCTCGGCGAGCCGTCTGGACTCCTCCTCGATCTGCTGCGGCGCGAGGGTGTGGCGCGACACCTGGCCGTGCAGGGATCGGTTCAGGAAGAAGGCCTTGCCAATGGCAATGCCAGCGGAGATGGGGATGCCGGTAAGAGTCGCAATGGCCATTACGGGGCCTTATTGGAAACGGTTTTTGAACAGGGCGGCGAGTTCGTCCAGGGCGGGTCCGGCATCGTGGCCGGTGGCCCGAAGCGTAAGATTCGCGCCATGGCCCGCCGCCAGGGTCAGGATGTCCAGGATGGACTTGGCGTCAACTTCCTGCTCGCCGCAGGTGATGGTAATGGCCGACGCGAAACGCTGGGCCGTCTGGGCGAGCTTGGCGGCCGGACGCGCGTGCAGACCCTGCTCGCTTATGACGCAGACCTGGCGCGTGAGTTCGGAGGGCGCTTTTGGGGAGGGGAACGCTTCAGGCATGTCTTTCACCACAAAACCGTCCTTCTATATCCTAGTCCAGAGAAAATACAATCCGGCGGCGATCCCTAATCCCGCCAGGAATTCCCGGCTGATCCGAAAGCGCGCCGCCACAAAGGCCAGGCCGAGCGTCAGCGCCACCCCCGAGGCCCAGAAGGCCGGGTCCATGTCGCTTGGCCAGACGAGTGCCCACAGGACGACCAACAACGCGCCGTTGATCACTTTGATGCGCCGCGCCCAGTCCACCAGCCCCCAGCCGCGAATCCTGGAAAGGGCCGCGAACCCCTGGCGGTAGCCCAGAATGAACGTGGCCAGCTTGAAGGCGAAGAGCGCCGCAAACAGGGCCGCGCTCAGAAAAAATGCGGTCCAGGCGTGCCCGGAGGCCAAAAGACAGGCGGTGGCCAACGCCCAGAGCGGGGTGAGCGCGCCGCCGAAAAAGGCGTCGCCCACGGCCGAGAGCGTAAAGACCATCGTGCTTTTGACCTGTTCCAGCATGGCGGCCGGGAACCCACCCTGGGCTATGCGCGACTCCAGCCCGAGAAAGACTCCGGTCAGAAACGGCGTCCACAGCGGATGCGTATTGTAAATTTTGAGGTAGCGCGCCCAGGCGAGTCTCTGCTGGCCGGGGTCGGGGTAAAGGGCTTTAAGTCCCGGCTCCATGGCCAGGGCCAGTCCGACGGTTTGCAGGCCGCGCGTGTTAAAGGCCGCGCCCACGAAATAGGTTCGTAAAAAGGTGCGGACGAGGATGCCCGCGTCAAGAGCGCCCGCTGTGCGTTCCATGCCCTGATTGTGGCAAATGGCGCGATAAATGACAACCTACTTGATGAGCCGTCTCCGCATGGCCTTAATCGCCAGCGGATAGAACACCACGGCAACGCCCGCCAGATAGAGCGCGTGCCAGAGTATCCCTACGTCCAGGTTTCCGAAGCTCACGGCGCGGCAGGCCGCCGTCAGGTGATAGAGCGGCAAAAGCTTTGCCAGCTGCGCCGCCCAGACCGGAAGGCCGTCAATGGGGAAAAAAGCGCCCGAAAAAAGAAACATCGGCGTAATAAACAAAAATATCGGCAGATTGAACATCTCAATGGTGGGGGTTATGCCGGTGGTCCACATGCCCACCGCCCCGAAAGCCAGTCCGCCAAGCGCCGACAGCGGCACAAGCCACAGCCCGTCCGGCAGGCGGATGTACCCGAAGGCCGCGATCACGGTCCCCATGAGGAGCGTCGCCACCACGGCCTTGGAGGCGCTCCAGAGTATCTCGGCGGTAATGACATCCTCCAGGGAAAGCGGCGTGGCCAGCATCGCGTCGAACGTCTTCTGGAAGTACATGCGCACAAAGGAGGCGTAGGTACTCTCATAGTAGCTCTGCCACATGACCGACGCGGCCACCAGCCCCGGCGCGATAAACGCGGTATAGCTCACCGTTTGGCCGCCTGTGCGCAGCTTGCCCACCAGTCCCGCAAGCCCCGCCCCGAAGGCCAGAATGTACAGGGCCGGCTCCGCCAGCGGAGGAATGAAATTGATCTTCCAGGTCCGCAGATACACCAGGGCGTTGCGGGCCCATACCCGCCACAGGCGAAGCGAAACATTGCCGAGAAAGATCATATCCGGCTCTCTGTGGTCATCATTCCCGCAACTGCCTGCCCGTCAGGCGCAAAAAGACATCCTCAAGCGACGCGGGCCGTAAAATCTGCTGCCCCGCGGGCAACGTCCTGCCAAGCTCCGCCATGTCGTCGAACGAATCCCCGAAAATGAGCAGACGCCTGCCGAAATCCTCCACGCTGCGCCCGGAAAGCGCCGCTTTCTCTCTGGCCTTGGCATCCGGCTCAACGAGTTCCAGCACGGCCTGACCGGCATGGGAGGCGATAAGCTCGAAGGGAGTTCCCCGCACCAGCGCCCGGCCATGATCCATGATGACGATCTCGTCGCACAAGGTCGCGGCCTCTTCCATGTAATGGGTGGTGATGAGAATCGTCAGCCCATCCTCGCGCAGCACGCGCAGCCTGTCCCAGAGCAAATGGCGCGACTGTGGGTCGAGACCCGTCGTCGGCTCGTCCAAAATCACGAGATCGGGCCTGTTCACCAGGCATCTGGCCAGCATGAGCCGTCTGGCCAGCCCGCCGGACAGTTCCCGCACGTCCGCGTGAGCTTTCGCCGTAAGCGAGAAAAACTCCAGCAGCTCCGCCGCCCGCCGCCGCGCCTCGCTTTTGGGAATGGCGAAATACGAGGCGAAGGTTAGAAGATTCTGCTCCACCGTAAGATCAGGGTCCAGCGCGTTGTCCTGCTGGCAGACCCCGACGCGGCCGCGTATCTCGCGCCAGCGTTTCGCCACATCCAGCCCGAACACGTTCAGTTCCCCGCCGGATTTGGGCGAAAATCCATAAATCATGCGGATGGTGGAGGTCTTTCCAGCCCCGTTGGGGCCGAGCAGTCCATGTATCCTGCCCTTGTCCACCCGCAGGTCCAGGCCGTCCACGGCCTTGAAGCCGCCAAAATTTTTGCGAAGGCCCACAGCCTCGATAACGGCATCCATTATTTGTCCTGGGAACGGGCGTCGTCAATGACGGCGTGGGCGAAGGATCTTTTGTTGGCGTAGTTCATGTGGGCGATGAAGGCGGCAAGGCCGTCCAGGGCGGGCGCGGCGTGGACGCCGGCCTGATGGACCGTACACTGGTCCTTGTCCAGACTTTGGACGACGTAATAGAGCAGGTAGCGGATGCCGACTTTGAAGATGGCGATGGTATCCACGTGGGGCTGGCGTTGGGCCTGTGTGGTCAGGCAATCGTTGGAGACGCAGTAGTAGCCGAGGAGTTTTCCTCTAAAGCGCAGGGTACGGTCGTTTCTGGCGAGACGGTACGTGCGGAGCTTGCCGAGTTTCGTGGCGTTGATGTCTTTTTCCGTATGGACGCGCGAGAAGAAAAACATGATGGGCTCCAGCGGGTAAGTCCTACTCCGGACAAGCGCGCATGGCAAGACGTGCGGGGGCTTGCCAAGGCGGGGATGATCGGTGAAGATGCGGATAGTTGTGAAAAGAGGTGGATATGTTTGAGAGTATTGAAGAAACAGTCAGGCGCGAACGCGTCAGAATGGCCCATCTGCGCAAAAAAGTCCTGCTTCCGGCCGGGCTTTTGGACCTTGTGGAGGAGACGATGCGGGTCCAGGCAGAGGCTATGGCCGGGATAAAGGGCGCTGGCGCTGTGGCGGATGAGCTTGAGCCGTTAGACAGGGTGGTGAGCGGAGCGCCGCTTCTGCCCCGGCAGCGGTTCGGGTATGATAAGCAAGGGGCCAAGGAGCTTTTTGAGGCGCTGCTGGGCGTCCTGGAACGGCTTGGCGGTCCCATGGCGCGGGCGGCCGTGAACGTCCGGGAAGGGGGAGAGGCGCTAAGACTCGAAGCCTTGCGGGCTTTTTTGCACGATGAAGATGCCGTGTTCGCGGACTTTGCCGCGCGGATGCCGGAGGCTCCGCGCGTTTTGTCCTATCTGGCGCAATCTGGCCTCACGCCGTGGATCATGGCCCAGGCCAGGGAGGCAGCCGGGCGTCTGCCCGAGGGGAGGACCTGGACGCAGCCCACGTGTCCGGTCTGTGGGAGTTTGCCGCTCATTTCGGCACTCGTGGGAAAAGAGGGCGTCCGGGAGCATACCTGTTCGTTTTGCCGCGCGACGTACCGCAAGATAAGGCTCCAGTGCCCCTACTGCCAGGAGCAGGATGCCGGGAA
>Ga0123354_10013184_pt1 | contig 12820 bp, 11 predicted proteins | sample TergutLab28metaG_2_FD_97872 | JGI IMG/M metagenome (GOLD analysis project Ga0123354, IMG submission 97872) | Labiotermes labralis P4 segment gut microbial communities from Petit-Saut dam, French Guiana - Lab288 P4 | ecosystem: Host-associated > Arthropoda: Insects > Digestive system > Gut ...
ATGTATTAATGTCCGAAACATGTTGAGCATAGAAGAAGTGAAATAAAACTTAATAACTAGTGACATCAAGTTGGTCTCTTATTCTTCAATTATCACAATGATGCACGGTCCAATATACATAAGATTTACATCATTTATTGTATGAGGTCTAGTTGTTTGGACCCTATAAGCGGTCCAAACGTCTAGACCCCATACAATAAATAATATGTTTGACGTATACGGTTTTTATCTGTTAATATTTGAACTCCTAACACATCAGGATGACTTCAATCAAACTTGTAGCTAGTCAAGATAAATGCATCAATCAAATATAATAACCTAAGAATCAAAGTTTTAAAATGCTGCGCTAACATACATTTTAATAAGAATAGCTGGGATCCCAACATGTACGCAGCATTCATTGACTTGATTCAAAGGAAGGCCTGAGGATGACCCTATAAAGGGTCGAAACATGTAGCCCCCATACAATAAATGATGTAATGTGAAATCCCAGCTTGATGCAACACGCGAATTTTATTGATGTATTCTTAGCTCGACATGCTTCGGGTACACCGCACGGCACCATCCGCACCGTACACACGACCTACGCAACGGCTCTCAAGACCAGTGGCGTACCGAGGGGGGGGTTCAAACCCCCCCCACCCGAAATCCCGAAGGCCCTCCAAAATAGTGCCAAACTCAACCCGACTGTGAAAAGTGTTAAAAATTGTTGAATTTAGGACGCCAACACCCCAAGATTTTCGGAAAAAAGGCAGTAAAATTCCAAAACTACCTAGGCTCGCAATTGCTTTACATTAGCAATGACAAATAAATTGGTTGTCATCATAAATAGTCTTAAAGTACCAAAAATTAAGAAAATGTTACTATATGGAATGAAATTTCTTGTAACAAATTGCAGCTGCCTCCAGAACCCCTGACTAGGGGGCTACCGTTCCCAGATCCCCATTCTGTCTGTCCTCTGTCCTCAACTGAATTTGTTGAACCCCCCCGTACAAAATTCATGGGTACGACACTGCTCAAGACCATCAACCATCCAAAAACTCGGTGCAGAAAATCATATGCTGAACTCAACATCTAACGCTCCTGATGATGGGCGTATGTACCCCAAACATGTCGAACTAAGTATACATCAATAAAATTACCTTGTTGCATCAAGCTGGCATTTCACATTATTTCATGGGGAAGATGCACGGTCAAACAACCCTCAAATAAATTATGTGTTTGACGTATACTGTTTTTATCTTTTAATATTGGACCTAAACTCTGCCTCTCCTCAATGCCTTCATGGTCCAGACAGGGTCAACTTTACCTCTTAACTTCTACTAAAGTTCACTGGTATTTATCGTTGTTACAAAACAATCAAGCATCAAGCTGAAAACACGTGATAACATTAAGCTACTTGCTTGCTAAGCCATTGGTGCTCAGCCTCATCCTTGCCACATGCTGTATCTGCATGCCAAAAATATGGTCCGTCATTAAGTCAAGTATAGTAACACAGATCCAGTGTTATATCTTCACATCAAATAGTTTGTTAAGGTCCCACTATCAGGACACAAAATCAAAAGGCAGGAATCATGACTCACACATTCCTGTTAATAAAATGACTTACCGGTCCTGGACATTACGGCTTAATGCGTATGTCGGAAACTCAAGCGCGTCATTATACACACACATATAAATCTTCAAACTCTGCACTGTCAGCGAAGCGCAGGTTGCTAATACGCGCGTACCATTGTCGACTTTTAATTAGTAGCAAACCATGTTCGGCAGGTGGTACAGAATACGTTGCCTCTGTTTACTGGAACTGCCATCTGCACGGACGACAGTGCTGACACTGCAGTGCACACTGTGACAAGTAATCGAATTACAAATTCATAATATCTTTACTTGCTCCTCTCAGCAGCTCGTGCGAGGTGGCTGTACACGGGGAAGTACAACCCTTTGCATAGCCGTGTAAGTAGACTTTACGCAAACAGACGAGAGTCGTTATGCCGATTAACAGTTCCGTAACTTCAGCCCCACCGATTAGGCAAGGCTGGTAATATTTGTTATCTGCAATTGGGTTGACACCCGGTGGCAGTAGTACAGCACACATTTACACACAAACAATACATAGAACAACACAATTAATTTGGGAAGAGTGCGGGCCGTGACCCGTCTTTACGAGTTATACCCTGGCATTCGCCTTACTACTGAAGAAAAAGCACGGAAAAACACTACGGGGATCATAAGTCTGAAGTAACAGGTGAAAAAGTAGGACGTCTGGACGTCGTGTCCGCTCTGGATAAGTGGCGCTTTCAGACATCAGACCTCGTCTTCACGTGCTCATCTTTTGTGCCTTCTTCAATTGTCTTATTTTCGTCCGTCTCTTTCCACTTCTATATGGATAAAATGAGGAATATCCGGAACCGTCTTTATTCCTTACTTTTCAGCCCCCGTTCTTATCTCTGCCTCCACATATGGAGAGTAGCTTCAGATATATTAAACAAACGGTCGGCGGTCAGCTGACAAAGGATGAACCATTACCTAAGGATTGGGCGGGTGTCCAACAATTGGGCGGGTGTCCAACAATTCTTCACCGACAAACCATAACAACACGAGCTGAGTGGAATCTTAGGAAGTACACTTAACCTTACAGTATTAACCACGGAAGATAAGATGCGCTGAGCGTGCAGCATGCACGAGAGGGGGAAAAAGGAATTTCATGTTTTAAAAAATTTTATCACAGGACAAAACCTACCATTTTGACGTTTTGCTAACCATGCATCTCAGTATATTTAACTCAGTAATTAACCAACTTGATGCACAAAATTTTTGTTTTCCAGTAAGTTTATTTCATGCCTCGACATGTTTCAAGCACATGTACTCATCACCAGGAGGTCAAAATTGCAGTACACAGCCACTTATCAGAGGCTGAGATGATGAGCACATGTGCTCGAAACATGTAGAGGCATGAAATAAACTTATTGTAAAACAAAAATGTTGTGTATCAAGTTGGTTAATTACTGAGATAAAAAACTTATCATATTTTATGCTCTTATCGATATTTAAATACCTTAACATTTTATACTGAGATATTATATATAGCCTTTTATTGTAATTTCACCAACAAAAACATCCCATATAAAACTGCATGTACAATACAGTGTTCCTGGTGACGAACATAAGATGTTCGATACGTGTAGAAGACAAGAATAATTGAATTAAAAAACTTTAAATTAAAAAGAGTGCTATTTGTTGGTTAACAATACGTAATTGCATCACAACGCACGGTACAAAAAAAAACATACAATCAAAATGGACCTTCCAACAATACAGTCAATTTATCCGGCCGAACTGAGGGACCAATTGCTGACCGTTGTGAATAAAACACTTCACATTCGAGGGTCATGAAACGCTACGCAAGTAGTGATTATTATTATTATTATTTTCTCAAAAAGTATGGGCCGGGTAGCTCAGTCGGTATAGCGACTGACTACGGGCTGGACGGTCCGGGATGGAATCCCGGTGGGGACGAGATTTTTCGCCCGTCCAGACAGGCCCTGGTGCCCACCCAGTCTCCTGTAAAATGGGTATTGGGTCTTTCCCGGGGGTAAAGTGCGGCCGGGACGTGCTGCTGACCACTCACCCCCTTCTAGTGTCGCGGTCATGGAAGAGTAGAGATATACCTCTACCCACCCTCTGGGCCACACCGGGCCTGTAACGGGATCACTTTACCTTTTTCACCTTTATTTTCTCAAAAAGTAAAAAGGTCTTCGATCGACTGGGATGTTGTGCAGCGTAGTTTGGAACCAGGTTACAGACGTTTCACAACAAAATATCGGCTCCATGTTAAAGAGCCAAGCAGTCTGCTCAGACCGCTTGAACACACACTCTCTCTCTCTCTCTCTCTCTCTCTCTAATTCTCTCTCTCTCTCTCTGTGTCTCTAATTCTCTCCCTCTGTCTCTAATTCTCTCTCTCTCTCTGTCTCTAATTCTCTTTCTCTCTCTCTCTCTCTCTCTCTCTAATTCTTCCTTGTTCTCACTTCTCTGTGTTTTCCTTGTTACAATTTTCTTCTGGAAACCCCAAACAAGTTCTACGCCGAAATCTCCTTTTACATGTCTGATGGTACAGACTCGTTCTGTAAATCGGTATATCGATGTCACAGTATTACTCGAAACTAACACGGCCAGGAAAAATATCTGCTAAAGAATTACTGTTTTCAATTTTACGAAGACAGGATGCGGCAGTCACATTTCTCCGTAGGCATTCAACTTTAATATTTTAAAAAGGCATCGCTTTTACTGTGAGGAAGTTGTATAAAATAGCACACATTTATAACCAAAACACACAGATGCATTTTAAAAACATCTGAACAGGAAACGGAAGGTCTATATTTACGGTGCTGCTACAATTTGTAGATGTGCCTGAGGCATCTATAAATATTTGTCTTTTCTATATCCAGTACATCACACCACATGTCTGACACTTTGTCACCATGTTCCCGATAACTGGCTTACACTGAGACATAAGTAGGGGGGTACCGCCCGACCAGCTAGGAAACAAGCTACATTCCCTGCATTTTATGGAACTTGGAAGCTCTTTATCACATTCACAAGTGTCCATCACCTGTCCCTACCCTACCCAAATCAATCCATTCCTCCGCCCATCACACTTTTGACAGGCGCAGCTAGTTTCTTTCCTGGTCGGGCTAAGGACTTATCAGCACCCCGATACTCATCTTTACAACCGCAATGCAGAAAACTACGTTTCAAAATCCTAGCAACTGAAGTGGGTACACTATCACAAACTAGGCCCCGAATATTGCAAATCTGATAATCGATATCTAAATCATTTCGATACACATCATAAAAAAAGTTACAGGTGACAATGTACGTCACTTAACGAACAACTGTCGACAGTGGATATGATAAGTACTTTGAATACACTTACTTACTTACTCACTCCAAGCAGCAGAGTCCTTCTTGAGAAGCTAACCGGTTCTCAGCCAGTCAATAAATTCTTCGCATTTTATGGAACCCGAAGGTTTGTTACCGCAGTCACAAGTGCCAGCCACTTACCCCTATCCCGAGGCAGCTCGATCCAGTCCATAACCCCACATCCCAATTCCCGAAAATCCATCTTAATATTACCCTCCCATCTACGCCTGGGTCTCGCAAGTGGTCTCTTTCCCTCAGATTTCCCTACCAAAACCCTGCATACGCCTCTCCTCTCCTCTCCTCCATACGCGCTACATGCTCCGCCCATCTCATTCTTCTCGATTTTATCACCCGAAAAAAATATTGGGTCTGTACAGATCATTAAGCTCCTCATTATGTTGTTACTTCTAATATACTTACTTCATGTTTTACTAACTAAAGCGATAGGCCCTATATTATTTCGGGAATATCCAAATCGTAGGATGCAGAACTAAAGACACACGTAACGACCCGAGGTCAAGGATATTCAAACCAACCAGGAGTATGTGTGAAAAACATTACGAGTAGGTAGTATTCGCCTTCCGGGGGAAAAAAAAGAAAGAAAGAAAGAAAGAAAGAAAACGGGAAAGATATCTAAACGTACAGGGAAAATGTTTAGGGCGAGGCGGATCAGACGGACAGTCGAACCATCAGGAGGGGCCGGCCCGTAACATCTAATGTTGTTTGACGGTACAGCCGTCTAGAAAAAAAAAAGTCAGGAATGTCGCTTTGAATTACGGATGACACACACACACACACACATGTATTCACGTCACAGACAAACATGTCCAAGTGCGAAATGATTTGGAATAACGAGATGCGCCTTGCTAAACGAAGGCACGGTCTACATTCTGAAACAAGGCGCGTACAAAGTTCCCAGAACCGCACAAAACTGGACTGTCTGCATTTTGCCGGTATGCTGTGCGTGTGCGTGCAAGGGCTGAATTGAACATCGTGATGTCGTGGTTCACTCATACTTCAAACGCGTAAAATTTGACTTTTAACACGACAGCAGACTATCCCGAATTATGACGTCTGTGGTTGCCCTTTGTTCCTACAGACCACTGCTTCCCAACTTTTTCAGTAGTTCGCACCCCTTCAACCACTTAAAGACGAAGCGTAATCTGCTGTATATAAGGAATCAGTCCGTACCGCGCTGTAAACACTTTCCACCACGGTTATAAAAACCAATCAGTTAATGAAGTATAAAGCAAAGGTCGCTGTCTGTTCTGGGATCCGTACAAAACCCTCAACACACAGCGAGAACCATGTAGAATTGTTTATTGTTAAACCTGGTGGTACGTAAAGAAACCTTTAGGCTTTAAAATGGTTGATTCCCAAAATATGTAATCACACCCCCTTCGAAATATGCTTAAGTTAATTAACATGAATATTTCTAGACGAAAAAATTTGAAAGCGTCTAATTCGATGAAAGTTTTTCACGCTGTAACACTCTTATTTTGTGCATAACAAATCACAATATCATCACGTTAGACCATCACTCATTGCTTCAGAATTTTTCAAATCTATCAATGTCTCCCACCCCTGATTGTGAACCATTACCATAGACACAGGCTGAAGTAACACCTTCAGATAGACCACGACAGCTGCCTTATACTTTAGATCGAGTTCATACTCATAAATCCTGTTGTTTTCCGTTCATACACGAAGCAGAACAAGGCGTTGAAAATACGACACTTTTCTGAGCCAACGGTTACGATTTCTACAGTTACCATACGATCACACAACAGAATGTCCGCCCTAAACTTTTAAGACTTAAGAATTACTGTATGTACCACCAGCATTAACATTCAAAAATTGTGTATTCTGCCCACAAATCATTTATGTGATTTGCATGGATATCAGAACAAACAACGATTTTTTTCTATACAGCATTAACTTATCGGTTTTTTAACCGAGGAAGTGTTTACTGCGCGGTACGAACTGGGCCTTTAAATCAGGTACATACAGTTTCGTCCTTAAAAGGTTAAAGCCACGATACAATTTTTTGTTCCGTGCCGTGGTTCAGGCCATTGCCACAGGAATCTCACCGTTGAGACCCGCGTTCATACCAAAACCACTGCATGTGGGATTAAGCTACTGCAACAGGCTTTTCTCCTAGCACTCCGGTTCTGCTCCGCCAGTATTATTTCACCAACCGTTCATGCGAACTCATTAACGTACCACCGACGCTGCATGATTTCAGTAAATGATAGCGTCTTTAAATGACAAATAAACAGCTTAACTTAACCCATGAGCGCCCTTATGATGTTTCAAGAGGAACATGACATATATATATAAAACTCTTCCACTGATGTTGGACGAATTCGATTTTCAAATAAACTGGTAGCCTGCGATCCATAAGTATCGTACATTCCAACTATATCACAAGTCTCGGAAATACCCACTGCAGCGTTCAGTGATCGCTGTTTCGCAAAACCGCATCGATCCTTCAGTAAGGTAATTTCCAGAATAACAATACACATGACGGTAGGCACTGCCGACTACTGTCACTCTTTATGTGGAATGTACGCCCAGTGTGGTGGTCACAGCATGCCCCACCTGATGACTGTTACCTTTCTGAACATCACACAACAAATCCCAGCTTCGTTTTGAAACCTACTAACACCTCTTCACAGAATTCCCTAGTTCAATTTTCTGTCTGAACATCATGTCATCAGGAGCTTCATAATCTGTATTCGTCACGTGACGTTATCACGATTAAATAAAAGAAGGTTAGACGAGGGTGGGACATCTAATAAGGCAGGCGGCGTTGAGACATCCATACAGAATTTTAATCCAAAAATGCAAAGGGAAGGAATTACTTGGAAGACCTACAAATGGAGGCGAAAATAATATTGAAAATGCCTATACACAAACATGGCGTTGACTGGATGTACCTGGTATACGATATGGTCGAGCAACGGCATTCGTCAACACGATTCTGAACCTCCGTGTCCATAAGGGCCCGAAATTTGAAGATCAGGTGATGCAGTGTCCGCTCTTAGAAGCGGCGCACCTACACTCTACGGTGCAACAGGAAAAATGCAGGGAAGAATACACGTGCTGTGTAGTAAATAGAGGACTGTTTAACGGCATATTACAAAAAACGGCTCGCTTTCAAATTCAAATGTTACGTCACGCTTGAGAACAACTCTAACAGATCAAAGTTCCATTCATGAAGAAATTAAGAATAGACTGAAGCCAGGGAATGCTTACTGTCATTCAATGCAGCACCTGTCTTCCAGCCTGCTATAAAAATGAAGATTAAGACATCAAGAACTGTAATGGGTGTAGAACTTGGTCGCTTACACTTACGGAAGACAGAGGTTGAGGGTGTTCGAAAACAGGATGCTAAGGAAGATACTGGGGCCTCAGCTTATAGTCTGTCCTCCTCACAAAATATCATATCAGCGATAAAATAAAAAAAAACAATGAGCTGGGCGGGGCATGTGGCACACATGGGGGACAGAAGAGCTGCGTACAGCGTTTTTGTGGAGAAAACCTAAGGGAGACTACTTTGAAGATCTAGAGATAGATGGGAGAATATTATTAATACAGATCTACAAGAAGTGGCTTATAGGGGTCATGGACTGGCTTGGTTTGGCTCAGGATACGGGAAGGTGGGGGGACTCCTGTGAAAGCGATGAAGAACCTTCAGGTTTCATACAATGTGGAGAATTTCTTGACTAGCTGAAGATCTGTTAGCTTCTTAGGAAGGGCTCTGCTCCACTGAGTTATTTATTTATTTATTTAGTCAGTCAGTCAGCCAGCCAGCCAGTCAGCCAGCCAGTCAGTCAATCAGCCAGTCAGTCAGTCAGTCAGTCATTATATTACATTATGTTTTACGTAGTTACAGTTCTTAAAGTCAAATGAGCCGAGGTAACCACGAATGTTGGGCAGCTCAAAATCAGAAAGTTATCACAGAGAAATTTAATATAATATCCCACCCCAATATTCGTCTGGCCTGAAAAATACCATAAAGCCTCTATCAGTATTCCGAACGCAGTCAGTATAATGAATAGGCTACGGGCTGCACGATCGGGGGATCGAATCCTGGCGGGGGACAAGAGATTCAGATCTTCTCAAAACCTTCAAACTGACTCGAGGGCCCACACAGCCTCCTACTTAACAAGTAAAAAGGCTTTTTCCCCAGGAGATAAAGCGGCCGGGGCGTTACGCTAACCGCTCACCTACATCTAGTAGCCTACCGTGGTTAAGAACGAGTAAAATTATATCTCCAGTCCCCATATGCCTTCATGGAACGTACTGGCACAGCTTTACCTTCATCTCAGTCAATAACGTGGCCGAAATTCTAATCTCTTGCCTACCCAGTAGTAAACCAGAGAGAAGAACACAAGTGAAATAAAAAAAAAACAGTTGGAGGAAATGTGTGATAAATAAAGAACATTACGACAATGGAAGTAGAACCATTGTGCTGCAAATAATAACAGAAATGTTGTAGAGGCCGGATTCACACAATAATGGATGAAAAGGGAAGTAACGCATGGGGGCGCCATCTGGGAAACGTAAACGTTGGGGACCAAGAACACTGTCATTACAAGAAGCTTATAAAAGAAATGAAAGGAAAGAATCTGAAAGGAGGGGGCCAGAATGATAGATTGCTATAGAGTATGAGAACCGGAACCAATCAAAGTGGGTAAATCACATGCAGGAGAAGCACAAGGGAGAAGTGAAGGAAAAAAAACCTCTACGTGTGGCCCCTCTATGTGCCCGCTGCAGTTTATGTGGCCACATTTCATTTCAATGACTTCATTTTATGTGAGACGTGTAATTCTCACGGCGTATGACGATTCTGTCTTTCGGGATGTTGTACCGTGCAATTTGGTACAAGCGCACTCCATTCCTATATGATTGTTAATGAAATGATAACAATCATTGCTGCATCACTTCTATTATCAACCAACAACTGCACTTACATAACTTTCACATAAAACACTTTAAAAACACTTAAAATCACTCCGACATGTTTCGGTCTTGTCAGATCATCATAAGGGAGCTTTGTTGTTCCTTGCTAAAGTTATATTACAATATTCACAATTTAATCCGTTTTTGCAAAAAAGGTGTTATGGCAGCATGTCATGTTGTGTAGGAATGTGTTGTAGAGGGAGCAGTTGGCTAAGTGTGCGTCGTATGCTACGTAATGAGCACACCTAGCCAACTGCTCCCTCTACAACACATTCCTACACAACATGACATGCTGCCATAACACCTTGTTTGCAAAAACGGATTAAATTGGGAATATTGTAATATAAATTTAGCAAGGAACAACAAAGCTCCCTTATGATGATCTGACAAGACCGAAATATGTCGGAGTGATTTTAAGTGATTTTAAAGTGTTTTATGTGAAAGTTATGTAAGTGCAGTTGTTGGTTGATAATAGAAGTGATTCTACAAAAAATGCACGGTGCAACAATAAGATTTATAATCATTGCCGCGTTTTAAATGTACGTCGAATATAAGGCTACCCACATGTGTGTGTGTGTGTGTGTGGGGGGGGGTAAATAATGCCTATCAACAGCACTAAATAAAGAGATACAACAACGGTATTAACAATTTATATCACAATTATTACTGCAAGTCCACGCCTGAACAGAGAATTTACCACGCCTTAAGACAGAACCCCTTAGCGCACATGCCGCAATGGCTCCAATGAGCAATCGAAAATCATCGACCCAAACATGAAAAAGTTTAGAAGCCGCAGTTGCGGACGATGCTTTTAGGACCGCATTTAAAAGGAATGGACGGCTTCTCAAAGCCATGCGAATTCTCTAACAACCCACAGTGTACCACTATTAACCAGAAGCACAGTTCTTCTTGTGTATCAACACCAGGTGACGTGTGAAACATCAAATCCATTGTGACTATGCATTATAACATCTAACACTCAGTCCCCTAAATGCCTATAAGACATTCACGGGTTCTCAAAGCAATGCGAATTCTCTAACGACTCATAGTGTATCACTATTAACCAAAGGCACAGTTCTCCTTGAGTATCAACACCAGTTGAGGTGTGAAACATCAAATCCATTGTGACTATGCATTATAACATCTAACACTCAGTCCCCTAAATGCCTATAAGACATTCACGGGTTCTCAAAGCAATCCGAATTCTCTAACGACTCATAGTGTACCACTATTAACCAGAAGCACAGCTCTTCTTGTGTATCAACACCAGTTGAGGTGTGAAACATCAAATCCATTGTGACTATGCATTATAACATCTAACACTCAGTCCCCTAAATGCCTATAAGACATTCACGGGTTCTCAAAGCAATGCGAATTCACGTAAAAAGTTTCCCAACACTAAAATTATTTTCTGAATAGGCACGAGTTCACAATTTTTCCGCTGGTCTTTAGAAGAACAAAATGTCATAATCCGGAAGGCTCTAAGTACAGACGAACAGCATTGGTCGAATGCGGGACGAAACTGCCTATACATGGGCCTTGTGTCGTATTACGGGGGCGTAAATTAAGAAGTGGTGTAAATTGGCAAAGGGCGCTAGAGCAAAAAGCCCTAAAACAAGGGCTACGTGTATTTACTGTTCGTCCGATAGTCAAGCCACTAACAGAAAAATCATGACGTTAAAAAAATATCGTACGTATTGAGAAAGTAATTTGTGGTAAAACATAAGTTTCAGTATGTGCTATAAATGCCGGTCCCAGTGGCCGCGCGGTCTAAGGCGTAGGTCTGCGGCCGCTCGCCTGCTGAGATTGTGGGTTTGAACCCCACCGGGGGCATGGATGTTTTGTCTTTGTGAGTGTTGTGTGTTGTCAGGTGGTGGTCTCTGCGACGAGCTAATCACTCGTAAAAAAAAAACCGTAATTATTGTGATGTGTCGCTGTGTGGTCTAGAAACCTCAAGAATAGGGGGCCATGGTCCGGGTTGGGTCGCAGCCCCGCAGGAGAAAAAAAAAGTTACAGCACATACAAATTTTCCCCTAATTTGTAGTCATTCTGCATGCTAAAAACACATTTAATTCAAAATTTCGCGGCATATAATTCCATACACAATCCCCTGTAACTCGGCTGTAATTACATCAGTCTCCGGGATGTTTCGGCAGACACACACGCCTCCATCTTCAAGGTTTGTTACAGTCATTTCCTGGAAGTTCGTGGCTTTATTATAAATAATACTGTCGCCAAACCTGAACGTGTGATGGAAAGGCAATTACCATTTCACAATTCAATGAAAAAGACGACAGCATGAACCAAACATTTCTTGCTGAAAATCTTTATACGACTTCTGACTAGATACGAAGGCGATATATGATGATGAGCAGACAATGAGAGGCAAAAACAGCGCCCCAAGATATTAGCATATTCATATTTCAGCAAGGAACGTCTACTTGTTGTGCGGCCACGGACCATCCCATTGCTCTATAACCTTGAATATTTATCGTGCATTTGCATCATTCATCATGGGCAGGGATGATCAACAAATCACAAGAAATCCACTTACCAAACCACGGCGCCCATACATATACAGCACGTTAAAAAAAATGGGGATATTCCGGGGTTTTGCACAGTTTCTGTTGCCAATTAGAAAAGCAACGATTTGCTTTTCCCTCGATTACGTCAAAAAAATGCGTACAGGCATCTGCTACTCATCAAAAATTCTAACAGAAATCCATAAACACGAAAGAAAAAGCAATGATGCTATCATAAACTACAAGTATTTTACATAGCCACGCGGCGGACGTATGGCAGAATTCAACGCGTTCTGTTAACCGAATAGGGGAGGGAGGGGGGGGGGGGCAACTGTGGTATGTTAGGTGAGAGTATAATAGTAGAGAAGGGAGGTAAATCGCGATATTTTTGTCAATTACAGATGTGTCTC
>Ga0123354_10013185_pt1 | contig 12819 bp, 9 predicted proteins | sample TergutLab28metaG_2_FD_97872 | JGI IMG/M metagenome (GOLD analysis project Ga0123354, IMG submission 97872) | Labiotermes labralis P4 segment gut microbial communities from Petit-Saut dam, French Guiana - Lab288 P4 | ecosystem: Host-associated > Arthropoda: Insects > Digestive system > Gut ...
AGCTACTCACACACTGAGGATGGGGACCAGCCATAGTCAAGGTCAGACAATCAGGATATGGTGTACAATGCTGCCAACTCTCAGCAGTCTAACACTTACCAATACCCTACAGACAAAAAAGTGCGGAAACTTTTTGAAGTACCTACGTATAATGCAACAAAAATGTAACAGATTCACACCCACAGATTTTGGTACAGTTCATTCTGACAGGACTGCATTAGTCTTGCTAGATGAACACCTTAGTTCCTGACTTAGCACTTTCTGTAATTCTATCAGCATTATCATGAATTGTACGTACACTATTATAAGTGAGCCTAACGTTATGCCGTATGTCAACAAATTGTTCACCTCTTTCAAGTTGGCTTATTACATTCAATTTCTCTTCTCTGTATTTCACCGATTTTTTACCTGGCCTGCACTAGACGATGTAGATTTACATTTGTCACTCACGTCAATAAGAGAAGCCAATACTGTAGGAGAGGGAACTACATGAGCTGGATGATTGTTATCACCAACGTAATGAGTTCATACACATGACTGACAGCATGACACTGACATCACTTTCTGCCAGCCTCCTACAGAAGATGAGCACAGCCATGGACTGTCTGTGCCAAATAGTGTTAAACCAAAAATTATCATGTAAGTTCAAAACATGATGTAAATTTTCAAGCTATGTTAAAGCAAAATCATGTAAAAAGAAATCGCATGCAAGGAGAGCTGCCTGTATATAAGAATTGTTCAAAATACAGAATACAGATCTCATTAACTTCTACATCTTGTCAAAACATAATTTTTCCATACAGTACAAACTTAATAAAATACAACAAAAACAATGATATTAAATGCCATATCTGTATGATCAGCTTCCCACCAACAGAGATCTTCTACAAAATATCAACCCATCAACCAGGTTTTCATCTTATATTTCTACAGCGTACATTTTGTCTCCCGTTAAAGCAAACCTAACTTGGGCTAACCAAATATTTTACTGCATCTCCGACATGTTGTGGCCCAGTGACACCATTATCGAAGCTCTTGTAAATGAAACTCTTTGACAATGGGCCAGTTGTGCCAATCCCAACTTCAGAGCACAGTTGGCATGCTTTACTAATGGCACTCATGCTCCAAATGTGAGAACACCTTTCAAATTATCATGCTTGGAAGCCTGAAGTTTGTAACTTAATTAGTGTGTTTCATGCACATCACAGTGCAATGATAAGTGCACACTAACAGGGTTCACAACAATCATCACCAACCAGCTTTCCTCATTTTCACATAAACATGCATCTTTCTGAACATTATAAACAACACTTAACAAGCGAGTGCAAGAAAGTGAAGGTAACTGACAGACATTCTGCATCAAGCTTTATTCACTTTATTACATCCTGGAGCAAACTGTCACCATAAGAAAGGTAAATGTTAAATGGAACAGTTGGCAATATGTGCAATGATTTCCAGCAAAAATAATTTCTTTCACATCAAACCAGACTGCTTTATCAGCCCTTGGCCTCCAGATGATTGTGTCAACCCCGCTTCATGATTTCACACGCACACCTCCCTGTTCCTGTCCGACACACAACTGACAGAGCAACACGTGTCATCACTGGCTTTCAGCAAATTCAGAGAGTTTGGTTCCACTATATTTCTTATTACTGCTGCCTGGGATGTGCTGCAGTATACTCTGGTTCACACATACTTGGTTCCTGTGGATCCTGAAGGCATAGGCAGCATACTGCTCTAACATGTTAAGTGCTGAACACTTCGCACAGTCCAGCACTGGGACCCAAGTCAGACCATCAGACTACCTACCATTTCTTCGTCAATGTCAGCATCATATGCGCTCTTTTCACACCTTTACTACCACTACTGCCTTCACTCACTATTGACACTATTAATACAAATGGGTGGGTACAAGTATTCAAATTGTAAGTTGTCATGGACAGTTGAGAAAATTCAAGCGTTTCCTATCCTAACAATGGAAAACAGGGGAACGAGATCATGTGAGATAATGATTAACAGTGACGCTCATTATTAGGCTTGGCTAGTGCTACTGTGACATTTCCTCTGCCAAAGCTTGCTCTCACTAGCACTTGCCAATATTTGTGTCTGATTATCGGAAGTGACGGACCATCAGATTTCGGGACTACTGGGGTTCTACTGTACTTCACCACAACCTGAGTATATAAACAGCAAAAAGATATGTGGGGTGGACAGTTACCAAAGTCCATGCACTGTCACTTACTCAAACATGGAAATGAAATAAACAAGACTGCACATGCTACATTAAGTCCTTACCTGTAAGATTTGACGTAGAACCCTTCTTACTGCGACTAGGGCTCAAGACTCCTTCCTGCATGTCCACTCCGCCGCCCACACCACCACTGTCAACATGAATCGTCTTTGGTCGAGGACGAGAGACTGTAGATGTTTTGTTCCGCATCTTAGGCACTGGCTTTGTGGAAGCAAGATCCACTTTATCAGGAAGAAGTTTACCCTACATACACAGAATGTACATTACTTTGCAACACAGCTATTTCTATGATACAACTGCACTGTCACCAAAGTCAGCACCACAATTGCTACTTCTACTAACACTTTTCATTACCATTTCCAATGAGTCTGATTAACAGTAAAGGTAAAGTTTTCCCGTTACAGGCCCGGTGTGGCCCAGAGGGTGGGTAGACGTATAGCTGTACTCTTCCATGACTGCAGCACTATAAGGAGGTGAGTGGTCAGCAGCATGCCCTGACTGCACTTTATTCCCAGGAAAGACCCACTACCCATTGTACAGGAGGCTGGGTGGGCCTCAGGGCTGGTCTGGACAGGCGGAAAATCTCATCCCCACCAGGATTCAATCCTAGACTGTCCAGCCCATAGTCAGTCGCTATACCAATTGAACTACCGGCCCACCTGATTAACAGAACTGAATGTATTATGAAATCCTGTCTGTCTGTCTACTGTTCATCTGTGCACCTGCTTTTCAAGTCAAGCAACACTTGACAGATTCTGAATATGCACAAAACAAAAAATATGCTGCAGAAGGTAACCGCAAACTTGTACTCTTGATATCTTACAATATGTAATAACAACGTGGTGCATCTGTGGGCTTGACTGTATGACAATGGGGAATGTGATTACGCTGGTGATCAGGCACACTTTAAGGAGGAAAAGAAAATATCCGTGAACATAAATCAGTGCTTTTTGACAAAACTCGTAAGTGAAAATACAGTGAAATATGGTCATTTCCATGAACTGCCACAAGTGACATGTGTAGCAGGAGTATCTGAAACAAAAACCTATATAGTAGTATTGACCAATACCTGTTTATGTACATTTTAGTTGTAGCACAATGTAACCTCTACGTTATGGTCTGTCCACTACATGCATGATATACACCACCCACAGCAGACTGACCAATGCTCACTGCTTCATATCTGCCCTTACAACAGTCCTTAACGCACCAGCAGTCACCCACCAGCCTGTATCAAATGTAGAGTCACAAACGTTACCAGCAGTAACCCACTGGCATGTAGCAAATGTACAGTCACATATATACCAGCAGTCACCCACTGGCATGTAGCAAATGTACAGTCACATACATACCAGCAGTCACCCACCAGCATGTACCAAATGTAGTCACATTTGTACCAGCAGCCACCCACCGGCATGTACCAAATGTACAGTCACATACGTACCAGCAGCAACCCACTGGCATGTAGCAAATGTACAGTCACATACATACCAGCAGTCACCCACTGGCATGTAGCAAAGGTACAGTCACATACATACCAGCAGTCACCCACCAGCCTGTACCAAATGTAGTCACATTCGTACCAGCAGTCACCCACCAGCCTGTACCAAATGTACAGTCAAATACATACCAGCAGTCACCCACCAGCGTGTACCAAATTTACAATCACATATGTACCAGCAGTCACCCACTGGCATGTAGCAAATGTAGTCACATACATACCAGCAGTCACCCACCAGCATGTACCAAATGTACAGTCACATACATACCAGCAGTCACCCACCTGCATGTAACAAATTTACAGTCACATACATACCAGCAGTCACCCACCAACATGTACCAAATGTACAATTACATAAGTACCAGCAGTCACTCATTGGCATGTAGCAAATGTACAGTCACATACATTACAGTAGTCACCCAACAGCATGTACCAAACGTACAGTCACATACGTACTAGCAGTCACCAACTGGCATGTAGCAAATGTACAGTCACATACATACCAGCAGTCACCTACCAGCATGTACCAAATGTACAGACACATATATACGAGCAGTCACCAACCAGCCTGTACCAAATGTACAATCACATAAGTATCAGCAGTCACCCACTGGCATGTAGCAAATGTACAGTCACATACATTACAGTAGTCACCCACCAACATGTACCAAATGTACAGTCACATACGTACCAGCAGTCACCCACCAGCATGTACCAAATGTACAGTCACATACATACTAGCAGTCAACCACCAGCCTGTACCAAATGTACATTCACATACATACCGGCAGCCACCCACCAGCCTGTACCAAATGTACATTCACATACATACCGGCAGCCACCCACCAGCCTGTACCAAATGTACAGTCACATACATACCAGCAGTCACCCACCAGCCTGTACCAAATATACAGTCACACACATACCAGCAGCCACCCACCAGCCTGTACCAAATGTACTGTCACATACATAGCAGCAGTCACCCACCAGCATGTTCCAAATGTAGAGTCACATACATTGCAGCAGTCACCCACCAGCATGTTCCAAATGTACAGTCACATACATTGCAGCAGTCACCCACCAGCATGTTCCAAATGTACAGTCACATACATTGCAGCAGTCACCCACCAGCAGGTACCAAATGTACAGTAGCATACATAACAGCAGTCACCCACCAGCCTGTACCAAATGTACAGTCACATACATACCAGCAGTCACCCACTAGCCTGTACCAAATGTACAGTCACCCACCAGCATGTACCAAATGTACAGTCACATACATACCAGCAATCACCCACCAGCATGTACCAAATGTACAGTCACATACATACCAGCAGTCACCCACCAGCATGTACCAAATGTACAGTCACATACATACCAGCATCACCCACCAGCCTGTACCAAATGTACAGTCACATGCGTACCAGCATGTACCAAATGTAGTCACATACATACCAGCAGTCACACACCAGCATGTACCAAATGTACAGTCACACACATACCAGCAGTCACCCACCAGGATGTACCAAATGTACAATCACATATGTACCATCAGTCATCCACCGGCATGTACCAAATGTACAGTCACATACATACCAGCAGTCACCCACCGGCATGTACCAAATATACAGTCACATACATGCCAGCAGTCACCCACCAACATGTACCAAATGTACAGTCACATACATACCAGCAGTCACCCACCAGCCTGTACCAAACGTACAGTCACATACATACCAGCAGTCACCCACCAACATGTACCAAATGTACAGTCACATACATATGCTGGCAAACTTGCTGAAATTTCAGCAATGAATTCTTGCTATTTTCAAAATAAAAATCAGTCTGTATGATACAATCTACTAAAAGAATTATTTCTGTGTGCCTGTTAACATCTTCTGGTTATAACAACACAGTGCGCTAAAATACCGCAACTTCCAACCATTCAATTAAACGGAATAAAAGAAGAAGGAACAGCTCTATCACCATAAACACCAACCACTAAGGACATTACATAAGGCAGATGGTAACAAAGAGAATTATTTTTTATGTTACAGAAATGGTGCCTAGCAATGCAGGTTACAATGCAATGTATAAAAAATGTATCTAACACAGTGTGCATGCATGTGCACATTATGTAATGATTAACCTACTTCTCTCTCTGCCTCCTCTATGGCTTTTTTAAGCTTGTACTGCTCCAAAATGGCAGCCCTGCGCAATCTTTCCTCTTCCTTCTTGCGTTCCCTCTCCTCCTGCTTCAGTTTTTCCAATTCTCGACGGCGCTGTGCTTCCTGTTCTTTGTGTTGTTTCATTTCTTCCTGTTGCTGACGACGCTGCAGCGACAGCAACATGATTTTCTCTTTCTTACGCTCCATTTCATCCAACGCATTCTGCAAAATGGCAGAGGTATAGTAGTTCTCCATGTTACATTAAAGTAATTTCCAGAATGACCACGTTTTTAAAATACAGATGTTATATAGGTTAAAACTCTGCTCTAATGCCATTTATGACTGATGCAGTTCAATGCACTGCACCTGCTGCTAACACACACGGCAAAACACACTACTCACCGATATCCCTTCATGAGTTAAAGTTAATAAATATTACAGTTAAACACTGGTCCTGTAAAAGTGACCTGCATGAAACCAAATACATTCATTACAATAAACTGGTCCTCCATGGTCAGGATAAACATACAATTTTCTAACTGCTGCAAAACAGGAAGAGGGGGGTAGAAGGGCGCACTTTTATCGAGTATACGAATTTCCAGATGTGTTCTTCTATGTGTCATGGGAAGATAATGAAGTTATTTAATTGGTTTAGTTGTTCGTCACTTCGCAGACATTACTGGCAGATATAAACATGTTGCTAAACAGACCATTACAGTGCGGACATGACACACTGCCTATCACTGCATTTTTCAAGTTATGTCCGCACACACAAAGTTGTATACCTTAAGAGTATCCATATTTTACAACACCTATTTATTTACATAAAACTGTGAATAAAAACATCTACAAAGTTCCGTCCGAATGTCAAGTAAAGTAAAGTAAATTTCCCTGTTCATGTCATGAAGTTGTAACTGGGAGCAGAGGCAAAGGAGCAGCTGCACTCATTTCTACCATCAGCACTAGTTAGGAATGAGCTGGAAATTTCATGCTGTGGTCAATTAACCCATAACTTCCACTGAATAGGAGGCTGGGTGGGCCCAAGAGCAGTCTGAACGCATTCTGTAGAAGAAAAAAAATCTTGCCCCTGTCGATAAACAAACCCCAGACCACCCAGCCATCAGCCTAGTCCACTAAACTAAGCTACATGAAACGTCTGAATCAGAAACTCTAAGAGGCCTAACCAGTGAAACACGAAATCATTAGATGCAGACTGCTAACACATGCCAAATTTATGTAAGATCTGTTCAGTAGTATCAGGCAGCAAACAGACAAATATATGGACACAAGTGACATCCTAAATATGCATTATTTTACACACTTTTTGTGAGCAATACACAGACGGCTCAGGCTCTTAGTAACAAGGCTCTGACTGCACAGGTCCACTATCGATCCCAGGCCAGACCATGTGGGACATGCAGTGGACAAAGTGGCAGTGGGACAGACCTATCTCTCAGTGTTCAGTTTCCCCTGCTAACATCATTCCACCAATTCTCAATTCCTTCACACCCGTCACTAACAATAAATCACACACACACACACACACACACACACAAAAGCAAAGGGAACAGAAGGGATCACTGAGTGCAGACAAGTGAGAACATGAAGAGACAAACACTGTTACTCACAGGATCAGGATTCACCAGTTCACTACCAATGACCAGTCCCACGCCTGGAGCTCCAGGTGCCTCCAGTTCATTACTGTGTTGTTCTACACACTCGGCTTCTCTCTGTGGTGAGGGTTCCATATGCAACTGTCCTGAGGGTTTCAAGCCTTCGTATTCAGTAGGCAGCTGATTTTCGAACTGTGATGCTGGTCTCTCCTATGGCAATGCAACAAAACACTGTCTCAGTATAGCGCACACCAAACTCAAGATGCTAAAACAAGAATGAGCACATTTATATGGTGATAAAACCGATTGCAGTTCACAGTGTGTGTCACATAACATTCGGACAGTCAGTCTAGACAGCTGTATGATATTCAAGGTCAGGTACAACAATAAGTACACCTTTCATCATGCTACAATGTGGGACAAACAGCAACTATCAGCTGTACACAAGGTTCAACTGGACGGGTGTTAAGCTTTCAAACAGCAGTACCAGAAAACACAAGTGATTGAAGAGACACATACTGCACGACCATGAAGACAAAATACATATTTTGACACAATGGATCAATGTACATGGCCTACGTATGGGACACTAATGCTATCACACAGGCAATATATCAAATTATGTATTAAGATGGCTCTATCTCCCCTTCCCCTTTAAGTAGCTCTGCTATCCAAAATATAACCATTACACTGACTGCTGTTGTACATTCGTGTGAAACTTGGTCTGCTGACTTGCAACTAAGAATATTCACTGAAGGAATTTGAGAAGGGCAAAATGCTGAGGAGAATAAGAAAAAAAAAAAAATACATGACTGTCAACATTATAATCTGTACCTTCACCAAATCATAAAACGGTACTCAATACACACCAAGTATGGCATAGATGAACGCAAACAAAATTTTACTGATGGATTTAGCTGAAACCAGTGGCAGATTCTCACAAATATGGCAATGAACTGCCAGATTCTCAAACTAGGTGAGAAACTATCAGCTTCCCTAGAAGTACACTGCTCCACCTAATGGTGGCATGATACATGTGTTCAAACATTTAACAATTTTTGTCCTGAGACTTGCAAGAAATTAATAAACATCAAACTTTCAAATCTTAAAGGTGCAAAAATCATTTATTACAATTTGCTGTGTGGGGACCACGGTAGCACAGTGGTTAAGGTACTGTGCTACAAATCGGAAGGTCGCTGGTTCGATCCCAGCTAATGTCAGTGGTTTTTTCATTGACATAAACTCCTTCCGATCACACTATGGCCCTGGGGTCTACTCAGCCTCCAACAGAAATGAGTACCAGGAATATTTCCTGGGGGTAAAGGCAGCCGGTGCGTAAGGCTGACAACGTACCACCAACTTGTGCCGTTGTCAGGAAATCTGGGAACCTTAACTTCCTGGAACCCTGTCGGCCCCTCCGGGCCTGTAAAGGGACTGGTTTTTTTTTTTTTTACAGTTTGCTGTTATGTGTGAGAACTACAGAAACATGATATATCCATCTTACTGACCGACACACTATGTTAAATACGACAGAACTAGAGTCCTCTGAACACAAAATCATGTGGCAAAGACACACATCTCCTGGGATGTGACACTGTGTCATTTGGCGCGTACCTACCGACGATTTGAAGGACTGTAATACCTTTCAGACATCAGCAACTGCTTGCAAAAAGACACAGCATCACATAACAGAAGACACAAATTTTCCATTTGCCACAACAATGCTGTAAGAATGTCACACACCACAGATCCTTTCAGGTACAAGAGTATAAAAGAGTCACAAGCCATAAAATGCAAGCTGTCTCCTGCATCTGCAACATCTGAACACCATGTGATGCTGACAGGCACCCCTTCAACAGTACAGGGGTAAAGGTAAAGGTTACATTGTCCCCGTCCACACCATAAAAGCACACAGAGCGAACGCAAGTACGGATCCTCTCATTCTAAGTCTCAACATGAGCTAGAGGTCAGCTTCGTTGCCCAGCTGCTCTGACCCCAGTGACAGAATTACCGGTACCCACTGGGTGGACCCCACATCTATTCTCAATGTTTAGAAGTGAAAAATCTCTTGACCTGGCTGGGAATTGAACGCAGAATCATCCACCCTGTACTGCAGTCACAATACTGACTGCACCATTCCTGATGTACAATTCATGCAACTCTCTCTGTACTGCAATTCCACCTGAACATTTCTTAAAATGCACCTTTTTGGGAGATGACCGCTTGACCCTGAGGGGAGGCTTCGGTCTCTTGGGAGCCGGATCACTTTCAAATGATATATAAAAGCCTTTTTCTGTGTTTCCATCACCACTCTGATCCGCTTCATGGGAAGAAGGCAAGCTGGCTGCGTCATCTGATTCCTGCTGTTGGAATGAGTTTCGGGACAAAGACGGTCGCGTGGGCGACGGTATTCTGTACGTTCGGTTACCAGACGTGATCTGCAAACCTTTGATACTGTGAGCTAAACTATGTGACTGGTCTCCAACAGGAGCACCTGAAAATAAAGGAGCAAAAAATATAGACAAAATACACACAGAGACAGAAATCGCAGGAAAACGGTATTCACACACAACTTTATTGGCCCTTTCATTGGTAGTTTCTTCATTCTTTGAACAAACCAAACATTAATCTCATCAGAATGCTGTCATCTGGTTGCGCTAGGTTGTACTAGATGCTTGATGCTCAACTGTTTCTTCTGGCTTGGGACACACCTCACAGAGAATGTGGTATCACCCACAGTGTGACTCACTCACAGCAAGGGCAGATTCACATGCTGTATTATACACAGGGAGTTACTCACCTATAAAAGATATACTTTGTGGCTCCATGTCATCCACTGATGGTGCTGGAATGGGAGCATGCATTACACCTGGACTTTTGTTCTTGTCTGGGGTTATTTCACTTTGTAACTGCTGGGGTTCCAAGCTGTGGTGTTGCATCCCACGCTGTTTTACATCTGGTGACTCCGCCATTAGTTGACTAATCCTGCAGGAAGCCAACAAATGTCAAACCACAAAAAATTCTTCACGTGACAAAATGCCAAACATCGTTACATACGTGGATCATGACGTGTTCAGTGCCACCAACCAGGACTGCCATAACATCCATTACATAGAAGATAGAAGTCTACCGGGATGTGATGCTGTATCAATGGGCAAGTAGTTCTCCATGTTCATATGGATCAAGGAACAGTAACCCTCCATAATGCTACAAACTACTTTCCCAGTGACACACTGTCACATTCCATAAGGCTTGTATCTTCAACAACATTGTTGGAGAACCTCAAATGTTGCCCATGTTAGCTTTCCCCGATATGTGTTACCCTTTACCCACAGATGGGTAATGCAGATGAACGAGAAGACCCAAGCTGCTTATGTGGTAAACCTGAGAACTTGTCAGTACAGGGATGTCACACTTCATCTTGTTCTCTTCACCTTCTTGAGTTCAACTGCCAACAGCTGTATCATTCATGCTGCCCTTACTATAAGTGTTGCCTCCTACTAACTTCACTTACCCATGCACTACACACACAACACAACATATGCAGTTACCAAATTGTGGAAATGAACAGCTACAGCTATCCTTACCTCTGCACGGCGGAGCTGCGATGCTGTGGGGAAGCCGGAGGAGGAGTGGGGCCAGCGCTACGAGAACCGTAGGTGCTGGCTCCTGCTTCAGAGTGAAGTTGGAATGATGTGTGTTGTGGCGTGCCTGCATTGCCTGATGAAGGATACAACATATGGTTTACACCCAGACTGTGGTGCATGCCAATGTGATCACCGTTGTGGTACCGAGCATCTCCACCACCAGACTTGCCTTCATGGAGCACAAAACCACCCTGCGGCTGGCAATTATACGATGTATTCTGCATCACCATTTGTTGCCTGCAGCAGAACAAGCTGTCACATATACAGGCAACTGGGTGCAAAAGTCAAATAAAAACATTGTTCTGACGATGTAATTTAACTCCCACATTACACCTTGAACACAAAACAAATACAGTATGGTAAAGCCTTGTTATTACAGCCTACAGTACTGTGATGTACAACCAAATGCTGGGGTCAGTAATAAGTAACTAGGCTACCAAAAGAGAAAGTGCATTAGAAGTGTAAGTTACACAGCATGTGAACATCACCATGGAGGACCAGTTCTGATATAAGGACAGTCCATGCAGAACGTATGGCAGATAAGACAGTGCTGGGGTAGGTTTTCATCTGAGAATTTCCGTTCCCCACTGTCAGTATCATTCCGGCAATATGCTGTACTCTCTCTTTAACATATCATTAATGACACAGAACCACAGCGACTGACATATTTGTTAAGTAACATATCACACAACGCATGAACATGATGAGATACGAGTGCAAGGGAAAAACCCAGAGTGACGGTTCTTCGTACAGACAGTTGCTGAAACCCCAAACTGGGGTCACTTTCAGAGTTCTAGGAAAACCCACTGGTGAAGAGACCAATCTTCTAAGTGTGATGCTTAGTTCCTGATATTTCCAAGGAGCTTAGTGCCTACATCTTCAAGATCAAGAAGTTCAATTAGACCCTGAAGATCAAGGCACAATGATCATTCAGACTGTTGGTAATTACATAATGGATGGGCAATGCAGCATCACCTCCTGCCAAAAGTGAACAGGCAGCAACAACGCTGGCAGAATGACATATCTGAAACACCCACTGCAAATGGAATGCAGTGTCCGTTTGTCCGTCCGTCCGTCCATCTTTCCACAATGCTTTGTTTCTTGGTCAGAAAAGTGTTAACTACCACCACCATTTGCACTGGAAAAACTACTGGAAAATTCATGATACAGTAAATGTTCACGCCTTTGGCACAACAGAGGAGATACGTAGAATGTCGACTTGTGAAAAGCAATTTTAATGTGGGCTATGATGGAAACATAAAGTAAAATAAAACAAAAGACATTTACAAAGCACTGCAAACAAACTCTATAGCACAGTATTTACTGCATCCCAGAAAAAGAAATATTCTAACTGTTGCTGCAAAAATTTAGGTTATTTGTAAAATATAGGGGGGTGCAAATCACAATGGACTGTACAGGAAAACAGGCTGCTAGAGTAGCCTGTGCCACTACAGACAGTGTCAGATAAATAATATTTCACTGTATTAGTATTAGTGTTAATAGCAGTGTACTTTACTCATAGCAGTTAATCAATACCAGAAGCTGTAATTACAGCTGTACCAGCTCCTGATGATGGGTGTCAACACACGAAACATGTAGAGCTGCCTACAGAAATGTAATAAACTGAATACAGCCACAT
>Ga0123354_10013186_pt1 | contig 12819 bp, 8 predicted proteins | sample TergutLab28metaG_2_FD_97872 | JGI IMG/M metagenome (GOLD analysis project Ga0123354, IMG submission 97872) | Labiotermes labralis P4 segment gut microbial communities from Petit-Saut dam, French Guiana - Lab288 P4 | ecosystem: Host-associated > Arthropoda: Insects > Digestive system > Gut ...
CACACACACACGCACACACACACACACATATATATATATATATATATATATATATATATATACGCGCGCGCCCACACACACACACAAACACACACATACATATATATATATATATATACACGCGCGCTCACACACACACACACACACACACATATATATATATATATGCATGTGTGTGTATATGTGTGTGTGTGCGTGCGTGCGCGCGCGCGGACGTGTGTGTGTAAAATTAAGCCTAATAATGTAGAATTTAAGACCAGAATTTCAATATAAACGTAGAACTTCAAGATGAATTAAAAAATGTAGAAATTAAGATTAATAAAACAGAAGTAGAACTTAAGATCAATAAACGAGACATGCACTGCAGAACAGAAAACTTGGTGTTAGTCACATCACTATTCTGTATTGTAACTCAGGAAATAAAATAATAATAATAATAATAATAATAATTATTATTATTATTATTACATGAATATGGGCTACATAGCTTAAACTCTGTCCTTATACCTGCTCAAGCCTTCAGCTCAAATACTCTCTGAAGTGTTCATATGCAAGAGCTCAATCTGATCAATCAGCTAGGAATTATATTTCCCCGCCGTGAAGCAAAAACGCCGTGCAGCGTACTCGATGTAGAATTAGCTTCAGAACTTTATTATTACAGCAGAAGGAGATATGCACGGAGCCAGGATTCAATTCATGTAGCTGAGCCGTAGTTTTCAGCATTATGATAGTAATTACACCCACAATGCTTCTAGGGACGCGCCCAGCACATAAACACAATGGTCAATAAATTCTGGAAACTGCAGGGTCATCGGCAGCATCTCTTATAAAGCCATTTTCATAACCGCCTACTGACCAACCACTTCTGTTTCCCAAGGTTCCTGTATAATAATACAAGCTTTGGCGGTTCCTTAACTTCGCACAAAAACTCATAAAACAGTTTAGAATAAAGCGTATGATTCCACTTTCAGTACAATCTATTTTTATGTTTACAAGTACCTCCCGTAACTCTTCATCAGTTGTTAATCACAGCACTTCTCCTCTCAAGCTGTATTAGTCCATATTCATTTTGCCTTCAGTCGGCCAATCAGCCAAACAGCCAATCAGCCAATAGATTATAGACATTACATGTCTTGTGTCAGTAAGGAACCGTACCTGATATTGTAATCCTTTGAAGTACTGCGCTTACTATACATGTTTATACTATACTTACATTGCCATTATTGTTTTCAGTTTACACACAGATGTATTTCTGTTTTCGTATGTTTCTTCTTTAATGTGTATTAACCAGGGGGTATTTCTAATAGATATTCAGTATGTTTTGTGAACTATTATCTGACTTCATACATTATACAAAATAGTTTCATGTTATAATGTTTAAAGTACCTAAAGGTGTGGGAACCGCGGTGGCACAGTGGTTAAGGTGCTGTGCTACAAATCTGAAGGTCGCTGGTTCGATCCCAGGTGGTGTCATTGGAATTTTGCTTGACATAAAATCCTTCCGATCGAACTATGGCCCTGGGGTTGACTCAGCCTCTAACAGAAATGAGTACCAGGAGCAAATTCTGGTGGTAAAGGCGGCCGGTGCCTACGGCTGACAACCTTACCACCATCCTGTGCCGTTGTCATGTGATCTGGGAACCTTAACTTCCTGGAACCCTCTGGGCCACGCCAGGCCTGTAATGGGACTGCTTTACCTTACCTTACCTAAAGATGATTATGGAAAGGGAAGTGAACTAGTTGAGTTTACAGAACGTACGGAATGGGTCTAGTTGATGAAGGAATAAAATCTTGTGCTATAAGATCCTCAAGAACAAGAATTTGCAGGATGCCTTGACCTCGACGCTATCCTTAAGGATAATGCTGATACGGACTTATTACAGGGTGGCGCGGAGCCAACTGACACATTTCAAATGGTCATAGATAATATATAGAAACAGGGAAAAATAAGCGATACCGTCTGTAAATATATCCAAGTATGCTATTTACTACCTACACATTACAAGCTTATTTTCTGAACATCAGGCAGATGGCTTCCGTTTTCATCAATGCATTGTTGCAAGCGTGTCTGGAAGTTGCCGTACACGCGCCTCCGTAGGTCCTCAACAATAGACGTGACTTCGTCAACAATGGCTTGTTTGAGTTCTTGAATAGTGACGATACGCCTCCGGAACACACGGTCTTTCAGAAACCCCCACAGGAAAGAATTTGGTACAGTAAAGTCGGGCGACCGAGCTGGCCAAGCGATGTCGCCGAAACCACGAATATAGATAACACGTTGTTGCACGTTCCAACGCTCCATTGCTACCGACCATATGAAATGGCGTCCTCTCCTCTACCGTTTCCATTCCCGCCAACCACGACAAGCTATTGCACCGGCGCAATATTCAAATTTGAAATGTGTCAGTCGGCTCCGCGCCACCCTGTGTAAAGAGTAGTATGTTTTGGCGGGGAGAGAAATTGATACAGACAGGAACATCACTATGCATAATTGTTTCAGAACGGGACGGAACTTCCGGTTCCCTCAATGCAAAGGGCTCCTTATTGGAGGAGTTATTTACCAGTTTTAAAGTCAGGCCGAAAACATTGCCTATGCTAGGGGTTGGACGACCGACGATTCGGAGATGGATTCTTGGCAGGTTCTAGAAATTTTTCTGTATTTCTTAGAATTAATTTTCTAAGATGAAACCCACCTAACAGCCTATTAATTAATACCGGGGACTTTTACTCCCAGGGGTAAAGCAAGCAAGGCGTGAACCTATCCCATCATCGCATATTATTGCCGAGATAAAGAATGCGTGGACGTGTAACTTTACAGAGCAGTATGTCTTACAACATGACGCTTAATTGTGCACACTGATGTACAGGGTTATTCGAAATGATTGTCGGAGTTTTAACAACTTGTCATGCACATTGTACTTGAGTTACGAGTAGTGTAGTTGCACCGATGGATGAAGCAATTCTCTAAGTTTGTTTTAATGATGTGCAGTGTGCAGTAGTTATGCATTTCTCCGCTTGGAGCGCAGTTTAATAAGATGGCGGCGAAAGGCAGTGAGAAGGCGTTTTGTGTGCCTACATTTCATGAATGTCAGTCACTTACAATTGTCCAGCGGCAATTCCTCACCAAATTCGGGAAACAACCACCCTCTGACAATTCCATTCGAAGGTGGTATGCACAGTTTCAAGAGACAGGGTGCGTGTGTAAAAGGAATAGCACTGTAGGCCGTCTGTGACAGAAGAGCAAGTGGAGTAGGTCAGAGAGGCTTTCGTACGGAGTCCTAGAAAATCAACTCTAAGAGGCAGCAGAGTGCACCTGTAAGGTATGTAACAAAAACTTGGAGTGTTGTTCTATTAAATAAAAAAAACACATACTCCTATGTGAAGTGTTTTGTGTATGACAAGTTGTTAAAACCCCGACAATCATTTAGAATAACTCTGTATTTACCTTGACCTCACACAATGGTGGTGATTAGTTAAAGGAATGTTTTCCCGATATTTTCACCAATTAAATGCAGCTTATGTTATGGTGCATTTGACAGACATCTGCACCGTCCTGCGCCATCGTCTACCTCTGTCACCCGCTATTGTGTCGGATTGTTCTGTGGGTCTCTGCTCTGTGATATCTCCGTATTATCTGCACTGCTACAAAAGAGGAAAGAGCTCATGGCACTATATCGAATTGTGTTAATATCTCCGTATTATCTGCACCGCTACAAATGAGGAAATAGCTCATGGCACTATATCGAATTATGTTAATATCTCCGTATTATCTGCACCGCTTCAAACGACGAAAGAGCTCATGGCACTATATTGAATTGTGTTAAGATTCTGAGGATGTGGTCAGGTATTTGGCAGGGGAGACACACTAACACAAATATCTACGGATTTCGAAATCGCGAACATGGAAGGCTACTGATGTAAGGCCGAGATTAGTCTTACTTAAAGAGCATGACATATTGCGACAATCTCATTTGTGAGGGACAAATTTAGACTACCGAAAAGTAGTTATATATTTGCAGGATATATGAAACTACCCGCATTGCTCTATTTTTATTTTGTAATTAAGCGTATAAATCAAGATGCAGAAGGAACACTGGCAGAATTAAAAAGATATAACAAGGCAGAACAGCACTGAAGGAGCCATAAGTCGCGACGTTGTGTGGAATTTATCTATAGGCCTCGTCACCCGATAAGGTTTATCGCTCCTTCAGGCACTTTACTGCGAAATAATTTCATGCCTGTCTGCTGTAAGAAAATATTAATGTCTCATAGGATGTGGCATTGTGCAATCTAGTATGAATTTGCGGAGCGAACTTTAGGGTAGGCAACATTTTTGCCCGAAAAATTGGAGGCATTGCGTAATAGAAGAGAGCAAACTTCGTTACATTGCCGTAAAAAACTAAGACTCCAAAGCATCAGAGTTTGATTACAATGTTAGGCGCTTTGGAATAATCACGAAGAGAGGTTATGTGTATCGTCATGTGTCTTCCGTGTGTCCGTCTGTCCGAATATACATCAGCGCGGCTCCGACTGGACGGACTTCTGTGAAAATTGGTACTGTGGACTTTTACGAGAATCTGCCAAGAAAATAATTTTCATTTTTAAATCGGACTCTTTACATAAGAAGGCTGTACTGTCGCCAGCGAAAAAGCAAATCATCATAACGGAGCTCTCTTTACGTGAAATGTTATCAGGCTTTTAGGGTAGCCGAGGAGGTAAAAAAATTAAGCGAACGCGCCACAATATTATATTATAGTACCTTACCCATATGGGGACCGCGGTAGCACAGTGGTTAAGGTGCTGTGCTACAAATCGGAAGGTCGCTGGCTCGATACCAGCTGTTGTCGGTGGATTTTTCATTGACATAAAATCCTTCCGATCGCACTACGGCCCTGGGGTCGACTCAGCCACTAACGGAAATGAGTACCAGGAGCATTTCCTGGGGGTAAAGGCGGCCGGTGTTTAAGGCTGACAACCTTACCACCATCCTGTGCCGCTGTCACGAAATCTGGAAACCTTAACTTCCTGGAACCCTCTGGGCCTGTCCAGGTCTGTAATGGGACTGCTTTACCTCTTTTTTACCTTACTCATATGGTATAATAAAGTAATTGTTACTGTTTAAAATGGCGACAGATATTAGTTTACCCTATGGTCTAGCAAAGGGATGGGCCTATGAGTTCACTGAATTAAGAATAAGATACAGTTTGTTACAGCTGCAATTTGTGATGTGACTTTCAGTATTAATTATTTCCAGCCCTACGCCCATGTCATTAGGCTTCTTAAAATAAAGTAATGAAAACATCTGTACGGACAATTAGTACAGGCTATCAATCATATGGTATATGGGCTGCTCGGCTTCGTGCGTGGAACTTAAATAAAGAGAAGATTAACTTGGTCTATCACTTGCCCGTGACAGGCTGAAGACAATCTACAGCTGAAAAGTCTACGACAGAAGAATAATCTGTAAATGCAATGTAATTTAAATCTGTCGCGTATTTATAATTATTGCACAACACCAACTCGAAAGCTGCACCGGAATCATCATACAGACAGGTTCTGGTCTAATATGTGGTAATAAATTCGAAGTTTTTAAGCAGTACAATTACATAAGAATAAGCGTACATAGTTACAGTACTCTTTTCAGTAAAAATTACTGTATAATTGCATCTTTCCACAGGCTGCGGGTCAAGGTCGCACACGTCTGGTTTAATATCCGCTGTACTGTAACAGAGTTTGTTATACATTCCTTTCTTTATAAGGTACGTTTCCATGAAAAGTTACAATTTCAGCTGTATGAAAAGTGCAGAATGACGCGTTAATTCTCGAGGGACGGTAGGTGTGGCCATTGTTGATGAATTAACACACAGCGTAGCCAGTCGAGTCAGTTTGAATGCGGTTACCATCTAAGAATCGTGGAAATATTTTAGTGCTAACCCATTTGAAAGGCGGTTGGATGAGTAAGACACAAGTAGAGGCTTGCTTCATTGTGGAGTACTTCAAATTTTCACATCTATTATGTGCAATAAACAAATATCTCACTCAGCAGATTAATTGGCTTGAGAGCCAGATCTCGCAATATGTAAAGTATGTACCAACACAAAAAATTATTCAGTATAATATTAGATAGGATTTGTTGTCTGCCAATCTGAATCACAATCTGATATGACTACCAAATTTAAATGAAAGCTTTTCATAGACTTAGGTTGTCCTGATTTTTAACAAAAATCTTTGAACTGTTGTTCGGAAAACACGGAGCTTTCCACTTACATCCCTACATAAAGCAAATTTTCAGACGAATGCCTTTAAAGGGAAAATGAAAAATGTAAGGCAAAGCAATCCCATTACAGGCCTGGAGAGGCCCTGATGGCTCCAGGAGGCTGAGGCTCCCAGATTTCAAGACAGTCGGCACATGAAGGTGGTAAGGTTGTCAGCCCTACGCACCGGCCGCCTTTACACCCAGGGAAATATTCCTGGTACTCATTTTTGTTAGAGGCTGAGTCAACCCCACGGCCATAGTGCGGCCGGAAGGTTTATGTCAATGAAAAATTTCAATGATACCATCGGGAATCGAACCCGCGACCTTCCGGCTTGTAGCGCAGTTCCCCAACCAACTGCGCCACCGCGTACCCAAATGAAAAATGTGGCTGCCAATTTTGGGGTGAAACCTGCCAAGTCGGATTTTGCCAGAACTCTTTTTAACGGTTTACCATTGAAGCCGTTCATTCCAGGTTGGACCCCAGGAACATGCTTCCCTGAAATATAACGGGCGTATCTTCCTTGTCATCTTCATCCCCCCCCCCTTTATTCTCTGAGAAGGAGGAGTCTCAATAGACGGACAGCTACACCATATATGCCTACATAAAGAAGTCCGTTCAGAACATAAGGGGAATTATGTGTATCATTTTTCCTCAAATCCGACCTCCGCGTCAATTTTTGGTTCAAGTACCAAGTATCGAATAAAAATAGTTGTCCAGTAGCTTAAGCACTGACACTACGACACAGACAGACCGCCAGACCTGGCTACCATGTAAAGCATAGACACTACGTCACACACGTACTGTCAGCCGTGGTCACCTCGTAAGGCGCCAAATCTATGTCAGAGACATATTGCCAGACAGGAAAACCACGTAAAGCACATACACTGTGTCACAGACATACTGCCACCACGTAATGCCCTCTCTCTGTAAAGACCGCCAGAATTTCGGCACACCGTTCCGTTTACACGATCATGTGCTGGATTTTTTTCACCATCGTCTGAACAAATTCACTGGAAAAAGATAACTATTGCATATTCTGAGTGTGTGCAGCCTTAAGCATCCAGCATAGAGTGCGCATGTGCCATACTGTCATCTGTGGCCTGCCCGGATCTAGAATTCTTTTCCACATTATCTCACGAAAGGCACAATTTTCGAAAAAAAGTTACTGAACATGATTTGTGTTTTCATTTTCTGTACAACTTTTGTCTGCAACGTTTATCATTCCAAGAAGAAATGAGCGATATGATAAAAAATATATATTGGTCTTTGTGTACAGTATTCATTATTCTTGTCATATTTTAATAAAACTTGAAATTTCTCAGTGAATTTTCTAAAAACACTCGGGTTTAAAATTTAATTAAGATCCGTCCAATGGTAGCCGAATTGTTCAATGCGGACAAAGGGAAGGACGGACAGATTTCATAACTTGCAGCTGACCGATACACATGTTCGAAATGAAGTCACTGCATTCACAGAACGCAATTTGTGGCCATGTCCTTGAGTTCTGCCAACAATCTAGGTAGTGTATCATCCCCGTTGTGTGTGTGTGAAACTTGAAAAATGGTACGTAGTCAACAGCTGTGTTTGACTACATACCATTTTCCAAGTCTGCAAGCAATATTCGACATTTTGACACGTTTTCTTCCATTAAGCTTCTGATGCTACTTTCCTTCTGCAGACTTATACATATATGAATAGAACCAGCAGGTGTCTCCGAAACCCACCCAAGAGAATACATGGCGTCACATTTAGGACCGCAACATTAACCCTTTCATACTTTATAACACCATGAAGATGTAAAGCGTTACAACACTACTTTCTACCACTTGCGTTAATATTCACAGAAATCTGTTTGGCACATGCAGCATTTCTACACATTTATATCCTTCACCTGATAATCTGTGCAACACGGCGTTTTCTCCATTTCCCTGCAGGCCTACAGCACTTAACTTCTGTCTTCATAATGGAGAAATATGTGACAGCTATGGGGAATAGGAACGAATCTTTAAATACCATTCAGCGGAATTTCATGAATGACAAGGCCATACTATATTCGGCAAACCCAAAGAAATATTGGTTTACCTCGTACTGTGTGCTGTCTTAAAATATAATCAGTTACATTTTCTAGACATTTTCTCTGACAATAAATTTGTCATATTACGTTTTGTAGACTTATTATGTTAAGTTTGTTAATTAGTTTTACTGGAAATATGCAGGTGACCGAGGGCCGCATGTTGGTAGCCACGCCTTAAAGGATTACAATTGGAGTGAACACTGTAATGGTAGCTGTATTAGCAGTATTAGTCAGAACGTTAATAACAACAAACACCAAAACAACAAATGTGACGACGATATCAACAACACATACAGCAAACAAAACAAAGAGCCAGTGTGTACGGTGCAACACAAAGAAATTATATGAACTTTACCTTAACCTGTTTCGGACTGCACAACAATCTATACTGTACTAAACACAAGTCATATGACCTCCAGAGCAGCGTTTTATTATTTGCGAGCAACCGCTTAAGAATATCAGAACCAGGCTGGACTATCAGAGTAAGTGGGTTCGTTTCCCGACAGAAGAAGAAGGGGTCTCTCCCAAACAGCTTTCGAATTGTGTCTGGGACCGAAGTCTCAAATTCAACGGTTACGAAGGTAAAGCGTAATGCTCGCCAATCACCAACAAACAGTGCTCAGGTTACTAATGCGTGGATTTATACCTCCACGCCTGAATGTGATTTTGTAGCGCCGTACATAATTATTGGGCAGTATTTTCTTTAGATTATTTGGTTAGCAGTACAGGGGAAACATCCTGAAAATATCAGTCTTCTAGGATGGGTCGCCGCTTTGCAGGGTGAGTGATTCCCTATGTTCGTTCTAATTTTCGTGCGATCAGGAGAACCTTTAGTACGAATGAAATATAGTCTTTCGAAACGTCGGGATTCACCATTGGTTTTAGTGTCACATCCAAGAAGACCAGACTGCTCAATTATACCGCTGTGAAAAACATAGAGACCCGAGCCGTTCTGTAACTTAATATCTTCACGGCGGTTAAAGAAATTTGGTCTTTGATATAAAGTCACTTCAACTTGAAAGAGTTACAGATTTATGATTATATGTGTTTTCCTATAAACACTGCATCATATACGAAAAGACTTCAAACTCACTATCTATTTTTATAGATAGTTGAATTTAAACTCGTATTAGGATATGGTATCGTAAACCGGTCAGTTTAAAGGACAATTCCTTTCACCTAGCCTAAATCTGACAGTTACTGGCAGTCTGCATGTTAGCCGATGTCATATTAGATACAAAATTCTGCAATAAACCATTTTGGTATTTGCGACACAACAAGTTTATTTCGCCGATCCCAGTGGCCGCGCGGTTTAAGGCGTGGGTCTGGGGTCCCTCGCTTTTTGGGAATGCGGGTTCGAATCCCGCCGTGAGCAAGAATGTCTCTTGTGGGTGCTGTGTGTTGTCAGGTAGAGGTCCCTTCGTCGGGCTGATCATTCCTCCAGAGGAGTCTTAAGGAGAGTGGTGTGTCTGAGCGTGATCGTGAAGCCTTGATAAAGAGAAGGCCCTGGCCCACTGGGTGCTGCTGTACCATGGGGGACAGGTTTATTTCAGTAGCTGTTACGCACCAGTAAAACTCTAAAATGTTTTTAGATATTAAAAAATTATTTTAGTTACTTGTGTAACAGATGAGCATCTGACACCAGCGCCTGGTACGGAAGATATTTAAACTAATGCTATTAAGCTTTCCATTTTATTATGCACAAAAAGCTAAACGACGTTTGAGAGAGGGAAATAAAAGCTGCTGCCTTCAAAAATAGAGACAGGTGTAAAGACAACTTGTTCTTTCGAAACTTGCACAATTTTAAAAAGTTTATCGCTTTGGACGGTCAACGATATCTAGGTGTGAAGCTTAACTGAAAATATTAAGAAACATGTCTGCAGCAAGTGTGCTCGTGTAAAAAAGTGTATGGGACCCACAATTGTAGTGTTATTCCTAGGGCTACCTAATGCACAGTGAAACATACTGCAGATCAAACATACATAAAGTTGTATGGGATAGCCATTTGTTCCAACAGGCGACTGGAGCCCAGAATTTGATTAAAAATAGAATTCATTTAGGAGATAAGCTTATCACTGCGTTGGCTAAAAACCAAAGGCTCTCTGGGATATGATGTCGCGTAGTTTGGTAGACGTTAACCGATGATTCAGACTAATGCGAATCCTCAATATATTTCTACCAAACTACATGGCAACAGATCCCAGAAGCCCGTAAATTTCATTGGTCCCACGATCAAAAAATCGGATATCGCACAAACACCGAGTAAACGTCTTCCGTAGTAGGCATGAATGTAACGTATGCGTGCGTGCGTGGGCGTGCGTGCGTGTGTGTATGTGTGTGTGTATGTGTGTGTGTGTATGTGTGTATGCATGTATGTATGTATGTAGGTATGTATGTACGTACGTATGTATGTATGTATGCATGCATGTATGTATGTATGTGTGTATGTGTGTATGTATGTATGTATGCATGTATGTATGTATGTATGTATTAGATTTAACGAAGAGAAATCCAAAGTTATGTTAATATCGAGGAGGAAACGGCAAGAAATAAAAGAAATTAAGATTTACCTACACAATAAACCTTTAGAACAAGTAACTACAATGAAATATTTAGGCATAATTTTAGACAACAAATTCAAATTCAGTGAACATATAAGCAGAAAGGTGCGCAAAACTAATTCACACTTTATTCAAATCAGCAAAAATAACATGGGGTCTAAAGCACGAAGCTCCGAAGACCATACATATAGGAGCGATATTGCCCCTTCTACTATATGGTGCTCCAGTCTGGAATGAAGCGATGAGATATGAACACGACAAACAAAAGTATATTAGAGTACAAAGACTTATGAATATAAAAATAGCCAAGGCATTTAGCACAACGTTAAGCGAAGCACTATGCATCCTGGCAGGAACAACTCCTGTTATTATCAAAACCGAAGAGGTAGTCAAACAATGCAATGTAAAGAAAGGGATAGGATGCCAAACTCAGCTAATCGACAGAGAACTGGGACTCAAGAACTGGCCACACCCCGCAGACGCCGTCAAAATCATAGAAGTTAATGAATACCAGGACCAAGCAATTCAGGCCTACACAGACGGGAGCAAGAACGAGCACGGGGTAGGATCTGGAGTGGCAATATTCGTTGGAAAGATACTGGTAGTACAACAAAAATTCAAACTGGACAACAGATGTTCCAAAAATCAAGCGGAACAATTAGCTATTCTCAAGGCGCTTGAAGCAATAGAATCAATCGAAATCACGGACAACAGCTCACGCTCAGCAACTATCTTCACTGACAGCAGAATATCAATAGATTCATTAAAGAACGCAAACAACCACAGCTACTTAGTCGAAGACTTAAGGAATAAGATATCCACTTTAGAAAGAGCAAACTGAACAACAGAATTTTCTTGAGACAAGGCCCAAGTCAGTATATAAGGAAATGAACTAGCCGATCGGCTAGCAAAAGCTGCTGCGCGAAACAGTGACAATACGATCACCTTCAACAGAATTCCACTAAGTACGCTGTACAGAGAAATAGAAGAAGAAGCTATAGGAAAATGGCAAAAATAATGGGAAGATTGTAAGAAGGCAGCAATAACAAAACAGTTCTTCCCAAACGTGATAGACAGGCCAAAACTGCGAATAGATATAACCCCAAACTTCACCGCACTAGTGACAGGACACGGGAAAACCAGGCCTTACCTTCATAGATTCAAGATACTGGACCAGGCAACATGTGCTTGCAAAAAGGGAGACCAAGCGACAGACCATTTGATCAATCAGTGCACACTACTACAAATGCAAAGAGACTACCTCAAGAGTAACGTCCTAAAACGCGGAGACTGGTCAGCAAGCCACCAGAAGCTAATAAAGAAACACCTGAAGCCATTTCTAACGTTCACAAAATCAATGGACTTTGATCAGCTATAGTAGGGTAAACGTATATATAAAAAGAAAATAGTTGCCATCCTAAATGACAGAGTTTATCCTAGCCGGTATTGATCAAATTGTTAAGGGAATGCAGAGACTGAGGCTAGTCACTGCATCCCCTATAAATGAAACTGAACCAATAACTGAACAATTACAGCATGTAGTATTACTCCACTGTAATGGAGCATGCTTAATAAATAAAAAAATACGTGTATGTATGTATGTATGTATGTATGTATGTATGTATGTATGTATGTATGTATGCAAGTGTGAATGTACTTATGTATTTACGCATGTATATGTACAGGTGGGAACCGCGGTAGCACAGTGGTTAAGGTGCTGTGTTACAAATCGGATGGTCGCTGGTTCGATTCCAGAATGGTGTCGTTGGAATTTTTCATTGACATAAAATCTTTCCGATCGCACAAATGAGTACCAGGAGCATTTCCTGGGGGTAAAGGCGGCCGGTGCGTAAGGCTGACAACCTTACCACCATCCTGTGCCGTTGTCACGAAATCTGGGAACCTTAACTTCCTGGAACCCTCTGGG
>Ga0123354_10013187_pt1 | contig 12819 bp, 10 predicted proteins | sample TergutLab28metaG_2_FD_97872 | JGI IMG/M metagenome (GOLD analysis project Ga0123354, IMG submission 97872) | Labiotermes labralis P4 segment gut microbial communities from Petit-Saut dam, French Guiana - Lab288 P4 | ecosystem: Host-associated > Arthropoda: Insects > Digestive system > Gut ...
CCCAACCCTGGGTAAGGATTTTTGGGGAGTCTTGAGGTGGGGTACTTGAAGGTGCCAAGAGGGTGAAGTGGGAAAAATTTTGAAACTTATAAAATATTTTGTTTGATTGATTGTTTCTCCCCTCCCCCCCCCCCCTTTTTTCAAAAAAAAAAAGTAATTGCAAGTATTTAAAGGCAAAGAGAGGAAATGAGGTATATTTTCTTACCATCTTATTAGTATTAGTATGTAGCTTGAATGGAAAAATTAATGCAAAGATTTAGTGAAGAAACCCACAAATAGCAACTGCTGGTAGTGATACTGGCAAAGGAAACTGGTATAAAGATTGAGCACCCAGCAGTAAGGGCTGTTTATACCTTAAGATGGTTCATTTCTTTGTGTTCCAAATACCACTTTTCAACTTATTTGAAACAGCAGGCTGTATCACCTCAATACAGTTACAGCTGGTCAATCTTATATTCATCATTTTAAAAACCTAAAGAGGAAATTATACAACTGCAATGCTAGCATTTAGTTTAATAAGAAATTCCCCCAAAACAACTTAAATTCCAAATTTGGACAAAATTAAAAACCCCAGAATGTCTTCGGTTTCCAGACGTACATATAAATATATGTTGTGTTTGAGATACTGTAGTTGGTATTAATCCTGAAGTATGTATCATTGAAATTTTACATTGTTCCACCAGACACCCCTTCATCTGGCAGTGATGCAGAATCAACCAGAAACAGTGAAAACATTGCTTACCATTGGAGCCAATCCAAATATTATCACTAAGCTGGGAGATTTGCCACTACATTTGGCTGTGTCAGCTTCTCATAATGAGTGCATCTCAGAACTACTACATTACAACAGCAGCAGGGACTGCAATCTTACCAACTATAATGGTGAGTCATAAAGACATTTTATTCCACTTATTCATGATTTGTATCACATGTGAAGTTGAAAAGTGAAACTTGAGCCAAACTAAACTTGCTTAAAGTTTGTGACTGCCTGCACTTTAACCAGTCTGTAAATTTTTTTATTTTGTACAATTACCAACCAATGCACATTTAATTTACAAATTATTGTACTGCTCCTACATGTTTTGACACTATTGTGTCATCCTCAGGGAGCTCAGAGTTAGTACCTTTTCAAGTGACACAAGTATGTCAGTGCAGTAGTTGGTAATACAATTTAAAATTTCACATACTTTTATGCTGTTGAAATCTCAATGTTTAAAATATTAAAATTGTCCTATAATGTATTCTACATGATGACCCTTTTTAACTTGGTTGTCCCATGTCCACAGTCTGGTAGGTGATCCTCTTTCGGGAAACGGGTGTGGTTCACCGAATCATATTTAGTTTTAGTTATTTCTTTTTTTACTTGTTTTATTTATTCATTTTATTCTTGATAATAAAAAATGGAGTGCTATATCCAGTTAAACGACTGCAGGGGTGCTGGTAAGTCCTTAGCCTGACCAGGAAGGAAACAAGCTAATGTTTCTGTCATAATGACATGAATTTCCTTCAGCATCTTGTCTTGCAGGGAAAAAACTTGATGACAGCTCACGTCTCGATGTTGTTGAAATCGCGCGCATCCCTGACATGCTTCCAAGCTTGTTTCCTTCCTTGTCGGGCTAAGGACTTGCGAGCACCCTGGTAGATTATTTTCTAGGAAACTGACACAGTCACTTGTACTCTGTCAATCACATCGCTCTCGTACGTGAGTGACTTCCACACTGTATTGCTAACAACTGTTAACTGCTACCAGCCATTTCACCGTTTAAATCTCTCCCCTCCTACCTATCACCAAGGGTTCTGAATATACATTGACAGATTGAACCCAAAACGTACAGCTATGAACCGTCTGTAACTGATGCCAGCAAACCTAAGAAATAAATATATCAAAAATGTTCGGCTACAATATTGTAAGACAATTTTAATATTCCAAAGATTTTAAACATTGAGATTTCAATAGCATAAAGCATACGTGAAATTTTATATTGTATTACCAACAATTGCATTGACATACTTGTGTGACTTAGCAAGGTGCTAACTGCAAGCTCCCTGAGGGTGACACAGTAGTGTCGAAACATGTAGGAGCATTATAATAATTTGTAAATTAATTGTGCATTGGTTGGTCATTGTACAAAATAATAAAAGATGCACAGTACATGTGTTAATACAATCTGTAAATGGTAAAGATTAGTGGATCAGAATGTGAAAAACTTCCAAGTGGTGATAGTAGAAAGCATGAATTCACCCCTGAATATATTTAGTCTCCACAGTTCAGAACAAATGTGTTTCATTTTTTTGGAACAGTGACTTTCTAGTGTAGCTTTCCTGTCGTGTTGAAGGAGCATGTGTGATAGACGTCGTGACAGATTTATTCACAGTCCTAATTTGCTATGTTCAGGGTGTACGCCGCTGCACATAGCAGCCCGAAAGAAGAATCTGGTTGCTGTCATGAAGCTGGTGAATGCTGGAGCAGATGTAAACAAGGAGGACACATTGCTGGGTCGCACAGTGCTTCATGTTGCTGTCGAAGAGGGCTGTGTGGACATTGCCCGCTATCTGCTTGAGAAGGTGAGAATCATGTTGAATGAAATGGCTTAGGTTTTCAGAGATTTAAAACAGAATTTATACGTAAAATTGTTCACAAGAATTATTAAATATTCAGAGCTATAATTGACACCACAATAAGAAGCAAATTTTCACACATCTACAAAAGTATAAATATGCACATTTTCTGTGATGTAACAGAAATATAACCATGTCAGTACCACTAACTTTTTATTATAAAAACAAAACCTGTCCATACAATTTACTACATGTTTCACCCTAAGAGGGCATAATCAGGTGAAAATTACACATTATATTAGAGGAAGGTAAATTGATGAATTACAGTTGAGCACTTTCCTTTTGAAATTCTTGTGTGGATTGATGAGGTAAGCTTGACTGGCAAGTGCAGTTTTAACAGACAACATCCCATGATGTTTTTACGACTTAGTGTATCCAAGAATAATTCAGTCAACAGAATTATATTTTTATTTTAAAAAAATTTCCGTTTTTACAATTTTCCCCTGACGACGACCTGTTAGTAACAATAACAACACTTGCAATGATCGGTCAAACACAGCCATGTTTATTAAAATAGCTACATGTTTTGGTCAGTAATTAACCATCAGGCTAGGGATACAATTATTTAAAAAGAAGGTAAAAACATAACGTAATCATGCATTAAATTTTTACTGTTTTTTAAATAATTGTGATGATGGTGAGTTATTGACCAAATCGTGTAGCTATTATAATAAGTATAGCTGTGTTTGACTGACCATTGCAGGTGTTGTTAATTTCAGTTCAAAGCACAGCGGGATGAATTTACCCAGTTATGGCCAGTTAGGTTTAAACATATAGCAAATTGTAACAATTGGTACTGTTTTCATCATCAAAAATAGTTGGGTTTGCTGAATTATGCATTGATATATTAAGCTGTAAAACACAATAGAATGCCATCTGTTAAAAAAGTTCACATTTTTATGCATCCAGTTTATGACTGTACTGCTACTTTCAGACCAAAATTGATGTAAATGCTGCCAACTATGCCGGAAATACTGCTCTGCATGGGGCAGTTGTGTTTGAGGGTGCTGAGTCTAGTGAGCTTTGCAGACTTCTGCTTCAGTACAAGGTAAAACTCATTTCTGTACTGGTGTGTTTAGCAGTAGACAAATACAGTCTGTGAAGTTGCTTAATGAGCATAAAGTAGGCCTTGCATTTACAAATGTGGGGTTTGTGGCTGTTTATTTTCTCTAGTAACATGAGAGCTGGATATAAAAACCAGTATAAAAATGGGTATATTCAAAACTTTGGAAGGTATATTATGCTCTAAATGAATCCTGTGTAACTGAAATTCTGGTCCAGGAGTGTCTGAAACAAGAATTTTTAACACAGTTGTATCTTTTAAAACGCTACTTGGGGGGTGCCAGCCAGAGATAAAGGATTTTGCTTAAATTATCTAACACTCAGCTGATTAGGGGTATTAATTTTGTATGACAGTGAAAATGTAGCTAGTTTTTTAGGACAGCGTGGCCTGTACAAGCCATTCATTGCAGAAGAAAGAGCTTCTTATAGTAAATTGATAACAAGATGATGATTGTGAGATCTGAGTTTCTGACAAGCAATGTCGCTGAGAATTCAAGGTAATGGGCTTTGATTCTTTGTTGCCGGGTAATTGGTTCCCAGTAAAACTGCATCCTTGATATTTGTCTGTACTTATCTTTACTTCATTCAGGTGTGTTGATTACGTGGTATTTTTGGAGGAGTAGGTGAAAGGCTGGTACAAAAATGCCAGGGAGAAACAGGCAGGATTGTCACCCAGCTACCCTGTGATTGCACTGTCAAGACAATGACATTTATTTGATGCTGGACCAAATGGCATTCCATTGCATGGTTACAAGAGTCCATTTGAGGACCGTTTCTTGCCCCCACTGCAAACAGAATGTTGAAAATGCGACCTTGGTATATTGCTGGGAATCAGACTTTTTGATTTTGCTCCTTAAAGTTAAATTGCTGCTGCTACTGCTAGTACTACTATTACTGCCACTACTACTGTTACTACTACACATCTTCCCCCTCCTCCATTCAGACAGGCTTCAGAATTATCCGTGGAAGATAAAAAAAGGGTGATGATGATGATGATATTAAAACTTTGGTGGTTTATGTAAATACTTGACTTCATTATTCTATAGGCTAACCCTCGGCAAGAGAATTACATTTTGGAACGTGATGGAGATGTGGAATTCTGCACTGAAGTGGAAATAAAAGAGGAACCAGAGAGTGAAGATGATTTTGATGATGAATATCAGCTCAGAATTGCAGAGGGTGAAACTGAGGATGAGGCCATTAGCAGTAAGGCTCGTGGCCAAACATCACTTGATCTGGCCTCAAACAAGAAGGATGTAAGTCTGATGCTAAGTTATGTTACCTTATACTGTGTACTGTCCAATATCATTTTGTAATGTAGCTCATTTTTAGAAGCCTAAGGAAATGTGTGGACCACACATTAAAAATAATTTTTCTGCCCTCCCATATGCATGAACAGCTCAGAGTGATAATATTTTTAATCAGCTTCATGTCCAATGCATTTCTTCTGTAAGTCCTAATATTCCAAGATAATTTAACAAAGGTATGCTGTGTGTGCTTTTCTGTACTTGTATAACCAAAAACCATTTGAGTATCTCAGATGTACACAGATTGTAATTACTGAAGTTTCATGCTGTTGGTAAGAATTAAATGAAGCTCTTTCCCACCTAAATTTACAAGTCTGCAAATGTATAAATGTATATTTAATTAAGATTCAGTTGAATATGCTGCTGTTGCCTTTGCTGTATCAAAATTTTGACTCTGTTCCAAAAGAGTTAAACTGAAGAGAATGAATGCATGTCTATTTTTTCCATCATGTTTCCTACAATTCTAATCTGAGTCATGACTTTACAATGACAAATGTTGAAGGTGAAAGTGCATTTCTCTAATAAAATACATGATTTTAACTTGAATCAGGTGTTAGAAGGTACTGTGTGTGTGTGAGACTCTGGTCAAGATGCTGGGACACATCAAGAATTAAGTGGTATTAGCAGAGTGGAGAGTGTATCTTTGACAAAGCTTACCAGTGGCACAGAGAAATTTTGTGACATTATATCAAACATATTTCGTATTAATTTTAAATCTCAAGAATTCAGTACACTATGACACTGTTTGGTAGTTGGCGTAAACAGTTACCCCTACTTGCGTGATTTCAGGCTTCCACCACAAAGCAGATAAGAAATGCGTTATTCTGGGTTATTACACAGAATTAGTGGTAGTCTCTTACTGGCGTTTTGGGACAGCCTATCAGTCCCTTCTTCAGGGTTCAAGGATTCTTTAACCCTGATTGAACCCTGAAGATGGGACCAGTAGGCTGTCCCAAAACTACTCGCTGTGTAATAACCCTGAGGAGTGCAGTTCTCTTTCACCTCTGACTACCTCCCATACACATGCTAGTGATGTTAATACTAGTTGAGGAAACGTGGGTCAGCATGTGAGATATTAATTGTTGGTACTTAACATATGTAGGTGGTAACAAAAGAGAAAAGTCAGCTGGAAACCAATGAATGTAATTAATTCACCATTTAGTTTCTGTGTATGATCTGCTTGACATGCACTGCCATCTTATATGTATTTGTAAGTGTACAGTGTATAAAGGAAGCTTATATTGTGTTTATCAACTATTAACAACAATAATGTGTTTTTTTATTTGTTAGTGTTGTAATAGGTAGTTGTTAAACTGAAAACCAATTTTGCAATGTTTCTGTGGTCCTTGTTTCTGTTGTATCCAGCCAACCTCCCAGTGTTAGCAGTCCCACATACCTTTGTGAGGCAGAGTATATTACATATTTTCTGGTGTACTAGTTGCATCCAAATTTTGGAAGAAATATTTAGAAACGAAACTCCTTCTATAATCCTGAGACCATAAGAGACCACAGATTTTAGGCACCTTCCCGCCACACTCCCACACAGCAAAAAAATTTTATATTTGCAACTTCCTTCTCACACAAACTTCACATATCATGAGGCTTGTTTAGGTTTTCTCACATATACTCTTAAGTGTCATGTCTTTCTGTCCATGTGTATCAGCTAAGCTCCCACTGGACCGATTTTAGTGAAAGTTGGTATTGGAGATGCCTACGAAAATCTATTAAGAAAATCCAGATTTGGTTGAAATCACACAAAAATATCAGGCACTTTACATGGAGACCTAAATTTTATTGTGGCTGGTGACATACATTAGCTATAAAATAGCTCTCTGTGAGTGATATTATATGATATATTTGTTAACTGCAGTTGGACTGACACCTGGTGGTAGTAATACAGTATACATTTGCACACAAACAATACACAGAACAACACAATGAGACAGAATACCCAGAACAGTACATATATAACAATAAGAATTCTTAAACAAACAAAAGAATATATAACAATAAGAATACATAATTTACAAAATTAAACAGATACAAACAAAACATACAACCACATATACAAAAAGACAAGATAGAAACAGAAGAATAGGGCAAAAATGTGATAAACAAAACAGCCATGTATGATATGTGTATATTCTAATAATGATAGACACCCTGTTACTAAGACCTTCACTCCACTTCAAAACACTTGTTGACACTTCACTTCTTTCCATTTGAAACTACACCTATCTTCCTTGCACTACCCTGTCATTTGGCTTAACCCCATTTACATTTCCTACTGCTGTATTTTACCTCACATCACTACACTTCACTGCAGGCTGTTAGGTTAGCAGAGAAGGTATAAACATTGTGAAATGTTTCTAGCTTAACAGCAACAATACTGAGGAGAACACATTGTTGCATTTCCATGGCAACATGCTCAGTATTTATATTGTTTACAGGCATATGAAGGTATGCAGCACATAGGAAACACCACAATATTACATTATGCATACATTGCATATGCCTTATTCTGAGTATAAATTATAAAGAATTACAGAATTACACTCAACAGCATTTGGTGTATGCTAGTGAACCACCCTCTCCACCCCCATTATAAAATTTAGTTGCAGTCCTCTAAGTAGATTTGGAAATAACACATGGGCATAGATTGATGTGTGTTCTCCATTTTTTGTTACGTGCAGCTCCTGCAAAAAACATGTAACAGTATAATTAAACATGTTCAAAGTTCACATCATTTTGCATGTTCTGTAATGTTTGCTGCAGATCCTGGCACTACTGCAGAAAGTGGTTCCAACAGAGGTTGAGGAAATGGTTGAGATAAAGGAGGAACCCTCAGATACACCAATATTAGAGGGTGTACTTGGGGAAGGTAAGTTCAGCCTTATTCAGCTGTGTAACTTCTGTGATGCCAGCACACTGTTTTATAGAATCAGATAACTCAAAGAATGACTGAATGCTTGCTATCATTTGGTGCAGAATCTTTTGTCTTCCAGTTTGCTTTCCAAAGACATTAAGATATACAGAACTGTAATTTTGCCTGTTATTTGTGTGGCTTGGTCTGTCACATTGAGGGGGGAACATAGTTTGAGGGTGTTCAAGAATAGTATGCTGAGGAAGATAGTTGGTCTTAAAAGGTACGTGGAGACAGGGGAGTGGAGAGGACTACATAACCAGGAGCTTTTATGCTATGTACTTCTCAACATACACCATTTAGGTGATCAAATCACAAAGAATGAGATGGATGTGGCATGTATGGGTGGGGGACTGTGCATATTGGGTTTTGGTGGGGAGACCATTTGGAAGACCTGGGCATAAGTGGGAGGATATTATTAAAATGGATCTGCAAGAAATGCGATGAGGAGGATTCTGGGTGGCTCCAAACAGGGACAGGTGGCAGATGCTTGTGAATGTGGTATTGAACCTTCGGGTTCCATAAAATCCAGGGAATTTCTTGAATAGCTGGAGGACCTGTTAGCCTCTCAGGAAGGACTCTGTTCCATGGAGTTTATGTAGGGAGTTTTTGTATCATGCCCCTGGCAGCAGCTGTTACAGAAGCCTTGAATGTCATTTAAGAAACCTGCATCCAACAGGGATTTAAAAGTCCATTTTTCCCCTTCAGAAGCAGTCTGGCACTTTGTCTTGAAATTTAAGTAGCTTCTGATTGAATACTGTCATTGAATTGAAGATTAAAGTCTCTTTGGATGTGATGCTGTGTCAATGGGTGAGTAATTCTGTCTCTTTCAATACACTGGGAATTACTCAGTGACACACTGTCACATCCTAGAAGACTTGGATCTTAAGCAACATCATTGTGAAAACCCCACATCTTACATTTCCTTTCAGTTCTTCTTGTTTATCTAAATTCAGTCTTTCAGTGTCACTCATGAATAATAATCACACAGATCACAGACTGAAATCTGGTAATCTGAGAGAAGCCACAAACCACCAGCTACTGAGTGTTTATCTAATACTACTTCTAGTGCTAGTATTGAGAAATTAAATGTGTCTGCCATGGCACTGTCATCTGTAAATGTACATATTCTCATCTGTTAATTCCCAGACCAGTCAGAATTTATTGTTTTGTCCATGAACATGAAGGCTCTTGTGGCATAAAGACCACTGATTTTTCTGTGTGAACACATTAATATTGTGGATACCAGTTTTGGCAAAACATGACACAGGTTGAAAACCACATATACTTAAAATCCATTATTTGTGAGATTTAAAATACAGGCTTTTCCTTTTCACAATTTCTTCCATCTTTTGTTTTAGTGAAGAATGGCCTATTTGATTCAGAAACGTTGATGAGGTTATGTGATATTCTGGACAAATCTGGAGGATGGCAACACCTGGCTGAGCTGCTAGATTATAAATTCTTGGTTACAAGTATCAGAAGCACTGCCAGTCCCAGCAAGTTGCTGTTCAACTATGCAGATGTAAGTGTGTGTGTGTGTGGTAGTTAGATATGACAACACTCCTGTGGGTGACATTTCATATAACTTTCAGATGTAGAAAAAACTGTCTGTGAGGACCAGGAAGATATATTTTGTCATGTCATAACAATTTGATACAGCACATGTAAATAGAAATGTCTGCATCTGCATTGTTTCACAGTTCATGTCTGCTTTTTTAATGCACTCTGAACTGGGCAAGAAGAAGTGGGAAAAGAGGATACAATGTAATCAGTGTTATATGTGCACATATAAATGTTCAGAAAACATTGCTCTTTAAATGAAATTTACTTATTCCGTATTATTTTATTTTTTGTATTATGTTTGTTATATTTATTTATTTATTTTGTATTAGCACAGTTGCGTTGAAAGACGGACAGATGGTGATACTTTTTAAATCTGTTGTACATATGCTTAATATGTAAATTCATGATCGCACAGTACGAACAACTGGAGTTGGTAGGTTTACTGTCGTGTATATCCGGTATTGGACTGCAGTCAGCAGGGAAGACTGAACAAATTATTTCTTGATGTTCTGTTCCAGTAGTTCTGTTAACAGTATCAACATTAAATTCTCCATTCGTCATATTTTGCACTCGCATCACACGAGCAATGTATGCGTTTGCCTTTTTGTTGTAGTTGCACGGTAACGTAAGCATCCAAGACATACGCAGCTTCCTTGAGGCACTTGACGAACATGAAGCCGTTGAGACAGTGGACCTGATGCTGGCAAGGCAGATTGCATCTTCTAGCCATATTTCATAACATTTCACATTTTGTGGTGTGCGCTGAACGTGCACATGCTGGCATGTTGCGAAGGGACCAGCAAGGATCATTGTGTATATTTTGCCCTGTGAACAAAAGGAACACTGCATTAGATATAGAAGTTTTACTTCAGTGTTATCATCATTGATTCATTGATCTCATATGTACATATTTCACACCCCAGCAATGAAGACAAGGTACGTACTACATATTGCGAGCTGTTGTATCATGGTGACTGGAACTGGTGATCATTTGTTATCACCCAGAGACTGAGTCATAAGGTGTTTATGTGGCCCGGAACCACTCGTAATTTTTGTGGAATTAGGGAACTTTTTGAAGATTTTCTAATGTGTGTTTTTTCTAAGATACTGCCTTTTGACATTACACATTAGTGTATTGTTGTGAAATCTCTTCACAAATTCAGAAGAGATACACAAGTCTATTTGCAGCCACATATGAAATGTTGTTTCTGAGAGCATAAACCTGTATTGCTTTGAAAAGCCTAAAAATCTGTAGCAGTGTCTAAGAAGCATCTTTATGTGAGAATGCGGGCTGTTTTAGCTGTGAGCATACTGATATGACACACTTGGCACAATACACAGCATTCACTAACGAGAATTGTTACACAGGAGAAGTGTGTTCATGTGTGTGTCACTGCTTGCTTGTTGGCTCTCCACTACCTCCTGTCACCTGTAATTAGCCGTAATGTAATGATACTTAATGAAAAGAAATGGTATTCCGAAAGAAGCAGCATGTGAAGAGGAACTTGTAAATAGTCTTGTTACCGTTAGCTGTCATAAGACGTGGTGTACTGGCAAACCTTTGTTGTGAAGAAACTTTGTATTCATTAGATCAGCTGGACAACTTTGAACCACTTAAGGAGTATTACCGTGGGGTTAATGTTGTCAGTAAAAGATGTTTTAAATAATATGATTTTAATTAATAGTGTTTTGTTATTTAAACAAGTTTTCCATCCATATACTCTACACCTGTTGATTTAAGTCCCTTCTCTGAAATTCCTTCTAACTGGTTGTGGTCTCTTTCAGTTCTTATAACCCCAGAGTGATCAGTGTCCTTCCAGTTTTGCAGTCACTGATTGGTGAGTTGGTTGGTTGAACTTTATTTCTCACCAATTCTGCAATGTATCACAGTGCAGCACAATTACCATTTAGTGTTCCTCAATTTATTTCATTAACTGTGACACACGGCATTTTTGTGTAATACTTGGATGGACTGTGATACAATTTACAGAACTATACAATCTTACTTTAGTAGGTAATTTTGGTTTTTTGCCGTGGTAATGTTGGTACTCACTTGTTAATAATATGTATCTTAGCATGTCTAAGTAACACACTTCTTCAGTAGTAATATTCATGGTGCATGTTGGTGGTATTGATTTTTTTTATTGCTGATTTTTCAGAAATAATCCCATCTTTGATATTCAGTTTCAGTGATCCAACCCCAATAGTATTAAATTGCTTTGATCGAAGATTTCCTTATGTTCAGTGCTCCACTGTTCCACAAAGAAACCTTGAATGTGACTGTGTTTTGTATTTTAAACTTCTGTTGTACTGAATCGTGCGTTTCAACTAATACATGTCAAAAATGGTATATAAATCTGTTTCAAGAGCTCAAAGTAAGCTAGAGAAAACTTACACATTTCTGCCTGTATTTATTTGTGATGTGATACTGTTTGGAATGTGTTGGACATTCCACCATGGTTAGTGATGGGTTCATTTTCTGAAAACTTGGACTTCACTTTTAGTGGCAGTTTAGGTTCCCCTGCATTAACGAAAATCACATTTGGCCAGTAGTTTTCAGTAGGTACTATTTAATACCCGGAAGGTCGCTGGTTCGATCCCAGATGGTGTCATTGGAATTTTTCATTGACATAAAATTCTTCCGATCGCACTATGGCCCTGGGGTCGACTCAGCGTCTAACAAATGAGTACCAGGAGTATTTCCTGGGGGTAAAGGCGGCTGGTGCGTAAGGCTGACAAACCTTACCATCATCGTGTACCGTTGTCGTGAAATCTGGGAACCTTAACTTCATGGAAGCCTCTAGGCCACTCCGGGCCTGTAACGGGACTGATTTATCTTTACTGTTAAATACCAAATGTTATCCAAGTTCATTTATGCAGAGTTAGGTTTGGCCTACTGCATGCGGAAAAACACTACAAAGTAGACAGGCACTTAAAGTAAGGACTGTCCTTGTGCATGCCATGAATTTATATGGGGGAATGAAGGTATAGTTCTACTTATTCTTAACCTCAGCGGTAAATTAGAGGTGGTTAGTCAGATTCATGTCTGGTCCACTTTATCTCCGTTGCCCATTGAATGGTCTTGGTGAGCTCTAGAGCCGGTCTGGATGCTTTGGAGAAGAGAAACCTCTTCACCCTGCTGGGAATCAGACCCATATTTTAAAAGCTGTGTAGCCCATGACCTACTCACTGTACTGGATGTGCCATCCCGACATTCAGTTACTTACTTACTTACTCCATGGTGCAGAGTCCTTCTTGAGAAGCTAACTGGTTTGCAGCTAGTCAAGAAATTCCCCACATTTCATGGAACCCGAAGGTTCATTACCGTACTCACAAGCGTCC
>Ga0123354_10013190_pt1 | contig 12818 bp, 9 predicted proteins | sample TergutLab28metaG_2_FD_97872 | JGI IMG/M metagenome (GOLD analysis project Ga0123354, IMG submission 97872) | Labiotermes labralis P4 segment gut microbial communities from Petit-Saut dam, French Guiana - Lab288 P4 | ecosystem: Host-associated > Arthropoda: Insects > Digestive system > Gut ...
AGGGATAAAATTAAATTTAACCGGTAGATATTCCAATAACAAAAACAAAATTGCCCCCAAAATAAATGACCGCCCCCCCCCCCCCCACACGGAACATCAAGGTACCTTAACGTGTCCACAACAGTCCGACACGTGTCCCTATCCTAAGAAACATCCATCCCCCACTCCCGAAACCTACTTTTCTAAGGTCCATCTCAATACTGTTGTCCCGAATACGCCTGCGTCTTCTAGACGCCTCTTCCTTCACGTTTTCCAACCAGCGTTTGGTATGAATTTCTAACATCTCCTTTAAGTGCTACATGACCCGGCGCGTCGCGGGTTTCGCTTCATTATCGTACTTCCTGATGACACAGCCTGTAAATAAGAAATGTTCTAAACATAATGGTAGCAAACATTCTCGAAATCTGGTCTCCCTTTCAGTTCACATCTAACGCTACTTCCGTTGGACCAACCGGTAAATACTGCACAGGGAAACTAGCTGCTTATTGTAGGAATCATATGGAGTGTCATTTGAACACAATGTGCGGATGAAACGCAGAATTTGTAATGTTCAAAATGATTTTTAAGCGTTTAATACCGTGCGTGCGATACATTTATCGGGATAAAATAAAATACACACTCTTCTGTATGGAAACCCGAAGAATGTTTGCCTGTTACTGACAGGTATAGGACAGCGTCTCTGCCGTCACACTGTGTGGGTTAAACTGTGGGACGCGCTCTGTCGTCAGACATTCATGGACGACATCACACTTTCTATTCGGCGAAAATCTTGTTCCGCGTACATACTCAGCATGATTCACCGACAAGGTATTGCCTTAAAAGTTTGAACCCGAAATTATAGCAAGCTCTACAAACGGGGATAAACGTCATTAACTATGTTAGTAACAGACGTTTAAAAGGCAAGGTGTTTTGTCTTAATGGTGGAACCAAACGCCTGTCTTTCGGGCAGTCTTGACACCAGTCTTCTGTCAGTACTTAAGACAGGTAAAACACAAAAGACGGCTATGTGCTTACACCTTCAGCGACTGTGATTGCATCTCGAAGCTGGCTTATTTAAGTGACATATCGGAAAGGTTTAGACTCAGCGCTTCACTTGTAAGGTGATATTCTTTAGCTCTCTGATATGCCGAAGTGATTTTAAAAAAATTTAAATCTGGCAGGGAAAAATTAAAAAAGGACTTTGTGGGCAAGTTTCCCAATAACAGTGACACATATCATTGTAGTGTTGTGAAAATTTGGGCCCTAAAGCATGTTTTAGTGGGGAAACCTGAGGAAAACGAGACCACTTGGGACACCTAAGTGTAGATAGAATGACAATATTAAAATGGGCCAAGAGATAGGATGGGGGCGTGGACTGAATTTATCTCGCTTAAGACAGGTGGCCGCCTGTTGTGAACACGGTAATGAACCCTCGGGTTCCGCAAAATGCTGGGAATTTCTTGCTAGTTGATTAGTCTGTCTGTCAGGCACTTAGTGCAAGCTGAGTACAAGGAAATGTGTGTGCAAGCTACGAACATGCTGATTCTCTCTGAAACAACTTGTAGACGAGTATGATGAGAGAGGGTCGTCAGCAGTTTCCACCATAATATAAAAATACCGCCCACAACGTGAAATGTGAGATATATGAGTGGAAATAAGTAAGTTGGAGCCGACGTTTAGAACAATTATGCAGTGCCAAGCAAGCTCATCGTGTGAATGGAAATTCCTGACAGCTCAAAACGGAAGTCGAGTGTCATTTTTACAGAATATGAGCATCAACTATACAATGATGATGACGATGGTCATGAGCCGCAGCAGCAAAGTTTGGGCCACTAGCCCGCACAGACATCGACCATGTTCGATTTGTCCATAATTCAAGAGACATCAACAGCTTGAATCACTGAGTATCGGTATCACAAATTTTGAGAAAAGCTTTCAGGGGTATTCCATTCTAATTTGACAAAGACATTAATTCGATAGTAAATTAGAATACAGACATCTTTTTGTGCACAAGTAGTCTGTGAATATAGAGATACTGTACCGCTCCACTGTATTCCCACGTACTCGTACTCTCTACTGTGTAACGGAGCAGGAGTATCTAATCAGTAGTTCATCTGTTACATCGAAAAACACACTAACTTTCTGAGGACCGAAGAAGAATGTACACTAGATATAAAGAGCGCCGATCGCAGTTGCCGCGCCGCGTAAGGCTTACTTAAATTGTGAGTTCGAATCTCGCTGGGGGCACGGATGTCCGTGACTTATGAGTGTTGTGTGTTGTCAGGTACATCTCTCTGTGACAGGCTGATCACTCGTCCAGAGGAGCCCTACCGAATGTGGTCTTGTCGCACCGTAAGAGGAGGCCATGAACCGGAATCGGGTCGAAGCGCCACAGGGCGAAAAAAAAAGAATGTATGTGTGTGTGTGCGTGCGTGTGTAAAGGTGCCATTCGTACGTCTTTATTCCATTCGACTTCAACAGCTACAAAAAATTATTCGTCCATCGATTCAAAATATTGTCAGAATCTGCAAGCACATAATCACTGTCACCTTTTGCGAAGCCAGTAATAGGTTGGCAACCCTTAAATTCGTTAACATCTCAACACAGATCCTTGTTATTGTCGTTCCTACCGAATGCTTCATAATGACTGATTTTATTTCCTATATATTATCTTATCTGTACTGACATATAGGCCTATTTTAATTACGTACTCGCACAGCAATCAATGTAATGCAGCCTGATTCATCTGATCTAACCAGTTTGAATATCCTCCACGAAATCAATGTACATGCCACTTCCACTGACAATAACGCTGAATATCCGTAGATGATATCCTAATATCTCCATAATACTTTCCCTACTGATTTCCGAGATATCATGTTCAGTTTTCCAAAACTGCAAACCCAAGACACGTGAACTTGATACTCTTCTTTACATTCCAAGTCGTTTACATTCTTGGGATAAAATCTCTCGACTACAAAATTTTTTGTTCCTCACTTACCGACGGTCACAAATTTCAAAACCACCAGACAAATGGATTTTCTGAAAGATCCGTAATATCAAGAGCGCGTGTCGTCTCTTATCTACTAACACGCGATCAATCTACGAGTAATTGTGAGTTCCCACCACGCGATGTACCAGTGTATCTTTACACAAACGTCGCAACTTCCTCCTCCTCCTCTTCTTCTTCTTTTTCTTCTGCTTCTTCTTCTTCTTCTTCTTCTTCTTCTTCTTCTTCTTCAGCACTACATCCATTTAAGTTTGACCTTGGCTTCCCTCACGACAGATGTCCATTCTATTCTGTCCCAAGCTCTCGTTCTCTATCCATTCACATCCATATTCCTGAAGTCCGATTCAACATCATCCCTCCACCTTAATCTGGGTCTTCCTTTTTTTCCCCCTTCTTCCACCTTCTTTGCCCTCCAGTAACTTTTTTCCCTGTCCTTTCACCACCCATTCTTACAACATGCCCACACCATTGCAATCGACGTACTTTAATCCGTCACAATATATGGATATTCACAAATTTCTTGCGTAATGTCTAAATACAGAAATAATATTATGTTGAAATTTACATGTCTTGACCTGTCAAAGTTTAATATTCTAACCCCCATATGATTAGACTATTAGTTTACATGACACACTCACTCGTTCCCAAATGTCAGTTTCAGAACATGTTATTAAAGCACTGTACCATAATTTCAATTTGTTCTGGGGATAAAAATGCATACAAAATTATAAGCACAGAATACGAATGGACGAAATAAATTTGCAGACCTAAATGAAGCTGATACGATACCGCACTGAATGTTAATCAAACACGAGGTGTTAAACGGACATTTTAGGAAAGTCGAGGAGGAAACAACATTGTGCGAATGGGCCACATTGTGACGTTCTAGTATACTGCCTATCTTGTTTAAACCTGTTTCCTCGATTCCCCCTTCCTGACTACACAAGTCCTTGTCCCTCTCTTTGCTTCTTTCTTACATTACTCCTCTCTCTGTCACTTAATTCTACACTTCTATTCGTGATTACAAACATCTGACATCTGGGCCAGTTTCGAACCCTCACACGCCAGTAATACTGCCTTGTTGTCTGTCCATCCCAGAAAAGACGAATCAACTTGCAGCAATTCAGTTTTTTTTTTTACTGTGCTACAAAGTTTGTCTAATAAAATGAACAAGGACGACACATCAGAAGCATGGATTCCGAAGCCCACGCACTCAGACCAACGTCATTAAAATACCCATCGACGAATAGGCGTCTCAAAATATTGGGCATGTAGACAGTCACGTCAATAAAATATGATTAAACATGAAACTTTGGCACGACGATTGGACATACACTTCTGAAAGTGCCCAACGCAGCAAGGAAAGCTGAATTCTGTGATCCGCGAACATGAAATCATAAATGACTAGTACAGTCTAAAAACAAGGGAAGAAATAATCTGTAATACGGATTCGGAAGTAACTAACTTTACTTCTAGTCAATTAAGATTGGTAAAGACAGAAAAAAGAAAAATTACAAAAAGAACTCGAAATAATGAAAGTGGTGAACTGAAACACTTTCTCCCTCATTGCTAGTGACAATGAGAATCACACAAGTAGGCACATTACAAAAACACTGGTCAGTATCGACACTTAGTAAATATCGCATTATTACTGTAATGGAAGTAATGAAAAAATGATTTCAGTGAACGAGTACTTCATTTTTTAATCACAGTAACTATAACTTCCAAAATCCTAAATCGATCGAAAAGGCAACTCCACCCTCTAAGTCCCAGCGGTTACTGTCTGTGTCATTTGGTTTGGCATTCAGTCATCCTACATTATGAGCACGGCGTTCGTTCATGTGTTCTGTACGAATCTCAGAACAAACGGCGATTATTTCTATAGGCAGTATTGACTGATTCTTATTATGACGGAGGGGCGTGTTTACCGTGCGGTACAAACTGAATCTTCAGATATGATTAAGTTAAACTTAGACTTTAAATTATCAGAATTTTTTAATAATGCTGACCTCCAAACGCAAAATCTACACCGAATGCTCAACTTCTTGGTCTGCTGTGTGTCCCCAGCAGTGCACTTCCTATAACCATATATTCTTCACTTCCTCCAAGCCTACTTTTACCTGGACAAGCGCGCACTGCGTGGGAATCTTCTGGACAATGGACTTTGTTTCCCAACAACAACAACAACAACAACAACAACAATAATAATAAGAAGAAATAAGTTAAAATACAAGAGTTTATGTATACACGTAGAGATAAAACGAATGTAGAACTTGAAATGTACGATAATACCAGTAATAATTGGAGCCACAGGAATAGTAACGAGAAGCTTAAGGAAAAACTTGGAAGCTGTACCAGGAAAACACTCGATAGATTCACTACAAAAGACAGCTATACTTGGAACATCACACATAATACGGAAAGTACTGCAGTATGAAGCTTGAAGCCTGAGCGGTGGGGATCACCTCTGGTTCAAGAGAAGTACCAGGAAGAAAAGGCCTGTGACAAGAGACAGCCATATCGTATAATAATAATAATAATAATAAAAGCAGCGCCTCTCACTACATCATGACTTCTTCTCCCCCCACCCCCTCCTTCCAGCCCTCTGCCTTTAAAGTGTTAGGCGTACTGGTAACCTGCATTTCCGTTCAACATAAAATGGTGAATAATAACTTATAACACTCACACAATGACACAAACGGTAGAGATTCTGCCTTTTATTAGAGAAGAACCAGGTACGAGTTTCTCTCGCTACACCGACTACCTTGTTACGTTGTTTTTCTCAGTCTTCCAGTCATTCTAACCCCTCTCCCCATTGAACCTCCTTCCATCTCACTCTCTCTCAGACACACGTGTACGCCAAATAATGCTACTGTTGATTTACCACTGTTAAATATCGTATCTCCATCCACCCAATAATTTATTTTTGTGAACGTGACTGTGTATCAGCGTTTAGTAAACTTCAAGAAAGCTGAGGTATGGGTACACGCTCACAGAATTCAGTGCACCCACAAAACCACCTCTAATCACAGCAGTCGCACGGTACCAGGAGCGCTGCGTACTGTCTTCTACCGCTCGAACACTGGAATCGCATGTTCGAATCCTTCTAGGGGGAGGGATGAAAGCAATTTTTCTGTGCTTATGTCGCCTGGCAGGAATCATCGTTCGAGTACCCTATCATATGTCTACTAACAATATTCACGAGTTCGGAAAACCAGATCAACCTGCGTCGCACTGGGCATCAGCGCCATAGGAACTAATGAAAGCAGCTAATTATACTATGTTAAAACAAAACCCATAGTGCAATAGGCAACTGTACGGCCACATGTCAGACGGATTTCCTCCTCAGAACTCTGTGTAACGACAAAAATCCTATCTCCATTTGTATTGAACTATGCATTAGAATACGGTATTTGAAAGGTCCAAGAAACCCAGGAAAGACTGGAACCGAAGAGAATACATCAACTACTGGTCCTTATTAATGGCGACAATTTAAGGGGCGGAAAATAAATACCATAAATAAAAATACACAAACTCTGTCAGCGAATAGTGGAAAGTTTGCAGAGAAATAAATAAGAATAAAACTACAGTCCTGTTACGAGAATGAGGGCAAAATAATAAGATAAAGGCAGTAAAACTGTGAATACGAAATACTGCGAATTTGAAATATCTGGGAATGACTGTAACAAACAAAAACTTGTGCTCACGAAGAAACTAAGAGCATATCAATTCGTGGAATGCCTACTGCCTGTCTGTTCGGAATCTTCCACCTTCTCATCCGACATCTAAACGTAAACATTCAACGCAAATTTATTTATTTTTAACTTTGTAAAATGTATATACAACCAACAAGCGCACTTCAATTTTATAATGTATATTTTAATCATAATACGTTCACCAACATGTTGCGGCCAGTAGTCCGGCCATCTTCATGGTGATGATACAAGAGTACAACTGTAGTTAAATGTGTTACCATTTCATAGAATTAAAAATGTACAATAAAGGTGAAAATTTTACTTTTGTACAATAATGTAAAATAATACAGGATAAAAATGGCTAGTTATAAAATAATGGAAGTTAAAAATATTTAGTGTTTGTGGAGTTACATGGTGAGTTCTAACCCACAGTATAGGCGAAGTGTTGTCTGTGTGAGGAGCTGCTAGAAATGAAAGTGCGTTTGTTGCTTGTTTATATATTTTATAGATGTAATTAATGCACGAAACATGGAACGTATTTTTTTTACCTGTTCAATGTGACTCCTCCTTTAGGTGTAACAGACGCCAGATTTATACAGGTTTTCTCAAAAAACCTGCTCAGTACAGAAAAAAAGGAACACGAAGTAAATATTTATTTTATTTGTTAAGTTTCAAATACATTTGGATGTAACGAGGGATGCCGGGATTTTGGCAGTGCACACCCGCTATATTCATCAATGATTACAGTGTAAAAAAGGTAAAGTGATCCCGTTACAGGCCCGGTTTGGCCCAGAGGGTGGGTAGAGGTATAGCTCTACTCTTCCATGGCCGTGGAACTAGAAGGGGGTGAGTGGTCAGCAGCACGCCCCGGCCGCACTTTACCCCCGGGAAAGACCCGGTACCCATTTAACAGGAAGCTGGGTGGGCCCTAGGGCCGGTCTGGAGGGGCGGAAAATCTCGTCCCCACCGGGATTCGATCCCGGTCCATCCAGCCCGTAGTCAGTCGCTATACCGACTGAGCTACCCGGCCCACGATTACAGTGCAACTTACACTATTTACTGTTACGAAGTAAAATATAGGCATTGTTGAAACTTACAGATGTAATTAAAGTAATTACGCAGTAACACATTAGCCGTCAATATACCAAAAACTTCAAGTTGTTATGTGCTAAAGTCACACGGTGTGACACGACCTGCAAATCTCACTAAAGCATTTTTCGATACAGCGCAGGCCTACAGGCCTAATTGATTAAATACAAGACAAAATAATGTATTTCACATTTTCCGTTCTGTGCATTACAATTCACTTACTATAATTTAGAACAACAAAGGCACACAATTGTATAAGATTACAAGAATACTATAAAGACCACTATACAATTATTTTACTTCCTGATGATGGGCCAATAAGGCCCTAAACAGGTGGAAGTCAGTGGCTTTTATAATACTATTGTAAATCGAATACAAAAGTGAGAAATTGTTGGTTTAAACTATAGTAAGAATACGTCTCACTCGGTAAAGTGTGATGAACTACGTAAGCAGAGATTTGTGTCCCCAAGAAATTAACACCAAAACCAATGAAGTACGCAGACATAAAGGATTTTCTTTCAAAAACGCGCATTAAAGTACGTATTTCCACTTCCGTTTGCTACGATGAGTGAATCACGACTTCCTGTCACGCAGCGATAAGCGTGGAAATGTGGTCACAAAGAAAATCAACAGTGTGTTCATATTTATATACATCATGATACAGTGACAACTGTACGAATTTTCTGACTTCAGATTCAAGCGAAAACATTAAAACACACTGCGCACGTTTGAAAGAAATGCTTGTATACAAGCAAACATGTCAGTGATCAGACTGCTGTATTTCTACAGCGCGATTTTTCACCATGTGTGTTCCATTTTTGTGTCGCGAATGAGTTACTGTGGCCAGCGCAACAGAGGACAGCGTTCAGGGTCCGCATAAGCAAGTGACGCAATCACAGCGAGCGGTCCAGCTGACTCAGTCCAGCTTCTTGCTTCGGGGCCAAATGACTTCTTCCATATCCGACACTGACCCATTTCAAAGAAATGCATCTCTCACGACTGATTTAAGGTCACCTTCGTCAACAACCATGGACTGAAACATGTACAGTTCTTGAAAGTCTGGTTCCATACTTATTTCCAAAAACTAGTCTGGTGTTCCTCACAGACTTGGCGATCATGATCCAACTGGAGATTACTTCTGGTTCAAATAGCCACATTTTTCACCATCAGAATAGCACACATTTGATGTCGGTAAATATGAACATGTTTTCTAATTTAACCACCTATTATGACAACGTAACGCACGCTAGCAGCTACACGAAAGAACAGCTCGACACCACCTCCTGATATGAAAACTTTACCTAGACTTTCGTTTCCCAAACTTTTTGGTCACGGAACGCTTTTTAACTTGGTAAATATTTACGGAACACACATTATCCTTCATTTATCAAATAATACTCGTCGCAACGAGATCTGTTAGTAAATAAATGAATGGCTTTTATAAAAATTCTTATGTGAACGATATCTTAAACTATGATCAAATACGCTTAATTCAAATTTAATTTTTAAAAAATTGATTTATTTTTGGTTTCTATATTTCTTCACTGAACACTATTCACATATCGCGGACCACCTGTGTTCCGCGCAACACAGTTTGGGAAAAGCTGCCAAACTAATGGGAATAACATGAACACAACTGAACCTCCTCTTATGAAAACGTTACGTAGAGAAGACAGTCAAACATTCGCACACGGCGTTCTTCTTAATTTTTTTGCTTTGTGAATACCCCTGAAAAGTACAGAACCATCATTAACGACTGCCACCTATTTAGATACAGGCCAACGAATGTTCTGCTGCCCAGCATCCACACAGAGACAAGCTGCAATTAAAGCCGAAGGACCAAACACTTCAATTTATCTGTTCCAATCCAAATTTAAGAGCGGGGACCACAATCGAAAACAGCAGCGTCTTATGGCGCCCAAGTAGCACTTGCTGCCATGATTTATGCAATTTAATTCCTCAACTCACGAGTGGATGTTTTATCTGACCATTTTTTTTTTGGTAACACATACCTAAGTCCAATTCAGTGCGAGTGGTGAGAGCGTACATTACAAATTTTCTGTACCTTCCCACGATGTCGCAACTTTCTCACATTTTACAGCAATATTAATGCGCAACAGCTAACCGCGCCAAGTACGGCGCTCCATTCCTCTGGCTAATTATCGTTCATTACAGTCAAACTACACGACAGTTTGCTTTCTGGTTCCATAAAGAAAAGCGTCTTGACTAGCTGAGCCACTACTAACTTCTCAAGATGCAGTCAGTTGCATGGTGTTATTTATAGACGGCGAGCATAATTCATTATCGTTTGTTTTTACCGTGCGGTTACTGTGAAGCTCACAAGCCGCCATCTTTTGCGTTAAAGCTTGCACACAGTATGATTCAGAACAAACGGACTGTGTCATTTGCTTTACAACTGCACATCGCAAACAGTGTCTCAAGGTGGAATGTCTTCCGGTGTCTTCAGCGTCTTCCAACTCTAACGAGGCCCGTAGTGGGGTGCAATGCACCCACTACAAATCTGGCTGCACCCTCCAGGAATTTGCAGAACATCAAAAACAAAAGTGCTGCTCAGAAGTGAGGTTCTTGAAGACAATATTACGAAAACACACACAGGCACTTGCGATTGGCAGACAGCGCGAGCATCCAACGATAGATATGTAAATGGTTCACAAGTAAAGAACGCGACATTCTAGTTAGAGTAACACAGCGAGAGCGTGGATGCGTTAGTTAGAGTGCTATAGTGCATTCCACTTCTGGGAACCCCTTCGCCTGCAACAGTCCAGAAGCTGCCACTAATATCGTGACCCGGCAGCGTATTGCGGAACATGTCTGGCACCTTCGGGTACAATTGGGCAAGCTGGCGCCACATGATATCATCAACGAAGCATGCTACTGTGATAGGTAAGTTTGTTCATTCTAAAATATGTGTGCATACGCAGAATGTTTTGTGCAATGTAAAATGAAGTAATGATTTTGTGGTCCTGACAAAGTCGTTTACTCTCATACATACACAATATACATACGCAGTATATGTGTAATGGGGACCGCGGTAGCACAGCGGTTAAGGTGCTGTGCTACAAATCGGAAGGTCGTTGGTTCGATCCCAGCTGGTGTCAGTGGATTTTTATTTGACATAAAATCCTTCCGATCGCACTACGGCCCTGGGGTCGACTCAGCCTCTAACAGAAATGAGTACCAGGAGTATTTCCTCGGGGTAAAGGCGGCCGGAGGGTAAGGCTGACAACGTACCACCATCCTGTGCCGATTTCACGAAATCTGGAAACCTTTACCTCCTGGAACCCTCTGGGCCTGGGCCGTAGTGGAGGGGCTTGCGTGGTCATATGAACCCGAGAGCTATGCTGGCGGTAGCGTATGCTACTGGTAGGACCTCCCATGCCAGACAGGTCAAGGGTGATGACCCAGACGAAAAGGGATACCCTGGTCCTCCAGGTTGGGGATTGGGCGTGGGGCTGCAACCCCACACCGTAAAAATAATTTGTTCCGAAACCTAACAGTCAGCCTCGGAAGGATGAGAAACAAAAGTTGACGAAAGGAGTTTGGAAATCGGATTGACAATGGCAACCTGGAATGTTAGGACAACGTTAATACCAGGGATGGAAGGAAGAAAAGGAAGACCTCGTTTCAGATGGATGGATGATGTGGTAGCAGACCTGAAAGTAATGAAGGTAAAGCAGTGGATGGAGAAGACGAAAGATAGAGAGAAATTGACACTGACTGTTGAGGATGCCAAGGCACACCCAGGGCTGTAGCGCCGAGAGGAAGGAAGGGAAGTACGAGTATATGTATAATACTGTATTATATGCGTATATAAACGTATGTACTCATATGCACATGCGCTGGATACCGCTGAAAAAAAAACTGCGTTCATGGTCTGGCAACATGCCAGACTTCACTCAAAGACACTGCAGACACTTTTAAGTTAGTTTATTGTTTGCGACATGCAAGTACTGTACAAAGAAATAGAAACCGTCTGGAATATTCTGCATGTGTCTACAGTCCCACACCGTTAGCTTAACAGCACTTTCAAGACCCAAAACCGATATCAAGGACAATGGTGAGGTGTTGCACAACTGGGGTACGGTGCAGCATAGCAGGGCACAGAACACACAGTAACCAAATTAGCTCTGGCCAGAAACTGTTGCGCAAGCAGAGGATGCGAGTTTATTACCACTTAAATAGTTGCGTTACTACTTTGCTGAGCATAAAACCTGACTTACAAACGCTTCCATTCGACAGACCAGTTCAACAATACAATCATGGTATAACGTACGGCTTGCAAACATACCGGTAAGGGTATGTTTGCCGATTTGCTCGGTGTTTATTATGTTTGAAGCTCTATAGCTATCTGAACACCCGTACGAATTACACTCTCTGAATGTGCTTACACTAACTCAACACGTGCTGAAATGACCCATAACGCCGGAGTAACTTCAGAAGTTACAGTCTCCTTCAAGTGCGCATAAATTTGAACACTGGCAAATGTCAGTACGTTCCTTTGTTTTGTGTACAACTTGAACACTTCCACGTGTTCACATACCACTAACTTTGTACATGACTTGGTCATGTACTGTATTTTCATGATTCTTTAAAATGAGTAGAGATTCTAACAACAGTGAGATGCTTATATTATGCAGGCTATCGATGTCTGTACAAACTTGAATACATTCACGTGTTCGCACGTCCCTTTACGTGCAAAGTCAACTAAATGAATATCCACGATTTCGTAGACAAGTAAAGGTAAAGTGATCCCGTTACAGGCCCGGTGTGGCCCAGAGGGTGGGTAGAGGTATAGCTCTACTCTTCCATGACTGCGGCACTAGAAGGGGGTGAGTGGTCAGCAGCACGCCCCGACCGCACTTTACCCCCGGGAAAGACCCGGTACCCATTGTACAGGAGGCTGGGTGGGCCCCAGGGCTGGTCTGGGCGTGCGGAAAATCGCGTCCCCACCGGGATTCGATCCCGGACCGTCCAGCCCGTAGTCAGTCGCTATACCGACTGAGCTACCCGGCCCACTTTCGTAG
>Ga0123354_10013192_pt1 | contig 12816 bp, 9 predicted proteins | sample TergutLab28metaG_2_FD_97872 | JGI IMG/M metagenome (GOLD analysis project Ga0123354, IMG submission 97872) | Labiotermes labralis P4 segment gut microbial communities from Petit-Saut dam, French Guiana - Lab288 P4 | ecosystem: Host-associated > Arthropoda: Insects > Digestive system > Gut ...
AAATAGAATTAACAAGTTATGTCTCTATAATTAGTACAATCTGTTTTATCGCCCTCCTTATAAATAGGTACAATGATCGACACTTTTCATACCTCAGACAATTTCTCCTAATTCCAAATAGAATTAACAAGTTATGGATCTCACAACGAATTGTTCTACCCCCCTGCCTTAATCAATTCTGCTGGGACTTAAGACTGTTTTCGATTGAGATTTTTATATTTTCTTCAATGTTCTCCCAAGCCCTATGGATGCTTTAGATATAATTGTAGTTCACCAAAGCTACGAACCTGTTTCAAATCTTGATCTGATATACTTTGCCAACTTCCAGGTCACGTAGCTACATGAGATTAAATTTTTCCACACCAAAAATACGTGCTGTTTTTTTACTACTGCCATATTTCCCTAACGTTTACAACTACCAGGTGGTGACGAGTCACTCACTCAGTTCCACTGAAAGATCGTACAAAGCGTATACTCGAATGCCATCTGCTATCTATCAATATGTGATCTATCTGGTTGTGAATCTTCACATCAGGAGAGATCTGCGTGTGTTGATAAATGCTTCGGTGCGGAAACATTGTGGTCTCCAAAATTAGATTTTTTGACGTTGCAAAGTTTACTATTCTAACACAATTTCCATTAATATCCTGACGCAGACTCTCATTCCAAATTGTCGTTTTGAAAATACTCTCACTCTCCCCAATTTGGCATTCAAGTATTCTAATTTTTGATAATGTGTAACAAGCTGACATTGAAATTATAATCAAAATACTGATATAGTAGCATTCTGAACTTTGGCACCTTTACGCGGAACATCTGTATACTATTGGCCTGTATTATTACTCTGAGTTCCTTCCGGGATTTAGTAACTGTCTATCACTTTAGCGAGATCATTGAAGGTAGTTAAAACATAAAGATCTAATTAGTCTGTCGTTGATATTTCTAGAAGGACTGGATTGATAACAATGGTTAAAAATTGAAGTTATGTATTATGTCAGACTTTCATTACAGCATAAAAGTGTGAATTATGAGGCGGAATAGAGAACGAAAGTACACTAGTTTTTCATTCTTCATTTTTCTGTCTCATCTCTGGTTTTCCTTATTTGTTCTTTCGTTCTTGTCTGTCGGCAGCACTAACCTGACAACGGAAGGAAGCATTTGTTCTCCTAACTTCTAAGGTAATCTTGTGGTATGCTAATTGCGTTTTGTCCTGGTATTTTACATTAGGTTATCATCATGTTGTTCCTTATTGGTGTACACAAAGCTGTTGCCATCGAACAAAAACCAAAGAAATATTAGCCCACTTACAGTAGACATTTACCTAAGCGTTCAAGAAATTTCTACGTCCTCAAAAACTTTGCGGTTACAAAACGAAGCCTTAAACAAATACTGAGCCAACTGAAACAGTCCTAAAATTCATTTCGCGCGCTTCTCATGTAAGATCCAATTTAACATTTTCTTCAAATATTCGCCACTGTTTCCTAAATGGAAGTTTTTCTAAGATTAAAAATATTTATGCCTGTAGATATAATAACTGTATAATTTCGTTTCTGTGGCCGTGAGGCTCCACTTGCCCTAGGCAGCTATATTGTTGGGGTTTATAGATCACACACAGTTAGACAAACACCCAAGTTAGGACTCCCTTAAAGGAGAAATCAGCTCGCAGCGCAAGCTGCGGTCTACTCAACATTTATCAAAAGGAAGCGGCGAATATCCACGTCTTAAGCGGGGCTCGACACTGCGGTCCCAGTATTGATGCTTCGACTATAACTACACGTTAGACCGCACGGACACCGGGATCGGACCTTTCGTCCTTACCTGTTAAAATACACAAATTTTTCTTCCTATTTTACGTACCGTGATAACAATATGTGAACATTACATACTGCAAACCTTGTTCCCCTCTTTTCCTAGCCTATGTACAAATATTTTCCTCAGCACTTTGCTGCAGCTTGTTTTTATTCTGAACGGATATTACGTAAACAACAGAAAGGAAATCCTAAGAATACAAAGAATGCATCGACGTCAGTAGTTCCGGAACAAAAGGTTTGTTTTTTTCAATGTGAGTTTTCTTCCTATTTGTCACATGGTTTCCTTCCGTTCTGTCTTCTAGAATGATAAATATTTGCCGTCAAAAAATCTTCTATTGTCCTTCCATCTGTTTCACATATTCCACAACCTGGAAACGTTTCATTCAACAAAATCTTTTCTCCACCTGATACCAGAAATCGCGAAGCCAGTAGGCTGGCAAAACTCAGAACGTTTCTATTTTCATGCTATAACGCGCAGAGGAATTTTAAACGAAAGTTCATGGCTCAAGATAAGAGAAATGTAAGACATACTTTGATGTTTGTCGTCCCGTTTTCCTATCGGTATTAGTAAATACTATCTACACACTGCCAAAGAATATGTGAAAAATGTTCACTAATAAAATTTGTTTGACTGTGTGTAAGTACTACTTATTAAGAACGTATACGTTTATTGTGAGCCTGTCTGTATTGTACATACAGTTGGAATGTATCACCATGCTGCAGCTGTAAGTATTTCTAACCGAAGTACGTAGGTTATTCAGAAAGTAAGTACCTTCTGCGCATATCTCTCGCGCATCCTTGAGACTGTCACGTCGCGCATGTGCAGTGACTTCCTCTATAAATTGAGAAGCCACAGACGCCATTTCGTGAAATTCGTGTTTTGTTTATGTTTGTTCCTGTGCGTTAAACATGTTTAAGACAATTGAAGGGACCGCCGACTGTGAAATACGGTCTGTAATTCGTTTATTGAACGCTAGGAATGTGATACCAAGTGAGATTCATCACCAGATCTGTCAAGTGTATGGTGACAATGCGATGAGTGATGGCATGGATAGAAAATGGGTTCGGATGTTAAATGAAGGACGAGAGAACTTACACGATGAGGCGCGAAGTGGGCGTCCATCTTTGGTGAATGATGATTTGGTGCGTAAAGTCAATGAAACAGCGCGTGACGACAGACGTTTCAAAATTTCTGATCTGTCCCTGCGCTTTACTCAGATTTCAAGGACTCTATTCTATAATATTGCCAATAGTGGCTAACATCGCTGGCGGCCGCAATCTATGAGGAGGGTATACAAAAAACTTGTGCCCCACTAAGATAAGTGTCTCAATAATGGCGGCAAATATGTGGAAAACAGTTTGAAGAATGTAGAATCTGATAACAATAAAACTTTATACGAAACCTTAATCGATTTTTTACAGCTAAACTCTACTTACTTTCTGAATAAGCCTCGTAATAAGTGTGTCCTCGGCAGTGTACAATTTCCTCGTCTTTACAGAGCCTGAATAATTCCATCTTCAGGGAACCGTTGGACAATTTCCGTGATATAGCCTACTTCTCTAACATCCACCCTAATTATAACATCCTATATGCGCCTAGGTGCTTCTACAGGCCCTTTTACTTCAGAATTTCAAATCAAGAACTATCATTTATTTCTTACAACTCCATGCATCTGGCATTCACCAATTCTGAATTGCTTCTTAATTGAATAAGTTTTGCTCATTATATAATTTTGTGCACCATTGAGGAACTTCTCTTCTCACGTTCCCTACACATTGGTTTTTACTGGATGTGACACCGTCCATATTGTCACACAGACAACAGGTTTCGAGGAAAGATGTTCTCTAAATCGTCATACCTACAGTGTGCAGAACGTAAAATCTCGTTTTTTCCCCCTACATATGTTCTTATTAAAGACATTCATATCCTTTGGGATGTGCGTTTTTCACACCCTTACCGAATAACAGTTGAAGGTGTAGGAAAGACATTTTGAACAACTTGGCTTAAACGCTATTTATTTTGATTTGAATTCCTGAGGTGCTCGTTCCGACTTAAGGCTGAGTCACTGCTTAACATGACCAAGACTTTTCGTAGTTATTCATAGATTATGCAGGAGAATGCAAGGTTAATATTTCGGTTTAGGTTACGACAATTTTTGTCACATTTCGCCCTGCTTATGCTCTACGTATCATCCTACTATATGCAGTTAGGGTGTTTTTCAACATTAATAAATTTGTTAAAAGACCTTATGTTTATTGGACCGTGCATCATCTTGATAGTTGAATAAAGAGAGACCAACTTGATGTCACTTGCTTTTGTATTTCATTATTTAATGCTCAACATGTTTCGGATGTTAATACATCCATCCTCAGGAGCTTGCGACTTATTTGTTGAGTTATTTCAGGTGTTGTATTGCTCTGGTACGATGTGTGTTGGTGTTACGTTGTGGTTTGGCTGGGGTGGTGTGGTATCCGGATGCAAGCTGAAGCAGTGCTTCAGCCTGCATAAGGATACCGCCAACACACATCGTACCAGAGCAATACAACCCATGAAATAACTCAATAAATAAGTCGCAAGCTCCTGAGGATGGATGTATTAACATCCGAAACGTGTTGAGCATTAAATAATAAAATAATAAAGCAAGTGACATCAAGTTGGTCTATCTTTATTCAATTATGCTGATCTATTTGCTGTGGTAAATCGTTAAGAATATCACGTAGATCATGGACATCCACAGAAGTAATTTTATGTATTTCAGTGGGAGTTTTTTTTTTGGTACAATGAACCAACAAACGCACAATTAATTGACAAATTTATTATATTGCTCCTACATGTTTCGACGCTATTGTTTTTCCTTCAGGGAGCTCGTAGTCAGTACCTGCTAAATTACATAAGTATGTCAATGCAGTCTTGATGATACAATTTAAAATTTCAAAATGAAGATGACACAATGGTGTCGAAACATGTAGGAGCAGTATAATAAATCGTCAATTAATTGTGCATTTGTTGGTTCACTGTACAAAATAATAAAAGATGCACGGTACAAGTGTTAACAATCAGTAGGAGTTGTTGATGAAGAGTAATTTTTACGTTCATAAAAAACGGAAGTAAAACATTTCTTTAAAAGACGGAAAGAATCCAGTAATCATCCTAGGTTCTCGCACCAACAGACGGGTAAAGTTAAGCAACAAACTATTAACGTTTTTTTTTTCGTATAAACTCCCAATGCTGAACCGAAACAAATCTGACTGCTTGCAGTTAGCTTAAAACGAAGTCCACTGGAGGGATGTCACGAATACGGTGATTAAATATGAGGCTGCAAGAGAAGGCAAAGTGTCTTGTCCAAGGCGAATAACTATCAACTCCTCTACGCAGACCTTGTACTAAGCACTCGATTACTGTACCCTTCACGGTACAGTCCTGCAGAAGCCTGGGTTCATCATAAAACCTGCAAACGTCCCTTTTTTTTAACACTCATAATTTGACAGTCCAGATTACATCAAATAAAGGGAGGGAGGTGCAGATTTACCCCAGTGGAATAAGCCTATAAAATTCATGTAGTTGGTGAAATGCTTCATTGATAAACCTTTCGTCATTGGACGCTTTTACTGCAGATACGAAGTTATTTTATGCGGGTAACATGATAACAAATAATGTAAAACGTACACTTCGAATTAAATCCAGAATTTCCATGGCAAAAGCAGCACTTAATAAAAAGTTGGCTCTTCAGCAGCAACTCTGACTTAAATTCAAGGAAAAAACTTCTCACGTTCTACACCAGGAGCATAGCTTTGTATAGTGCTGAAACTTTGTCACGTCAGAAAGTAGATCAGAAATACCTAGAAAGTTCTGAAATGTGTTGATGGAGAAGGGTGGAGACGAACAGTTGGACCTTTCGTGTGAGAAACTGAGAAGTATTGCGCACAGTCGAGTGGGAGAGAAATAACATGTCCTGCAAACAATAAAAAAGAACTAAGGCTAACTGTATTGGTCACATCTTGCGGAGGAACTGCCTTCTAAAACACGTTACTGGAGGGAAAATAGAAGAACGAATAGAAGTGACGGGGAGATCAAGAAGAGGACTATGCAGCTGCTTATGATCTTCAGAAAAGATAGGATCCTGGAAATTTAAAGAGTAAGCACTAGATCGCACTCTGTGGAGATACGCCTTGGACCTGTCGTAAAACAGACTACGGAATGAATGAAATGCTATAATACAAACGCAACAGAACTAGGAACAAACAAACACCTACGAGTACCGCATTATTCTTTCCTTGTAATATTTAAATACCTGCCATATCAACAAATATTATAACCAAATATTATAGAATTAGGTAGCATAAATGTCGTGTATCAAAATATTTAAAAGATTTCACATTTTGAGGAATTCAGTGAAGTCGGAATTTAAGTTGACGAAAGTATTGTGTTAACTAATACGCTACAATACTAAATGTTGCTTACAAGTGATAGCATATGCTTCCAGCACATATTTGTATATACATACATATCAGCAACAGGTTTGGGCATGAAAGTCGCAGACGGACATAAAGAGTCACCACCTGCTATATTCATTTCTTTCATATTATTGCAAGGAACACAAGATACTCTGTTTTCTTAAAGCGGTACAATCAAGCTTGGGTAAATAATAGAAGACTCTAATTCCCCTGCTGTAACAATAAACTAGAAGATAAAATGTGTAATGTTATTAACCCGTTTTATTGAGCCAGTCACAACTGTATCAGTTATAGATATCAGGACGTTCTGATCACTCCCTTCTCTGAAAATGAAGGATCTATGTCAACACCAACGTCGTACAAACTAATGAAAGTCTATAAAGCGAAAAAAATGCTACACACGAATAGAGTGGTAGAAAACAAACAGTTACGAAAGCGAGCACACAATAATGTCTGAATCTTCTGCAGCCTCTGCTCTCACAGTTTCATATTCAGCCACGTTTACAAGCCTATATGCCTTGTTCAATCGTTGTTTTCCCTTTCAAAGACATTCAATTATTTTGTCACGCAGCCTACCTGTTGCAAAAGTGTCAGCCTTTAACCACCAATCACACTGATTAACGTGCCATGTGCCATTCCGTAAAACGCTGTCCCTTTTAACTCCTGGCCACAATGTATCGATAGTAAGGACCCAATTCGTATCGCATAGAAAACACAGCCTTCGCCATAAAAAAAAACAGCTGAATAGTGTACAGGGAAATGAGTGTTCTTTGTGGGAATCATACGGAACGCACAAACACATGCATTACACCAACCTGACACCATGAAACAGTAAGCAGACAGATCTCATACTCACCTCATTATTCATAAGCTGTTTGTTGCCGTACAGACCTGAAGTCACAGCAAGCGCTTGGTCCAACTATTGGCATTCTGCCTAGTAGCCTTACATAGTACATCAATCAGATGGATGAAGAACTGACGCCAAATGTCAGAGTTATTGTTGAGAAATGAGTAGTGGCTGACCAAGAATTTACTCACCTTTTACTTAACCCCAAGGTTCATTACCGTTTAAATAACAGCTCGCCACTGTAGTCTCTCCCAAACCAACCCCCTCAAACTATTTCAGTGCGATTTATATTAATATTGCCCTACCATGTACTCCTCTGTCCTCAAAGTGGTCTCTTTACTTCAGTTTTTCTAAGATACTGTATATCTGTGGATTTCTCCGCTTCAATCACTGTCACAACTAACAATACATTATGTTCTCTAACTTCAAATAATACGAAATGTGGGAAAATAAACACAGGAGTGTTAAAAAGAGAAAGAAGGCTTGGAAAAAGTCGGCACACACGTGAATTAAAGTAGATACTAAAGAACAAGAAATGGGTATAGGGTATAGTTGTCGACTCAAGGGAAAAAAAACAATGAAGATTTGGCGGGGAATTTCATGACCCAGCGTGCATTTGGCTTTCGAGAATGACTGTGCCCCAAGGATTTACGGTTTTAGTTAATTATCATAATATAAAGGCTCTCAGGTGCTCGAGAAATATTTCACAACATGACGTTCGATGAATACTCGACACATTAGTTGAGACAGGTACGGGCTGCATACTTACCCTAAGACACGTATTAGGCTACGTAATTAACCCAAGGTGCATATCAGGCTAAGTGCTTAACCCATGGTACATATTATGCTACGTGCTTACCCTAGGGTACATAATAGGTTACGTGCTTAACCCAAGGCACATACTAGGCTACGTTTCCCTAAGGCACATATATCACAACGACAATGTTATGCAGCTTAATTATGTGTCTTACACCTATATGTAGCGTAATACTGGGAAGGATGAAGGAACAGAGTTTGTACACACGATTCTTCATACTTTACTCCCTTGAATTCTATACAAAATTAAAAAAACGGACGGAATACATAGACTAATTGATTGGTGTGCATTACACATAAAGTTCGATTCATGATAAGCATCTAATGGAGACGCAAGTGACGAAACAATAAGTTCCTAACTTTATAACAATATTTCACACATGTCAATGTAACGGTTTGTGTTTCTAAAGCAACAGTTTATATTTTTTTTTTGCGCACTACTGCGGACAAATTCTTAAGGACAAAAAAGACTGTAAACTACTCGAAACGCATCTTGCTGAACCCATGTATATTATTCCCACATTTTCAGGCAGAAATTCAAATTCAAATTCCTTTTGCACAACAAGTTTGCGCATATTTTCAAGGGCTGCAAACTAGGACAAATCTTCTCGAATGTATTATCTGGAATTTTCGTATACTGCCTGACGACGAAGTTCACAATTTTCTGGGACATCACAATGTGGTGACTGGAAATCAGTTATCGAAACTTCTGCAGAAATTTCTGCCTCCGTTTCCAAACACTATTCAGCAAATCGCCCCGAAACGTCTGCAAATAATTGCCGATCAGTAAGCCGTCATATCCCACAGGACTGCAGTTTTCAATCTCGTTCAACTTCTCAGAGTATAACGTTAAACTGCCCTTAAAGCAACTGCAAACTTAGGTTTCTGCCCCATTCGGCACGGAAAGACTGCGCAAGTTACGCGGGTGTCTAAGATCCTTCAATGAAACGTGATGAACTTTGCGCTTGTAATAAAAAGACCTTCAAAAGGACTGCAGTCGCTATCTCAAAGCTCCTATCTGTTCAAGTGGAATTTTCTTTGAAAATGTTTTGTAAAAACGCTCCTTTAAGTCAGAGAAAAGGCACGTTTGAAGTAGGATCCTTCAAGATGGATGTTGAGATTAATTTACGGCTTCGATATTTTGAAGCGTGACAAGCTAAAAAAAAAGTTATTTGAATGTTGATGGCACTTTCCAAAGCGTAAGTTGAGAGTAAACACATTAAAGAAATTTTAATTATTTCCCCTTTGAAAATATAAGATACACCAAACTAGTTCCAATCAAGAATGTTGCTTATGGCCAATATTGCTTGCTACGGTTGTCAATTCTGCCAGTAAATCATGTCGAAATCCACCATTAATATATCCTACGCAGTCTGAAAACTCAGGCGGTTGCTTGTCGACCTCCCACCACGGAGGTCCTGGTTCAATACCGGGCCAGTCCGTTGGATTTGTGTTGGACGAAGTAGCACTAGGACATACCGAGTGCGTCGGCCTTCCTTGTCAACATCGTGCCACCAGTCCTCCACTCTTCACTTCATTCACCCATCATCGAAGTTGTGTGACTTTAGTGACAGTCGTCGTCTTCAAGTGACACAATCAGAGAACTGGGCTGTCATAATCGCGAAATACGAACAAGGAACCACAGTCCTCGGGACAGAGGCCTGTCACAGCGGCTGTCTAATACTCAGCCATGGTGAAATTCCCCATTTGGTATGGGATCTGAACGTCAAAACACGATTCACGATAACATGCTCCTAGACGAAGGATCTCATTTTTTACAAAATAAAACGCGGGCTATTTGGCAATATTTACGTGGCGGGGGAGGGGGGAAAAGTGAAACCTCTTAGCCCATTACACAGTAAAGGAAGCAGAGCATTTTATTAATAATGTTACAACGAGATGACGCACAGATACATGAGTGAAAGAAAAGGAATAAAAAATACCAAAAAGCTAACAAATTTTTTTACTTGTCCTTTCCACATACTTCGCAGTCTCGGTACAGACTCTACAAATATCAATCTACATTACGAGAAACACGACCAACAAGTGCATATACAGATATGTAAATGTATTGTATTATCAACAGCGTAGCCTCCTACATGTTTCGGTCACCTATTGTGGCCATCCTCAGGGAGGTTTTCTTTGAAGGATATATGACACAGAAAGTCAAAATAATTTAATTTTCAAATATAAAATGTCAAGTTTTAAAATAAAAGTTTAAAATTTATGTTAAAATATAAAATATTGATAAAATTGCTGATTTGCGCGTCTATGTGCTGTGTCTATGGTGACCACCACCCTGCTTGGATGGTGTCACCATGGTGTTCCTCATAATGAATCATCTTTGCATTGTCAAGAATCACTTAAAATTAATCCACACATATTCCTCACACTCTCCTATTCTTGTGAGGAACTGGCAAATAGCTGTCCTAAACCTATACGTTTTTTCCCCCACTATGGAAAGTTCATCTCCTACTTACACGATTTGAAAATATCTGCGATATTTGGTGTCATAAACCGCATTTTGTGGGGCACCCTGACAGAGCTCTTTAACATCCATAAATCAGGAAATGTCCCTGGAAAACTGGGATGGATGGAATCTCTACATTGGATCATATTCTAAAGATCAGCAACGCTCATTCGTCACGCCACATTAATTGAAGATTCATTTTAATATTATTGCATCATATGTGTACGCTCGTGTCTCGTGACGGCATGAACGTCTCAGCTTTCCCTATCGAAACTTGGTACATATCCCGCGCGTCTCAACCTCTTTGATTTAATTACCAAAGTAAACTGGCAAACATAAATTACGCAAGCTCCTCTTTATATAACTCTCTCATTTGCTCAGTTTCTTCCAATCTCTTATTCAAAAATACTTTCTTAACTAATATTTTATCAAGTATCCTGATCCTAAGTTCTTTCTTTAGGGCGGTGGTAAAAGCAGTAAGGTAAAGCTGTCCCGTTACAGGCCTGGAGTGGCCTAGAGGAACAAACAAAATAATGAGCAAAGTTATGTGATTTTCTTTTAATCGTTCTCTATCAAGAAAATCAGAAAAGTAGAAGCAGAAAGTAATGCCGTACGGAAGCACATCATTTTGAAAGATTTAAGCGAATTACTGATTTAGTGAATGCTAAAAATGAGATCCATACAGCCATGTAGCCTGCTACATTTACCAATCCACACGGTGTTAAATCCTAGAAGACCTTACACTATAAAATTACTGAATTTTAAGTCTTTTAACCATTCCTGTTGCCGACAAAATGTAATGAGTATCGAGTACAATACAAAGGAAGCCCTTTGGCACCTCCTAATTAGAAGAAATAGAATTGTTTACCATCGTTGAAAGCTGAAGCAGTACCAAGAAGCTTCCTACGTCAAATTCACTGATTAGCTTCACCATGTCTGATTTCATGACCTTTTATAATGAGTTTCACCGACCTCTCACATAATTATGATGAAAATTAGACATCAAGCAACGGAGACTGCGTGATTATCTACTCGCGTTACAGCCGTCGCCTCACGCTAGAAAACCTTAACAACAAAAGTTGTACGGAGAAACGAAATACATTTCACATCAGACATAATTTTATGTAAATGTTACGTCTGTCGAAACAATTGACTACAGTTTCACATAGTTTCACCTCAATTTGAAAGCGACTGGACTAACTCTGATCACATTTTTGAATGGAAGGCTCTTGCTCATCCCCCCAGCCTCTTGCAGCATTTCAGAATTCACGGCGTACGCAGAATCCACAGTTTCTACAGAATCCTCAGCATCCACAAAATACACAGTATCCACAGAATCCACGTCATTCCCCAAATCCACGGAATCCACAGAACTCACGTTATCCACGTAGTCCACATGTCCACAGAATCCACATTATGAACAGCATCTACAAAAACCACGTAATCCACAGTAGCCACATTATTTAAAATATCATCAATCCACAGCATCCACAGAACACACAGTATCCACATAGTCCACAGTATGAACAGCATCTACAAAAACCACGTAATCCATAGTATCCACAGAATGCACAGTGTCCATAACGTCAAGAATTCCACAGAATCCACATAACCCATAAACTGAAAGTCAAGATACAATAACAAAGCCAATAAACCAGCAATGTAACGCTACTGTTGCTTAATGTTCTATTTCTCAACACTATGTGAATCTGTAGATATCAGCCTCGACTCGTTATCAGGATGGTTTACTGCTACAATGCTCTCAAGTCAATGGATGTTTCCAGACATTTTTTTTACTTCCAGTCTCGCAGATACCAGTAAAGGAACTTCCAACAAGTCACATGACCGTTTTGATTGGAAACACCGATCATACTAGTCATCTCATCTATCCAGGGATATCCAATTCCCGGAAGCCAGGTCACCAAGACGCCTAACATTTTTACGGTGGAGCTTAATAACTGTAGTTCCTCATTATGGCACTTGTTGCGTGCTACCCCTTTAACAACCTGGAAAGTTAAGGGAGCTCCTGGCATTTTTAGAAGCTTTGTGCACTCCTTCATTTGTCATTCTACGCAATGAAGTCTATGCAGCTAAATTAATGTTGTACAGTAAATCAAGAAAAAATCTACTGGCAGTGACCAGTTCCAATGTTAAAATGCGCAGAACTAGGGGTGCAACGATACATTCAATTTCACTTACAGCCACAGAAACACGTGTACACTTATACTATGATTTCTTTGAAGATGAAGAAAGAATACTTACTTACTCCACGGTGCAGAGTCCTTCTTGAGAAACTAACTGGTTTGCAGCTAGTCAAGAAATTCCCCGCATTTCACGGAACCCGAAGGATCATTACCGCACTCACAAGCGTCCGCCACCTGTCTCTATCCTGGGCCAGCCCAATCCAGTCCATATAC
>Ga0123354_10013195_pt1 | contig 12814 bp, 10 predicted proteins | sample TergutLab28metaG_2_FD_97872 | JGI IMG/M metagenome (GOLD analysis project Ga0123354, IMG submission 97872) | Labiotermes labralis P4 segment gut microbial communities from Petit-Saut dam, French Guiana - Lab288 P4 | ecosystem: Host-associated > Arthropoda: Insects > Digestive system > Gut ...
ACGCGGCCGCCCGCTCCAGCCGGCCAAGGTCAACGGCTGAATCGACACGCTTCCGCGCGCAGACGTCCATGCATGGTTGTCCGCATATCCGGCAGGCTATAAGGGGGAACACGAGATAGTCGCGCAGCAGATTGTACGCGCTGTTGAAATTGCCGCGCTTTATCCGGGCTACAAACTCAGGAACGTCCAGATTCAAGGGACAGGCCAATCTGCAAGGAGCGCTTTCGCCGCTGTAACAATCAGCGACGAAAGCGCCCATTTCCATTGATAGTATTCTGCCGCTGGCCTGCGTGTCCTGTATCGGACCCATCGCTTTGCTATGCCCGGCTTTCGGTACTAAACGGGATTCGCGGCAATCTCATCAAGCGTGTCATGCAGGTCGGAGCCGAGGAAGTAGGGCTTGGGCGTCATATCTTTGCCCTGTGCCTTTGCTTCCATAGCGGCCTTGATCTTTTCCGGCTTGGCCGGATAATCGTAGATGCGGACTCCGGCCGCGTTGTTGATCGCGTTGATCACTGCGACATGCCCGGCGGCCTGAAAGCCTTCGCAGCACCCCACAGAGCCGAACGGCGCAGTCTTCCTTTCCGTTACGACACTCTCCATGTACAGATCATCGGGGATATCGTCGGCGTAAAGGAATCCGCACTTGATCAGGCTGTCATGATCCTTGTCGTCAATATATTCTTCGGACAGAGCGTAACCGATCGAGTGTACGAGGCTGCCGTAGCCCTGTCCCTCGACGGCCTGCAGGCTGCCGATCTCGCCGATGTCGTAGATCATCTTCATTGCGAGGACCGTTGCCTTACCCGTAGCCGCGTCTACCTCGACCTCTGAGAGGAAGAGGGCGTAGTTGTATTCCGGAGTCGGGCTTCCTTCACCGGTATTCGGATCCAGATCCTCGGTAATGTTTGTCGTATCGAAGACGCCGAGATATTTTGTCTCGATATTCTCAGCCTTCATCTCATCGTATGTGCGGAAGGAACCGTCCGGTTTACGCATGGCGTCCATCAACTTGTTTGCCGCGTCGATGGTCGCGTTGCCGGCCATATAATGTGACCGGTTGGCGCCGGCCGGGCCTGTTATCGGCGCCTGGGCCGTATCGGCCTGGACGAGCCTTATCTGATCGTAGGTCAGGCCGAGCGGGCGCAGGGCTTCGTGCGCGAGCACGACAGAACCGACGTCCGATCCCTGCCCCTGATCCTCCCACGTGTTGAAGTGCGTGACCGTACCGTCCGGATTCAGTTCGATGGCTACTTCCGAATGGTCGTTGATTTCGCCGGTGATATTATATCCGCCCAACGCGAGGCCGACGCCGCGCATCTTTTCAGGCGTATTCTCCTTTTTGGCCTTCGCGACCGCTTCTTCATAATAGGGGCGCATCCGGTCCATCAATTCCGTGAACGGATATTCCTTGTATTCGCGGCTGTTGAGGTTTAAATCCCCGGGTTTTGCCAGGTTGATATAGCGAAACTCAAAGGGGTCGATCCCGGCCTTTTCGGCCAGCATATCCATCATCGATTCCGACATGGCGTAGGCCTGCGAATTGCCGAACGCGCGGTATGCCGTTCCGCAGGTCTGGTTGGAATACCCGGCGCGGGCGAGGGCCCTGACATTCGGGATATTGTATCCGAATCCGGAGAAGCGGATCGCTTTCGATATCAGGTTTTCCGACATCTCGGAATAGGCGCCGCGATCATAAGCCATCTCAAATTCAAATCCGGTAAGCTTGCCGTTCTTGTCACATCCGAGTTTTGCGTTCGAGTAGGACGCCGAACGTTTCCCCTGGAACCAGGTATGCTGATCGTATGTCATTGTAAGGGATACGGGCGCGCCGTCCAATGCGATGGTACAGACGGCCGCCAAAGCCGAAATAGCTGGCGAAAGCGTCGATCCGAAGCTTGCGCCGGTCGGGTTTTCGATCGTACGGATCTTCCCGTCAGGAAGGCCGAGCCCCGGCGCCAGAGTGACGAGGGGCAGTATCAAGGCCAGGGTTTTGCTGTGTATACAAACGCAGCCGTCCTCATCCATATAAGCCTGTATCGTTTCCGGTTCGATGACCAGATGCGGGGCGCTCGAAGTGTAAAAGCTGCCCTCAACAACATATTCGGATTCCGGCAGGACGTCTCTCGTGTCCCTGCCTTTGAAGAGCGGTTCGCGCAGGTATTCGTTCGGGGTACCTTCGTGGATTTCCATCGCGCCCGGGGCGACAGCTTCCGTATAGCCCATATAAGCCGGGAGCGCCTCAAGGTCGAGTTTTACCTTTGCGGCCGCGGCCCTGGCTTCCGCCTGTGTCGTCGCGGCGACAACAGCTACGACGTCTCCGTAACGGAACACCTTTTCGTCCGCTATGATGGGACGGTCAAACCCGTCGGTTTTCGATCGGGGATGGCCTACCGCCAGCATGATGCGGTTTGTGCCCTTTACATCCTTTGCCGTGACGACCTTGACCACGCCCGGCATTTTTTCCGCTTCAGAGTAGTCTATGCCCTTGATCCTGGCGTGATTCATGCCGGGCTGTACTATGGCCAGATAAAGTGTACCGGAAGGCATCTTCATGGCTATGTCGTCGCCATAATCGCAAAGTCCCGTGACCTTGGCAAGCGCGGCAGGGCGCGGTACGGCTGTCCCGTAGACCTTGCCGTCGGCGGGCGTTTTGTACGTGATGTCATCCATAGTTGCCTCGCCGCGCATGACCTTCGCCGCCGCTATGACGCAGTCAACGATGGGTTTCCAGCCGGTGCAGCGGCAGGCATTGCGGTTTTTCGTGAACCAATGGCGCACTTCCGCTCTCGTCGGGTTGGGATTCTCATGCAGCAGGACGTAAGCGGAAACGATAAACCCGGGGGTACAGAATCCGCATTGCACGCCGCCATATGTGATCCACGCTTGTTGCAGCGGGTGCAGGTTTTGCGGGGTCCCGATACCCTCTATGGTTATTATTTTACTGAAATCTGGTACGGTCTTGATCTTTTTCACGCATGAACGGACAAGTTTGCCGTCGAGTATCACGTTGCAGGCGCCGCATTGCCCGGTCCCGCAGCCTACTTTTGTCCCCGTGAGCCCCAGCCTGCGTATCACATCGGCCAGCGTATCCTCATCGGGGTTGCAGACCATCATACGATCCGCGCCATTAATATTCAGCCAAATCTTTCTTAACGCCATTGTTACTACCTCCCTCAATCTAATACATTAATAATTGACAACATTTTGATCTATATATTCACGAGGGGGGTTTCCGTCAAAACCGCCCTGAGGATTCAGGAATACCTCATTGGGTTTGCCTGTTTGATCTATCTATTCACGAGGGGGGTCTCCGTCAAAACCCCCCTGAGGATTCAAAAATATCTTACCGGGCTTGCCTGTTGGAGCTATGCCTCTTCACGAGGCGGGTCGCCGTCGAAGCCGCCCTGCGGGTTCAGGAATATTTCCCCGGGTTTGCCCGGCAGCGGCGTGAGCCAGTCGGGGCTGCTCTTCGGGAACAGCAACCTGGCCTGCCAGTGGATCGCGAAGTCTTCGGCCTTCAGGTCGTATTTCTTTACCATCAATTCCACCATTTCCCCTCCGGTTTTGGCCTTATCATAGACCTCGTCGTAGTAGGAAAGGTAATTGATCGACCAGTCGACGCAGTCTGTGTACGAACGGGACTCATCCTCCATCACTTCCTCAAGGATTTTGATCTTCGCTGCATCGCAATGGCCCGGGATCACGATCCTCGGGTCAAACTCGAGCATCCTTGCTATATCCTTACGCCATTTGATGCGGCGCTGCACGTCGCTCTCGATCGGCCACAGGTTGCAGTCGTGGAAGGCGACGTCCGTGGCTCAGATCACCTTCAGCGAGGGCGCCCATGCGATCGTGTTGTTGATACTGTCTCCTTCGTAACCTCCATAGAACTCGATCCTTTCGCCCTCGAGTTCGACATAGGGCTTTTCCAAAATCATAGGAACCGTGACGGATTTAGGGATATCCCCGGGTCCGAAGCGGTCAATGGACCACATGTCGACTTTATCTGTAGACGTATCAACGATATCGTGTACCGACTGGTGCAGGCCGATAATCTTTGCGTCCGGGAAAATGTATTTCAGCGCGTACAGGCCGAAGTGATGGTCCGGATGGAAGTGGGACACATAGATATATTTCAGGTTTTTTTGCATGGAAATGATTTCCGCAGCCATTCTGTAGGAGTCGCTTAAGAGCTGTGACGCGTCGACTAAAACCGCGTCCTTTTCCCCGTAGAAGAGCGTCGAATTGCTGTTGAAACCCAGGTAGCTGTGCAGGAACACCTTGTATTTTATTGCCATTTTGTCTCCTTTTTTCACATGTTTTTCTGTAATAATTTCCAGTTCAGATGATATCCTCGAAGCCCTTCTGTGTCAATCCCCGATAACCTTCACAGTGGAAACACAGGGAAAAATCGCGTTGACTTTGATTCAATTGAAGTTATAATACATCACATAATACGTTATTTCTTTGATAATAATAGAATAAGTAGTAAGGAAGAGGGAAAAAACTGTGAATAACGAAATGTATAACCCCTATGACGACGTTGTTACGACTATAAAAAGCGCTGCTGATTTACTGGAACTGGAAGAAAAAGACTATATTGCCACTATGTATCCGGAAAGGGAATTGAAGGTATCGTTCCCGGTGCGGATGGACGACAATTCCGTCCGTGTCTTTGAAGGCTTCCGGATACAGCATTCCACCTTGCGCGGCCCTGCCAAGGGCGGCATCCGTTTCCATCAGGACGTAAACGAAAATGAGGTAAAAGCCCTTGCGGCATGGATGACTTTCAAATGCGCCGTGGTCGACATCCCTTACGGCGGAGCGAAAGGCGGGGTCATGGTTGACCCGTTCTCCGTGTCCCGAAGTGAGCTCGAAAGGCTGACGAGGCGCTTTACCGCGATGATAGCGCCGATCATCGGGCCGCTGCAGGACATTCCGGCCCCGGATGTGAACACGAATTCCGAAATCATGGGATGGATGATGGACACATTCAGCATGCTCAAAGGCTACGCTATACCGGGCGTCGTGACCGGCAAGCCCATCGAGATCGGCGGCTCGCTCGGAAGGCCTGAGGCTACGGGGCGCGGCGTCATGATCGCGCTCAGGGAAACACTTAAGAAATTGAATATCGATCCCAAAACGATGCGCGCGGCTGTGCAGGGTATGGGCAACGTAGGCAGCACCGCCGCGAGACTTATTTCCGATATGGGCGTCAATGTCGTTGCGGTCAGCGACGTCTCCGGCGGTATTTACAAGCCGGAAGGCCTGAACATGAAAGCGATCATGGACTGCCTGGCTGTAAGAGGCGCCCTGATAAAGGATTACAATGAGGACGGCATAAGCCGTATCAGCAATGAAGAATTGCTCGAGCTCGACGTGGATGTACTTATCCCGGCGGCGCTTGAAAACCAGATCAGCGATAAGAACGCCGAACGCATTAAGGCCAGGCTGATCATAGAGGCGGCGAACGGCCCGACAACGGCAACGGGTGACCCGATCCTGTACAAAAGAGGCGTCACCGTGGTCCCGGATATCCTTGCCAATGCGGGCGGCGTTATAGTATCGTATTTCGAGTGGGTACAAAACTGCCAGTCCTATGCCTGGGACGAGGACGAGATAAACAGTTCACTGGATCGTATCATGTGCAAGGCTTTCGAAGGCGTGTACGCTTTGCACAAGGAAAAAGGCGTCTCGCTGCGTACCGCCGCGTATGCCGTGGCGCTGAAAAGGCTTGTGCAGGCCCAGCGTATTCGCGGTATCTTTCCGTAAACATAGATACGCAATCGAAATAAGTCAATAAAGCGCTGTGGAACCGTATGTTTAGATGATGGTTTTGGCCGTCATTCAACATAAATAATTTTTACAAACAATTAGGAGGTAATCAAATGGCAAATGTTAAAGACTTGATCAAGGATTTTATCACAATTGACGATGCGCTCGATATGGACTATGAAACAACCAAAGAGCTGCAATTGAAGCATCTGAACAAGCAAAGGACACTTCTTGGGAACTCGAAGTATTTTGTGAAAGCGGAAGGCAGTAAATTCATTGATCAGAACGGGGACGAGCATCTCGATATGATTGGCGGGGTCGGGGTTGTGACCGTCGGCAACAACAACGAGTACATCTGGAACGAGCTCGAAAAGGTTTTCAGGGCGAAATACTACATGATGGGAACGGTCGCGTATCATAGCATAGCCGCCGCGTTCGCGCACAACATGGCTGAGCTTTCACCCGGCGGGCAGCTGACAAAGATGGGGACGGCGACCGGCGGGGCCGAGGCTATCGAAGGTTCCATCAAACTGGTAAAGCTTGCGTCGCGCACGAAGCCGGACAAAGACAGGATACTGGCCTGTGAAGGCGCGTTCCACGGCAAGACAACCGGCGCCGTATCTGTCGGCGGCAAAGAGATGTGGAGGGCGTATCAGCATCCGCTGATGGAAGACGTAGACCACGTCCCGTACGGCGACGCGGCCGCGTTGGAAGAAGCTCTGAAAAAGGGCTGCTACATGGCTTTCTATGTCGAGCCGATCCAGGGCGAGGGCGGCATCATCGTACCTCCGGCAGGGTATCTCACAAAGTGCAGGGAGCTCTGCACAAAGTATGACGCTATCATGGTCGTCGACGAGATCCAGGCCGGATGCGGGCGGACCGGGAAGATGTGGTGCGTCGATCACGAAGGCGTGATCCCTGACGTGATAGTATTTGCGAAGGGCTTCTCCGGCGGGCTGATCCCGTTCGGCGGGTATATCTGCAAAGAGGATGTGTACGAAGCGGCATACGGTTCGCCGGAAACATGTTTCCACCACACGGCCACATATCAGGAAAACGGCATGAGCACAGCCGCAGGGCTCGCGACGCTGCAGTTCCTGCTCGAAAACGATTTAATCAAAGCAGCCGGGGAAAAAGGCGAATACCTGCTCGGGAGGCTTCGGGAACTCAAGGAAAAATATCCGAACGTCATCAAGGAAGTACGCGGTAAGGGCATGATGATCGGGATGGAATTCTACGATGTACCCGAGGGAAGCCGCGAGGGATACGCAGAGAACTATTCCGACCCGATACAGACCGACCTGAACGATACATACAGGATCCAGTGTATTCACACGATCAACAATAATGCAGTATTCCGTTTCCTGGCGGCGGTGACGATCACAAAGGACGAGATCGACTATGCCGTAAACAGTCTTGAGAGCGCTGTCAAGAACGCTATCGGGCTGACGAGCAAATAGTAAATTCATTACAGGGGCTGCGGTTTTGAGACGCCGCAGCCCTTCTTTCATATCCGCTGGCGTGTAAAACGCTTCACTACAACCAAAATACGAATAAAGAAGGAGATGCTACAATGGGAGAAAAATTACCAGAGCAAAAAATGAGCCTTTTCAGCGTTATCGCAACCGGTACAGGCCTTGTCGTCGCTACCAGTTGTCTGTTGACTCTGGGGCAGGGCGCCGGCGCGATCGGCGGACTTTTTATTTTTTCCATGCTTATTGCCTGTGTCCTTAATATGCTCGCCATAGGTTCTTTGTCAGAGCTGAATTCGCTGATGCCGACCTTGAGGGGCGGCATGGCGCAATATACCTACGCCGCTATCGGCGCGCTTCCGGCCATCATCGCCATGCTGGGCGGCTATATCGTAACAAACTGTTTTACTTCGAGCACAGAAGTTTCGATGTGCGGGATCGTATTCCAAACATTCTGGAATTGGGGCGTGCCCCCGTTTGTAGTCGGAATCATCATCATCGTTATTCTCGGGACCGTCAACCTTTTGGGTATTGATATATTCGCAAAGGTCCAGAGCGTCGTGGCGTGGACCCTCATGGGGTCGATGCTGCTGTTGGGGCTTATCGGCATTATAGGGGCAGGCACGGGCGCAGAGGTGCAGCAGACTTTTATAATGAGCGACAACCAGATCTCTTCCGTCCTGTCATTGGCGCCAATGGCCTTCTGGCTGTTTATCGGCGCTGAATTCATCATCCCGATGGCCGGTGAGATAAAGAACCCGAAGAAGAACGTCCCAAGGGGTATGTTTATCAGCCTGTCGATGATTTTGGTATTGCTGATACTCATGGTGTTCGGTATATCCCACTATGTAACGTGGGGGGATCTTGCCGCCGCTGACTCTCCCCATATCGTATACGGGATAAAGCTCTTAGGGCCTCATGTCGGTATGATTTGGATGGGCATTGTCGCCATTCTGGCCGCCGTCAGCACGGTCAACGTGGTCATCGGCAGCTGCGCAAGGATCATGGAGGGCATGGCTCAAATGAATCTGGTTCCGGCGGTTTTCAAAAAAAGGAATTTCCGGAATATGCCTTTCGCGGGGATATTGCTTATGTGCGGCGGACTCATCACGGTACTGGCCGTGACGCAGGCGAACGACGCTGCCGGCCTCATCACGCTGATCCTTACCGGTTGTACATTCTGGATGATCGCTTATATCATCGCCCATGTCAACAACATGGTCATGCGCGTGCGCATGCCCGACGCCGATCGTTCGTTTAAACTGCCGCTGGGGCCGGTTCTGCCGATCATCGGTATCGCAGGCATGATATGGATGATGCTCACAATCGACCCGGATCCGAATTTCCGCGCGACAATTTACCGCACTGTCATCATAGCGCTCGTGCTTCTTCTGATCTACGGTATCCTGTGGCTGAAGCTGAAAGTGAAGCGCCCGATGTTCAAACCCATGTCTGTCGATGAGATCATGGCGGTTCAGGATCAGGCCGACGCCGAACAGGAAGCTCATATCAGGAACATCATTGCTGCAAGGGAAGCAAAGGCCGCCAATAAAGGCGCGTAGACGCGCAAAGTCCGGATACGGGCAGTAGATAATAAATAAAAACAATATCGGGACGCGGAGTGGAATCGCCGCGTCCCGGCTTTATACGCCCGGCAAAGTAGTATAATGGTTTATATTCAATTCACGCGGAACAGAGGAGGTATGACAAGATGCAGATTACGGTAGTAGTGGACGAATCAATCAAAGAAGGGCAGACCGCCGCGTACGTAGACTATATGCGGGAGATGATCAAAATCACAAAAACAGAAGAAGGCAATATTGCCTACGATCTGTACGAAGCGGTAGACGGATCCGGCGACGTCGTGATGGTCGAGATCTGGGAGAGCCAGGAGGCGCTCGACAAACATATGAAGTCCGAGCATTTTCAAAAATTTGTCCCGGGCGGAGACGCTTTCAAGACAGCCCCTTCGAATGTCAGGGTATTCAGCAGGCTTTGACGCCCGGAAAATGTGACCCGCTGAGTCGCATTTATTAATATTGCTTTACGGAGGGGAGATATGAAAAACCTATTCAGTGTTGAAGGGAAGAATACTGTTGTAGTAGGAGGCGCAGGCGGTATCGGGCAGGCGATAGCGCAGGGGTTTGCCGAAGCGGGCGCGCATGTCGTGATAGCCAGCAGGAGCGAAGAATCCCTCAAGCGCGCGGCGGCGGAAATCGAAAAGGCCGTTGATGTGAAGGTGGCGTATTGTGTCTGTGACGCGGCAAACGAAGCGGACGTGGAAAACCTGGTTTCGTACGCCGTGAACCTGCTCGGGGGCGTTGAGGTCCTTATCAACGCGCAGGGTCTCAATAAGAAGTTCCCGGGGACCGAATTTCCTGTGGAGGTTTGGGACGAGATGTTTGCGGCCAACGTCAAAAGCCTGATGCTTACGATCAAGCATTTCGCGAAGCATATGAAAGAGAACAATATTCAGGGTAAGATCATCAATTTGTCCTCTGTCCGCGGCGTTAGAGCTGTCGGAAGCGGCGGTATGGGCAACGTCGGGTATTGTTCGACGAAGGGCGCGGTCGATATGCTGACAAAGGCCTATGCGTCGGATCTGGGACCGGATATCAGGGTGAACGCGATCGGCCCGACCGTCACTTATACATCGATGCTGGCTATGGTATTCCCGAACGCCGATGACGCCAATAAGAAATTCGGCGAGGATAAGCCGTTGGAACGTATCGGGACGCCGGAGGATTGCGTCGGACCCGCGATATTCCTGGCTTCAGCCGCGTCGGATTTTATCACAGGGCAAATACTGTATCCGGACGGGGGATTGACCGCCATCGGCTGACACGTATCGGGTCAGAGCATATTCTGCAGGCGCAGTATTTCGATAATCGCTTTGTCGCGGAAATCGGCGACGCCGTCTACGGTATTGCCGATTGCTTCAGGCCTGCTCATGATTTCATCGTCAATGCCCTGCGCGATCATTTCATCGACCGGGGAAGGCTCGCCGCCGTATTTCGCGGCGCTGGCGCGCATACCCCCTTCGATGCCGAGACTGATCGTCAAAAGCTGGCCTGTGATCGCCATACGCATGCCCGGGCCGTACATGATGGCCTTGTCCATCTCTTCAACGGTGCAGAAGCCTTCCTCGACAGTCTTCCTGGCTTCGTTTAAAGCCGCCCAGTTCACGCGGTTTACGATGTACCCTGACGCCTCTTTGCGGCTGACGAGGGCGAATTTTCCGATGCTTTCATAGAATTGTTTCGCGCGTTCGATGGCGTCCTCAGACGTGAGTTTGCCGCCGCAGATCTCCACGAGCGGCAGCAGGTATGACGGATGATAGGGATGGCCTACGAGGATGCGTTCCGGCGCGCGCGCGTTTTTTTGCAGGTCTGAAGGCATGAAAGCTGTCGTGCTGCTGCCGATGATAGCGTCGTCATCAGCATACTTTTCTATTTCCTCGTACAGGGCTATCTTGGTTTCGATGTTCTCAGGGCCGGACTCCTGAATGAAGAACGCGCCCGTCACGGCTTCCTCGATCGATGTCGTATACGTGGCCAGGGCTGCCGCGGCCTTTGCCTCATCTGGTGTGATGACAGCGTTTGAAACGAACAGATCAAGAATGTGGGCGACGCGGTTTTTCATCTTCTCTACCTGGCTTCTTGTCTGAAGCGTCACGGGATAGCCGTGCAGCAGCGCGTTGACCGCAAGGCCGGACCCGATGATGCCCGAACCGATAAAGGCTGCTTTATTTTTTTCCATTTTCCCCTCCCTCAATACCCGCCAGCCTGCGGGCCAGCTCTTTTTTATGTTCGATCCCCGATTGTTTCGCCATGACAACGCGCTGCGCCTGCGGTGAACCGGCGCCGTGCATGCTTTCGACAAGCGCTGTCCCGCCGGTCATGTTCTCGATCAGCCGCGCCATTTTGTAACGGTCTTCGGTCGGTACGCCCCTGGCCCCTTTGTAATATTTTTGGATATAGGGACCGAGTTCGGGGTCGTTCAGATCCTCTTCGGACGGCATGGTAGCGATAAAACCTCCGGCTATGTCATGCGCCAGACGGCAAATCTCATATATATAACGTGTCACGTTCTGCTTGTCGACGTTCGCGAGCAGCGGGTCTACATAGTACGCGCCCGACGCCAGCGGGGCGCCTTCGGCCGAGCAGGCGATCGCGCAACTGTACAGCGTTTCTGTAAGGTGCGTCATTTCGACCAGTTTGTCTTTGATATGAGAGGCCTTAGAAGCCCCGTTGTAGTCCGCGATAGAGGCGGTTGCCCCGATGATGATATCGGCTACGCCGCCCTTGCATCCGCCGTAGTTCTGCCTGTGGAGCGAAGCAAAACGTTCGACGAGCGAACCCGCGAAATCCACTTCGCCGCACATGAACACCCTTTCCCAAGGTACGAAGACGTCTTCCAATACCGTGAGGCACTCCCCCCCTACGACGCCGTAATTCACGTTCCCTTGATCGATCTTGTCCCATTTTCTTTCATCGTTTGTCTGCCGCCCGAATATGTGGAAAACGCCGGGCGCGTCTACGGGGATCGCGCACGAAACGGCGTAGTCTTCGTTGCCGGGGCCGAGCGCGGACGTAGGCATGATCAGCATTTCAAACGAGTTGACCATACCGGTCATATGCTGCTTGGCGCCGCGTATCACGATACCGTCCTCCCTGCGCTCGACGACATGCGTGAAGAGATCGGGATCCTCCTGCGCGTCGGGCGCGCAGCCGCGGTCGCCTTTCGGGTCCGTCATGGCGCCCGCTATGATCAGGTCCTCCTCCTGTATGTATTTTAAATACTCAACAAAACGTTCATGGTAATTTGTGCCGTTTTTCGCGTCGATATCAAACGTAGTCGAATATATCGCGTTCAAGGCGTCGAACCCGACACAGCGCTGGTAGCAGGAGCCCGTCATGCGTGAGATAGCCCTCAGCATTTTTACCTTCTTGATCAGGTCGTTTGTGTTCTGATGGATATGCGTGAAACGATTGATTTTTTTACCCGTCAAATGCGAGGTGGCCGTCATGAGATCCTCGAATTCGGGGTCGTGCGCCATATCGTATGTCATCGCGACGGCGTTGATATGCGGCTGTATTAGCGGATGGCCGACAATGCTGTCCAATAGCCGGCCTTTGAAGTACACTTTCGTCTTAAGCCTGCCGAGGGCGTCCATGTATTCCTTGCCTGTTTTCATAATTTGCGTGTCTCCCGTTACTTAGTAAATCAAATATAGGTTCTAATTAAAATATTATATACAAATCCTGTTTTCTGCCAATAGTATAAGCTTTCCGCCTTGACACAGACACTCCTCAAAAGTACAATCAAGCATATATTTGCAGCTATCTGAACGGGCAGTATCTGTTATCACAATCATGCACAAAGGAGTAAGAATCATGACCGATCCAAATTACATCCCAGAGAGTTTATCTCCCGATCTTATCATCAACAATGGCAAGATCATTACCGTTGACAAGGATTTCAGCTTCGCCGAGGCTGTGGCCGTCAAAGACGGCAAGATCGTGGCCGTAGGCAAAGAGGACGAAATAGAAGCCTTAAGAGGC
>Ga0123354_10013196_pt1 | contig 12814 bp, 6 predicted proteins | sample TergutLab28metaG_2_FD_97872 | JGI IMG/M metagenome (GOLD analysis project Ga0123354, IMG submission 97872) | Labiotermes labralis P4 segment gut microbial communities from Petit-Saut dam, French Guiana - Lab288 P4 | ecosystem: Host-associated > Arthropoda: Insects > Digestive system > Gut ...
CGCTTAGCTGCACGCTGTAGGGTGGTATAAAATAAACGCTTGCCTGGATGGGATAAACCTGGGCTTTTACCTGAAAAAACGTTACTACATAAAACAATAGCGTTATTCCATATTTGACCGTGGCAGGCATTTTCTTCATTGCAAAAATCAAATTATTATTCATACTAATTACAAAAATAATATTCTAAAAATTTGTTTCTGACTTGTTCTTATTTCCTTTTGGCGAACCTAAATCAAAAGCGTAATTATACCCTAAAGTCAAAGTAAACTCCGACAGGTTGTTTCCATTACTAACATTACGAAACAATTGAATGACATTGAGATTGAAGTTGTGTTTCTTTAAAAGCGTATAACTGACGCTTGCCCTCAAATTGGCAACATTCATGTTTGAATTATTGCTATTATCCGTAGTATTGTTATAGGAGGCTCCCAGCGTAGTATTGAGGGTGTTTTTTAAAAATCTTTTGGAAATATTGACCGTAGGTCCTAAAGTATTGGTAGTATTCCTTGCCACATAAGCATAAGTATAGTTCATGGAAGAACTTACAGTAAAGTTACTTTTTGGCAAAGTCAGGTTGTAGGTCAGGTTACCGTTGTGGAAATTACTCGCCTGCCCGATTCTGATGACGCCGTCCGTACTGTTAGCGGAAGCAGCTAACGAATAGTTGACGTTTAGATCTTGGGAAATATTCTCACTGGATAAGAGCCTCCAATTGACATTGACATTGGCATTCTGGGCTAATTGTTGATATTTGAAAGATTGTATATATTCCTGATTAGGGTCGTAATAATTGTTAATCTCATCAAACTGGTTTAGTCTGCGGTTGGTATAAGTACTGAAATTAGAGTAGGATCCATTAATATTGAATTTTTCCGACGGCTGTATGGCAAGATTGACAGCGCCAACCACGCGGCCTGAATTCTGATCTTTTTCGCCGTTTAAATTGTCCCTTTGGTAACCAACATTAAAAGAAAGATTTACGTGGTTGTTAAAAAAAGGGCGACTTCCGTTGATTGTAATATTTTCAAGATCATTGTTAAAATAATAGGCTCCTAATGTCTGATATCCCGGGTCAATCCGCTCATAGCCCAAGCCCCATTTCATCTTTTCCACATTAAAATTTAGAGTTGCCTTGTAAGCGCTGTAGTACTGTGTACTGCTGCGCCCATCACCAAAAAACAACCCTGCCAGTCCTTGCCTCTGAGAAGAATGTTCGCTACGTAAATCCTGCGTAATTGCAGAAGAAGCATATTCTGCGTTTAAGGTCAGGTTTTCTATAAGCGTTGCTTCTCCCGACAAACTTAAGACTAAATTTTCTTTTGGAGTAACGCCTTCAGCATCAGGAACCGCAGGTAAGGAATTTGCATTATCTTTGGCATAAAAACCAATTACTCCCACTTTGTATTTCTGTTTTTCCCAGCCTATTTTTGCGCCATATCCCATCCTTTTGAAAGAAGGAATAGCTTCAGGATGCGCTTCATCTTCTGCAACAGCTTTTAACAGCCTGCCTCCCATGAAGCTAATCTTTAGCGGAATTGAAGGGGGAGCCAAATCCAGCCCTGCTCCTGTAAACTGATATGCGTTCAAGGTATATGGCGAATATGTCATTGCTACCTCGCCGATATGTGCTGTAATCCACTTATATTTTGGGTGTATGCTTAGTCGATTAAGATTATAGGGAACTTTATAATTCAGTTCGCTGCCTTGGTTGGTCAGGTTATATGACAATGGCATAGTGAAAGTCAACCAGCTGAAGTTCAGATTTCCCTGCAAAAAATAAGTAAAAGGGGAGCGTGAAGCATTTTGATTGGAATTATAAAAAATTGAGTTTGCAGAAATGGCTCCATTAATTTTGACATCCTTTGCTTGCTTTATGGCTTCATAATCCAAATCCTGAGCAAAGACGGACGCTGCCGAAAAAAGAAAAACAATGGCAAAACCAACTAAATGAATAAAAGTATATAAAGATTTTTTCATTGCATAAACACTATTATCAGTTTATAAATATTTTTAAATACGGTTTAAAATTAACTTTGTACGATTATCCGGCTTTATCCGGCGATTTTTGTATCTTAATATCACAGATAATATATGAATTAACGCCATCATTCACCATTTCCTTGATTTTAATAGCCCCTTTTTTTCCGTCTTTTGTTTGAAATAGCACAATCCTCGGCTGTGAATTGTCAAACTGTTGTAAACCTCCTGGCGTTTCAGTTATAGAGAGGCTTTTCAAAGGACTGTCGTTTGCCATAGCATCAAAGTCTGACGCTGTGAAGTTCAGTCCGCAACCACAGGTTTCCTGAGAATTTACAAAAACAGTATGCTGCGCATTAGCAATAGCCATAAAACCATTGTTTTGCGCTTGGTCAGGAGAAACAAATTTATTGTAGCTAAAGCTACTGTTCAATCCAAAGAAAACAATGTCAACATCTTTCCCAGTGGAAGCCATAATCTGATTAGCCGTATAGGTTTGCTGCATACTGGTAGAGAAAAAAGCGCCTACTGTATTGTTGTTATGAGCGGAATTGATGCCCAACTTTATATCATTAAAAACCCTAAGGTTGGTATTCGGGTAAAAAGTCACCTGCTTTTCAACGGTTTGGGTATTACTGCCATTACTCGCTTTGAATTGAATTAAATAAGTGCCTTCAGTACTGTATATTACAGATGGGTTTTCTTGCGTTGAAAAAGCAGGGCTACCCCCATGCAAAGTCCATTGGTATGTTGTGGCGCTGATGCAGTTGGTTACTAACTGTAAAGTAACAGGCACCTGATAATCATTATCATCCAGATCCACAGTCCATGAAAAATCAGCGCTAATGTCGGGCGCTACTGTAATCGTCTGAGTTTTTGAGGCAGACTTTACGCCGTTGTTTACCGTAAGGGTAGTGATATGGCTTCCTGTCTCGGTAAAAACCACATTAGGTGGATTTTTGTCCGTAGATGACGAAGGACTTCCGCCTTCAAAAATCCATTGATAGGTTAAACCCTGTCCATCGGTACGATTGATTAGTTGTACCTGTACCGGAGGATAGTTTGCCTCGTTATTAATGATTTGAGCCGTGAAGTCAATATTAATGGCATCGTAAATTTTAATTGTTGCAGTTTTTGTGTCTTCCGATCCGTCTTGATTGGAAGCAACTAATTTAATGGTGTATTCTCCGGCTGTTTCGTATGTGATAACGCCGGGTTCGCCTTTGGTTGATGTTGCAGGCAGCCCTCCTTCAAAAGTCCATTCGTATGTATCCGCTTGTAGAGAATTATTAGTAATCCTCACCTGAACAGGAATGGTCTTGTTGCTGTCCACATATTCTGTGGCAAAATCGGCTGTAACCCGTAGAACCGTTTCCTTGTAACATGAAATTTGGTTCATTCCCAACAATAATAAGAAAATTGCTATTTTAAATCCTCTCTTAAAAGCATTATTGATATAATCCATTTCTACTCAAATTAAATTGATTCATTATTCACTTTATTATTATTCATTAAAAAACAATCATTCTTATTACCTGAGTACCTTTTGCTGTCTCCAAAACAATAAGGTAGGTGCCGGGTGCCATACCCGAAAGTTGATAATCAACAACATATATCTTTTGCCCCTGTAGCGTTTTTTGTCCTGAAATCAATGCTCCTTTATAATCGAAAATCCTCAGTGAAATTGAGCCGATATCCGCCAGCTTTACCGTGAGCATGAACTGTCCGCTGTTAGGATTTGGGGCAAGAGTAAATTCTTGTATAAAAGGTGAATTGGTTGCTCCCGGATCTGGAAGATTGTCGTTTTTTTCCACAATAATGTTTTTTTCAAAATATTGCGAACATTCTCCTTGGATAGAAGTCAATCCGATAGTGTACGTTCCTTCATCCGGAAATTTCAAGGTGATTTCCCTTTCTGCCTGATTAATGATTTCCACTCCCTGCGGAATTGTCCAATCAGTATTCTGTCCCAACGGATTACTGACATTGATTAAAACGACTTCCTCATTTACGTAAGCCCGAGAAGAAAGCAGAAATTCCGAATCAATATCCGTGTTGGAACGGGTAATGGTGATATGATCGCTTGCCGAACACCCCAAAGGGGACGTTGCAGTAACGGTATAAGTTCCGGCATCGGTCAAGGTTACCTTTGCAGATTCCGAATGAAATCCATTGGGAGATGTCCATAGATATGAAGAATTAGGATTAGGAATGCTTGCGTCTAAATCCAAACTTTGCCCTTTACACAGTACTCTATCGCCACCCAAATCAATAATAATTTTTTCAGGTTCTATGAGGTTGACTCTGGTCATGACTGTGCAGCCGCCGGCATCGGTAACGTTTAGCGTATAATCCCCCGCGAAAAGTCCGGAAATAGACGTCCCTGTTTTTCCATTGCTCCACTGGTATTGGTATGGCTCTGTGCCTCCTGTAACACTGATATTGACCGATCCATCAGAACTCCCAAAACAGGTAGGATTAACAATAACCGTATTTATTTCCATACTTTCCGGCTGTTTAAGTACGATATTTCCTTCCACATGGCAACCACGGGAGTCGATTACAATTACTTTATAGGCTCCTGCTATCAAATTATTGATTTGTTGCGTAGTTTCCCCATTGGTCCACTGGTAGGAATAAGGCGCAATTCCTCCGCTTGGCAACGCTTTGATACTTCCGTTATTGCCTGTATTACATGTAAGTTCGGTTGATTGCAAGGTAAGTTCCAAAGAAGGAGGCTCATTCAGGTAGAAAATACTGTCCTTTACCGCTACCAAATCATTTCCGTTATATTCTCCCAATACATTGCCCAAAACGTCTCGTACATTGAAGGCATAATTACCGTCGGATAACTCGTAAGCTGTAGAGGAGTTGTCAGTATCCGTTCGTGTAAAAATTTCCGTCCAAACGCCGTTTATCTGTTTTTTCCATGTATAGGTATAAGGCTTGGTTCCTCCGGTTACAGTTGCAGTGAGCGCTCCATCCTGAGATTCATCTCGCTGACCGTCTTTAGGAGCAATATCGGTTTCGTCGCCGTATTCATTCTCTGTGTTGCAGGAAATTTGTTTTGATATGTTAATTGTTGCCGACAAGGGATCGGGTTGGTCAAGCGTAAATTCGGAACCGGATACCGTACAGCCGCTATAATCAGTTGCATTGCTGTAATTGGCATCATTTACGGTCAAGGTATAGGTTCCTGCCTTGATATTGTTTAGTGTAAGAAACCAGCCTTCATTGCCCGGTATCGTTTCTTCAATTACGTTTGTAAATATAGTTCCGTCTTCATCTTGCCACGTATATTCATATTGTTGACTGCCGTCGTAGGGTGTGCCGCCTGTAATTTGAGCCTTAATGTAACCGTTGGAAAAGCCGAAAGATGTCGGTTCTTTTTGATCGATATATCTTATTGTCACCGGTTGAGCAGGTTCAGTGAGAGTGGCAGTTTTGGTTACAATCACATCGGCATTAACGCCAATGAGAATACCATTATAATATACCGGTTCCTTAGCAAGGCAGCCGTTGCCATCCCTAACCTGTACGGCATAAGTTCCGGGATTAAGTCCTGCAATGAAGGTATTCGTATCTTCATTGAATGCTGTCCACTCAGACAGGCTGCCATCGGGATACTGTAACTGATATTGATAGCTTCCCTGACCTCCGTTGGCGCTCACTTCTATCTGCCCGTCATGACCTCCGTTGCACCAAATATTGACAGTTCGGGTGATGTTGAAGGTTAAAGGCGTTGGCTGGTTGATAGTAAGATTAGCGGTTTGGTCAGCATCATCGGTGTAAGTAGGAAAACCATAATACATACCCACAAGGTCTAAATGATAGTCGCCTGCCGGTAGGTTGTTAAAAGTCGTATTATCTTCTGTCAATGAACTGAGATTGGTGTGAGAATCGTAGAATTCATACAATCCGGTTACCGGTGATTTTTTGTTCAGAATTAAATTCAGCGTTTCTCCTGTGTTCAAGTTCCGGTCAAAAATGAAGGTTACACTTCCTGTGGATTCGCTGTAACAACCGATATCCTGAGTTTGAGTACCCGTAATATGGGGTGAGGAGACTAAGTAGTTAAAGGTAATCGCATTGGACGTCTTACTTTGGTACATAGGAATATATTGTTGGTACAGCGTATTGGAAAAAGTCGGGTAGTTTTCCGTTGCAGCTAATCCATAAGCCAAGCTATCACCTGCAGCGCAACCCATTTCCAACCATACCGAAACGGCTTGTCCAAAGTCGGCAGACGTCAGGAACTGATCTCCCCTCGCTTTTAAGATAGCCTTATTATTAAGACTGTCAGGGAAAAATTGCTCTGTTCCATTGCCCACCTTGTACTTCCAACGATAGTATTGCGTATCGATATTATCGGTCAACGTGATGGTTAAGTATCCGAGATTATTCAGGTATAAAGGAGTAGCGATGGGATTGATTTGAACAACAGGACGCGACGTAATTGTAAAATTATACAATGCGTCTGTAGGATGTGTTTTATAATAGGCAAAACAAGTACTGCTAATCGGGAATGTGTTATAATTGTTGTTGGGTCCGCCTTCGCAAGTTCCTATCCATGTAGTGTATCTTACTATGGTATATGTTTCAACTTTTGTGATTAAATTGGACTTGGTATAAGTAGTGTTAAAATTAAAATTCTTATCTAACATTCTGCCATTATAAAGGTCGGCTGTTGCTCCGTTGGCATAATAGACCCTCACATACCTCAATCCGTCAGCATTTCCACAGCGATTGGGATCGTGTGTGTACATTCCTACTGTATTTATCTGATAGGTAGTGGAGCCAGACAAGTTTATCTGTGCCGATACAGTGGTACGGAATAGACAACTTATTACTAAACTAAAGAAAATTATCTTTTTCATAGCTTTTAAAAATTAATTTCTACTGATTTTAAATTGGATACGGAGCCATCCTTTAATGTTGCGCGTATGTAATATATATAAGTATTACCCGGTTGGATATTTGTATCTACTACTCTTGTCAGACTACCGGGCAAAACTTTCCATGTTGTCGGTTCGGAGCGTTCGTCCTTACGGTACAGTGTATATTCAGCAACCGCCGCATTCTTGTCAACGCTCCAAAAGAGTTCTATATAGTTGCGTTCGCGACTCACAATATTTTCGATTGATAATATAACCTGCACGGGTCTTAAATCCGTTACCTTGATTGTTAATTGCGGCGAAGGTGCAGAAGCTAATTTCGATTCATCGAAAGATCTTATCTGATAGTTGTATGTCTTGTCCTTTTCGGCTTTAATATCCGTAAAAGTACTGACAGTATCCTGTGTTTGGAAAACAAGCTCCCATTGAGATGTATTTTCTTCCATCCTGTATAACTGATGAGTCAGATTTTCTCCAGGTGAAGGAATCCATGAAAGGATAACCGCCCCATTTTCCACTTTATAGCTACTGAATACAGGTGAAGAAGGCGGAACTACCTTTGGTTTCTCTATTGTCAGTGTTTGTGAAAAGTCCGAATTGTTAAACCGCTTGTCCACGGCTACAATTTTGTAAAATACTTTGGGATTCAATGATGCAACCTTGACAGAATCTGTATAAAAGGGTGTGGGGATAGGATCTGTTGTGATTTGTGAAAATTCCTCATCTTCCAAGTTTCCCTTAAAAACACGGTAACCCAGCAAATCTTTTTCCGAGTTGGGTTGCCAGCTGATTTTTACTATCCCCATGCTGTCTATGCTGCCTTTTAATCCTGCTGGCGGCACAGGTGGTATAGAATCTATAGGTTGTATCAGTGTGGAATAGGAAGTTTTCTTTTGATTGGAACTCCTCCCGATTGCCGTGATTGTAAAATAGTTGGTCGGATCTAAATTTGAACAGGTTAATGTTCTTGCAGCGGGAGCAATATTATCTATCACAACCTTATAGGGACCTTCATCTGCCGGAGCCCTGTTTAGTTGAAACTTTTCGATACTTTTTTCACCTTCTTTCGGGAAATCCCAACTAATTACCACTTCATTTTCTTTTTGGGTAAATTGATAATCGATGATTTCCGGAGTATAGAGCAAATCTTCAGCGCCTTCTCCGCTAATCTCTTTTGACAGGCTTCCTTTTTCGCCAAACGGAGAAATACCATAAACTCGGTAATAGTATTTTTTGCTATTCTGTGCTAAGGAATCTATGTAATACATTCGATTAGCAGGAGCTTCCGGACTATCGTTTACGTTAACCAAAGGCGTTTTGTTCAGGAGTATGTAATTCACGCCGTCTTCTGATTTTTCAATGTTGTATGTGGTGTAAATGGTTTTATAGAGTGCGTATTCCCAAGTAAGTAATACATTTTTATCGCCCCAAATCCCTACCAAATCTGTTGGCGCCGGAAGAGGCTCATATTTTGAAGGGTCGGCAATAACGGCAGAACTTTCTATTACCGCTACGCCTTCCGGCACGGCAGACTGTACGCGATACACATAAACTTCTCCCTTGTTGATTTCATTATCCGTATATCCCCAGCCGGCTTTTACTGCGGCAGGGAAACTCATATCTGCCGCTAACAGGGAAAAAGAAAAGCGCTGCTGCAATTCTTCGGTAAGGTTGACGATATCTGCAAGTTGTCCTTGACTGCCCTCTTCAACTTCAAAGCTGCTCCCATATAACGCCTGCGCAATAATAGCGGCATTGTTGTCTGCTTGTATCGTTTTTTCCCAATTTTCCAACGGTTCTGCTTTAATATTCTTTGTCCAAAGCATTTGCGGACTTTCGAACCGTTTCCCGTTTTGGGAATAAAGGTATTTTTCGAGAATAAAACCGTATCGATTGGATTTCTGCCACTCCGGAGCCTTGTCCACACCCCAGCGCAACAGGATTTTATCTGGCTGCACCCTTGCAGCCATGCGCACAGAAGCCCGTACCGTATCTACTTGACTCTGTGCTCCTGCCGAAACAAATATTGTAAGCAGGAAGAATAGTAACAAATTCCGAATTATTTTCATATCATTTTTGTTTTCTGTTATTATTATCATTGTTTTTTATCCATTTTTGCTCCTTCTTTACGCTCAATTTTCATTCTTGATTATATTTTCTAACTGTTTCATTTACATTTGATGTTGCTATTTGCTTTAATTTCTCAAATGATAAAGAGGTATTTGGTGGTAAATTATAAAATTCACTAAAAGCGTATAATGTAGGTCTTCGAAAAAAATGCCAATAATTTCTTATATTTACTCCATAAAAATGATTTATTGAATTAATACCTTTGTTATCCTTATTCATTATAGCCATTATACATTTTTTTCCTTTCTGATTATAACAAATTAAAGAATCTAATTGCCATTCTAACGCAGGCTTTTGCATCTGTATAACTCTCAAATCATTTCTAATCCAAATGTTTATCGAGTCAATGGATTGATTATAAAAAATATAATACTCATTTAAGCCTATCATTTTTACAGGATTCGCATAATATAATTCTCTCATTTTTTTTCTTCTATCACATTTTCATTCTTTCTATTGTTGTTTGCAAGTCTGGAGACTTGCTGTTAGCTCGACATAGCGAAGACGCTATGCCGAGCGGAGGGTGTCTTATTCTAAATCATGTATGTTTCATTTGTGTTTTTGTTATATTACCCAATTATTCTTCTAATTCAAAAATATTCAAAAATCCATCCATATCTCGCATGTAAATTGTGTTTTCAATAAAAATAGGATCTTGTGATAAGCCTATAGGTAATGCACAGCTATCTACTACTTTACCTGTTGCGGGTTCCAATTTTAGTAAATACCAACATCCATCATATAACAAATAACTCCAAATAAATCTATTGCGAAGGCAGAACGATCTGTAGGACACCCATTTTCTTAATATATCTTTACCTCCAATATTGACGATTTCCTTTGGCTGCTGATCATTCGTATAAAGCACCTTACCTTGTTCTATGTCAATTACTGTATAACAAAAACCACAACCCGAATAAATAATATTTTCATCAAAAATTAAATTATCCGTGTAACGATTGTCAAACAAAAGTTTCCAAAGTAATTCTCCTGTTTGTGGATGCAGGGCTACGATTCCTCTTGATAAAGTGACAACTACTTTATCATTATGATAGTAGATTTTATCTATTTTTCGTTTACATTCTTGAGGAGGAATGTCAAGTCTGCTGTTATCATAATAGGGTCCTAATTGAGAAATGTTGAAATGCCACAACAATGAACCATCTCTATCATCCAAAACACTGATTAAGTTTAATTCATAGTTAGGGACGAAAATGTATCCGTTTTCTGCTTTAACATTCAATTGATTAATAGGCATTGGAAGCGTTTCCCATTGTTTTTGAACAATTCCGTTTTCTAAGATACACAAGGTGAGAGGGGCTATTGAAGTGAACACATCTTTTCCATGAGATAATAGCAATTTATTATCTTGATATATTTGACGAAAAGGCGCAGAAGATATTATCTCAGATGAATACACTACAATCCTATTTAATATGTAATCAATTATTTTTATTTGAAATATATCTTTTACTCCTACTTTTCTTGTTGTTGATAGTATCACAGGACTTTCTGAATCTGTTTTTTCACTAAATGTCAAATTTTCTTTGTTCCAAATTTCTATTTTGTGGATTTTTGATAATACCATATAATCTCCATTATAACGAATATCTCCTATAAAATCATCTTTTTGTATTAATGTTACCTTCATAATTATTCTACCACTTTAAATATAGTACTAAAATTTCTTTCTATAAACCCTTCTACATTAGAAGAAGTAATTATTTCTTCACCAAACATCATGATACGTTTTTCATTAGATAAACCCTTCAGCGCTTCAATACCTTTCGGGTCGGTCAATACTTTTTTTAGATTCTGTTTCAACACATCTTCAGTAATACCATCGGTTTTCTTGAATATCCATTGCAATTCATCTAAATTATTAATATTCTTCAAATCCTTTACTAACTGACTACGTACAACGTCATCTGCCCCATAGAACCATGAACTCCAGCATTTCATTTCGTGACGAATTTCTTTTCCTCCAATACTAATTATTGCATCATATCGGCGCATCTGCTTACCGGCCTCCTCAATAATATCTTGCACCTCAAACCTTACTGCTGATGCAGAAAATTTATCGGCATATTCCAACACAAAGCGACCACCTGTTCCTTTTAGCCACGTTTCTCCCATGTCTTTTATCACTTTATCAATACCGGGACATTCCTTGAATTTAGCGATTCGTTTGGCAACATCTTCTATTTCATTGATGGGAATATTGCGGAAAACTCTGTCAATATCTGTTTTGTCAAATACTGCCAATGCTTCTCTTAATTGTTTAACTGTTTGAGGATCGGCGATGTTCTTAAATGCTTTCTCTACATTTGCCCAACCGGGAAAATCATTAGCTACCTTACCTGCATCCTCAACTAATTCCTTTCCGGTTTTACTTCCAGCTTTTTGTACGCTTTTTGTTGTTATTCCTACAATGCCGGCAGCCAAATAATAGACATTAACGGCTGTTTTTGTAATGCTGTATTGTTGTCGATTGGGATCGGTATATTCTTCTTTAATACCTTCCCACATTTTGGCAAGCCCTTCAGATGTAAATATCGAACCTAGTGCGTTTTGTTTTTCCTTGTCCAGTATTATTTCACCTCCTGTTTTTATCAAAATAGGTATCCCCAGAGCTTCTTCCAAGAGTCCATCAACGCTTCCGGCAGGTATTTGGGGAATTGTCAGTTTATGTGGTTGATAAAAATCTTTATAACCTTGCGATTCATTATACCATCCGGCTTCTTGAATATTTCCCTTTTCCCACATACTTTTTGCCACATCAATTGTAACTTGTACAGCAACCGTACGGGTGGAAAAAAAATCTTTGACACTGTTCAAAAATCCTTTGCTATAATTTTGTTCGTCTATTTTTAAGGATTCTACAGCTTTCATGCTTTCACTACGCAATTCATCTATGTTTGCAGCATATTCATTTACTTTTTCCGAAATAAAAGCAGCGGGTGGTCTTGATAAAAGATTAGGTGAAATATCTCTTCTTACCTGTATGTTTTGATTTTCATAATCCAGATAATAGAATAATATTGCATCAGGATTTTCATTGGTACCGGAAGTTGAAATCGTAAATTCATCACCTTTTGAAGTTCTGAACTTGATTTCTATTTTTGCACACTGCTGCATATATGAATTGTTTAAAGTAGCCTCCAACTCGTTTTTAATTTCCTCTATTGAAAGTGATGATGAATTGAAAAATTTATATTTTTCATCATACATCACATCTGGACTTTGCGCAGCACATGTTTTCAAAGAAGAATTTACAGCATTAATGAAGTTTTCATTTTGATTAAGATTATTTGTATTGCAATAACTTGCAAATTTCGGATTGTCAGGATAACAAATATGCAAACTATCATTTTTTACAATAATAAGAAATGTCTCATTTTTGCTGTTAATCAGTTCGCTAATTTTATTACTTAGGTCTATTTCATTATGCAAAATATCCTGAGCAGTAAGGTCACTGAATTGCTGCAATTCTCCTAAACCCTTATCCTGTGAGTAACTTCCCCATACCAAAGTGTAATTACTAAAAATGAAGGTATAACCCTCTTGTCCTTTAAAGGCAGAATTACATTTAAATCCTAATACAAACTGATTTGCTTTAATCTTTTGTAAAATTTGTTTTAGCTGTTCTTTTTCATTTGTTTGAATCATCCCCTCCTCCCTTTTATCGAACCATCCGATACGAAGTTGCGGATTCTGTATTGCTTTCCAATCCCTGCGGGCAAGTTTTGTTCCGTTGCCGTAGTCCATCAACAGGTCGGTTCTTCCTTCGGGGGGCGTAGCATCCGTTGCA
>Ga0123354_10013197_pt1 | contig 12814 bp, 3 predicted proteins | sample TergutLab28metaG_2_FD_97872 | JGI IMG/M metagenome (GOLD analysis project Ga0123354, IMG submission 97872) | Labiotermes labralis P4 segment gut microbial communities from Petit-Saut dam, French Guiana - Lab288 P4 | ecosystem: Host-associated > Arthropoda: Insects > Digestive system > Gut ...
AGCAAATTCCCAAACAAAGTTTTGGTCTTCACAACAACGTTTAAAGTTTTAGGGAAAAAAGAAGAAAACGGGCCAAAAAACAGGGTTTGTCCCCCGGTTGGGGGGGGGGGGGGGGGGGGTGCTAGGTAGCGGGGTGCGAGGGACTGCTGGATATAGGAGGGACTACTATACTACTATTGGTAGGAGTGGGAGACGTTTCTGCTATTACACAAGCACTGAAGTGAACAGGGGTGTGAGTAGCGAGTAGCGAAGGAATGTACTGTGCGAATGCTTTCAGGACAGGTCGTAGAAACTCGTCATTCCCAACGATATGTTTGCGCATGCGCATCTGTCACCTTCCTATCTGGGATTATCTCCTGATCTGTGGACTGTATGGTTTGTATCAAGTAGGACACATTACTGGAATACGAACAAAATGCAACGAATGTTTTAACCATCTTAAGCATCATTCGTATCGATTACTGCTCCGAAGAACAGAATTACCTGTACAATACATATACACGGATTTGTCATTAATTAAAAACTGCGTCACTTTGAACTTATTATGACGCATGTCGGCTGTGTACTCTACAATCTTGTGTTCATAATTTAATATGTAATCTAGTTTGTTTGTTTGTTTGTTCGTATAGATACATATACTTGCTGACTGTCTTCACTTCCATTTCCATCAGCCACCAAATAATTTTAACATCCATTCTGTACCGAGTCGCTAGTTCTATGTCCTAGTCAGAGACAGCATTAATAGGATATGACGGAATGACGTCAGTGTCGTGCGTCTTCGGATAGGCCTTTCTTAATGTCCGCCGAAATGGAGGTGTAATTTCAATAAACTAGCAAGAAGAAAAAAAAAACGCTGATATAGGCCTATTATGCTGGTCTTCCGTCAAGAAATTCAATACACAAACACAAATCTTTAAATAACAGTGATGGTAACCGCATGTGCCTCATATTGTAACATTAAGAAAATCTGCACTTCTTTGAAAAGGTGCATTGATATGTTTTTATATCATTCCTACAATCAGTAACGACTATTTATTGGCTGAACTTTATACCGGAGATGAGCTGTGTTCTGTGTGAGGTACGAACTGAATTTTTACATATAATTTAAAAAATAACCGTCTTTAAAGCGTTTAAAACTAAATTAAATTCACTTGCTGATAGAATCTGAAGTACGAATTTTATGACCAGTCTCGCCTCACTGGCGCCGATTAAGCATAGAGCGCATTGTGCAGAGAACCACCACGTACATGGTTATCTTTGGTATGCATCGGTCTACAGCATTTGGTAGGTATTCACACAGATTTTCAGAAACAGACAGTACCACACACCACACGTTTTTCTGACGTCAGTACTGAAATGTTAAAACAAGAACAATCCTAGTCTCTAGAAAATTTTGTGTTCATCTTTATCGTCATACCCATTTCATCTCTTCAGAAATGATACATTTATTTATTTCGTTTAAACTGGCAACTATAACTGTAATAAATCCAGATTTTAATTAGTATGTTACGGCTGGGTAGCAAAGAGTACAAAATCGGAATAGGATCATTTTTGTATCCTATGATTGTTCCTTTGAAATATTGGTCTTTGAGTTGTTTGCTTCAAGAATTTTCCCTTGAACAAAAGTACATTATTCGGGTTGTTCTAGTCAAATGGGTCAGTGTCTTAATATAGAGCCGCATTAAATTACGATATTTCGGATGTAAAATACCGAGAGGAAGTAGAAAGATATTCGACCATTCTTACAACCAGTAATTTGCATTAACTAAAGTCTTTAATGTGGTTAGTCCCTGTCAAAATGAAGTGAATTCTGCACGTTTCGGAGAACTTTTCCAAGGTCGACCAGCAATGGTTTTTTTTCTACCCCTATCATATTAATGGCCCGCTCCGAATTACCAAACACACAACAAATAGTTACATCATCAAATACATCGGTCCCTGAAAGAAAGAGAACATTCTCCGAGACGTGGGGCTTTCATTGCATACTCAAGTGGCTGACTACGCTGTAGCAAATTCATTGCATTCGGTTCACGTGAAAGTTTCGAATCTTAAATAATTTACGTGTTTATCCCACTGGTAATAATTATAACATAAGTATTTATTGCGCTGTAAAAAATGTAGGAATGAATGTTTATGGTCTTACACTGACACACTTCCGTCAAGTGAGTTCTGTCATTACGGCGATAAATTTGCCTTCAGGTTGTGTTTAATGGTTTTAATGGTTTTGTGTGTAAAAAATGTTTTAATCATTGGCGTACTTGACCTCAGCTACGATTAGTGCGTGGACAAATTTAATCCACGTTTGGGGCTGGCAAAATGGCCGAGACAGAAACAATACTTAAGTTCAAATTTGAAGCGCTCTCGTGTTATTACTTTGTTTTGATTGAAACTTGAGAAATCAAAGCCAAAAATAGTGTGCATAGTGTTGTTATGGAATGTACACTGCAGTGTATAGCACGGTTGAAACAATAAAGATGGAATGGCAACATATGAAACCAACTTGTTTGCAGGTGCGAGTAAAAAGGTGGTTGTCCATACTTTATTCTGTTCATATTTTAAATGTAAAAGTGGCTTCCATTTTCACAAGTTTAGTATTTTCCTAGGTTTATGTATTGTGTGAATGTGTAATGTCTGTATATAGTGGAATGACTGAATATCTTAGCTTGTGTTCTGCATCAGCTAATTGAGCAACAATTATAATTCTGATGATACAACGTCGTTATTTCATTAATGTCATATTCATCAAGGTTTATTATCACCTGTCATTTAAATGGAACTGACTGTTTTGTTTATTGTCATTAATTTTTGTACAACAAAAATATTGTAAGTAAAATACCATTAGTGAATTACGCCATTAAAATACACGTGAACTTGTACCAAGGACTGGTTTTCAATTAAATTTCATAATGTAATCACGTCCAGTTCCACTCATGTTTACATATTTATGTAGACTATCACATTTAATGCCCTCTCCCTCCCTCCTCGCCTCCTTCCCACCCTCTCTCTCTCTCTGTCTCTCTCTCTCTCTATGTACATGTATATTGATCCTGTTAGCATATGTAATTCCGTCCTACACACAAAGTCCACAATTCGTATGTATTTAATCTGTGTACAACTTGAATTTTGAAAAGCAATTTTTAGAGATTTGAAGAGTACGCATTTAGAGGGGAGTTCTGTTCACAGACATACAGAATAACCTGTAACATAATATTATCTTCATCAGTTTACATACACACTTTTACAAATTAAGTGCAGCTGAGTAAAGATTCTTGAAAATGGATCGTACAGGCGTGTGTGATAAGCATGCGGGAGAATAACCTGATTTTATTGTGCTCTTAGGTAAATAGCGTAATATTCAAAATGTTTAATAATGCTGCAATACACATTCATATACATTGTATATAGAAAAATAATAAAAAAGAGGATAAAAATGATCAGTTTGTATTTCATATTTTCGAAACTATGTGCAATGTTATGTAATTATTCTGACTGGCAGAATATTATAACATAGGTTCCACCGGTCGCTCATTGGTTCAGATAGTCGAAGGCCTGAGACCCACGCTACATATCAGGCCAGTCTACTCTAGGTTTGTGTGAAGAAAGATACATCGAGATATTTTGTATCCAAGTCCTCCAGCCTTACCGTCTGTTTTACTCCACAAATACTACACAATTATTCTTTCGTCTGTCACCAGCGCAATGTGACCGCAGGAATTTACAGCGTTGTTAAACAGCACATTTTAGGCTCTAACATTAGGACCTAATTGAAATCTTACTGCTACTGCTCCTACTACTACTACTAACAGCAGCAGCACCACCACCACCACCAACACCACCACTATTACTACTACTACTACTACTATTACTACTACTAACAGCAGCAGCACCACCACCACCACCAACACCACCACTATTACTACTACTACTACTACTACTACTACTAACAGCAGCAGCACCACCACCACCACCAACACCACCACTATTACTACTACTACTACTAACAGCAGCAGCACCACCACCACCACCAACACCACCACTATTACTACTACTACTACTACCACCACCACTACTACTACTACCACCACCAGCACCACCACCACTACTACTACTACTACTACTACTACTTCTACTACTACTACTACTACTACTACTACTACTACTACTACTAATAATAATAATAATAATAATTGTTACTACGTCCAGAACTTCGTTGGTTTATTAAATTTGTCCGACTGATATAATAACAGGATGAACTAATACTTGATGGCTTAGTTCATGGCGCCCTCAGTGTGCCAAATAAAGAACGAGATATTTGGGGCATTAATAAAGAAGCCGCTGTGACTTGCTATAGCTGTCATCATGCGAATTACGGAGGCGGAGGGACCGATGTTAATCGCGAAAAATATGAGTGAGGACGTGCAGCGTCCGTGTCGTGATTTGAACCGCGCGCCTCTAGAATAAAATGCTGTAGCGTGGTTGATTGTCATTCACGTCATTCTGTTCGGTGCGAAGTGCACAGACAAGCTGAGGCGCTGGTTGTAGCTTGGTGTATATCAGTATCTGTTCTGGCACTGATTTCACTGATACCATTGGTGTCCGATCAATACAGCGTCCAGTTTTCTTTATCGACATCTATTTCAATTCGAAATACCTTTTTGCATAAAATTATGTCAAGAACAGCAACTGGATTTGTAATCCAGTTTAGTATTCTGAGAATAATGAGCCAAATACCGCAACCGTCCACAGGGTGTCCATACTGCGTTGTGCAATATTCAATTGTATTTCCACCGTTTCCGCCCGCTTAGTCACAGTTGTCCGTCCTCTGCTACTTCGTCATTCATTCAATTCTGATAAGGAAGATTTACAAGGAGGAGGATAATTTTTACAAGTGAGGAATTATACATAATCACATTTCAATGTTACGTGGAAAAATGATTGGGTTTCATATATAGGTACACTTACTTTAAAACAGTAGAATCTTTATGATTTTATGTTACCGTGCGTAAGACATGAAACATATGTGGATTAAACTGAGTTAGTGTTCTCCGTTATCAAGGCATGCCAAGGCAGGATTCCTTTCTTCTGAGATGTGACGCTGCGTCAGCTGCATAATCGGATCCCGACGTTTCAGGGCAACCGAGTTTTCTCATGTTCAAGGAAAAATGTATTCTATCTAGGAAATAAATACCGCTGAATTAGAGCAACACTGTAGCTAGAAGCTCAGAACTTGCATCCCAAACACAACTTTAAAACGCCTTCCCAGTCTAAGCAGACGAAATGGATAATCTCCAGGCAGCTGTTGTATTTCTTTTTCAGTTACAAAAAAATTCAGTGCAAATATTACATACACCATATATTTTAAAGATGTATCTGATCATATACCTAACACCACAGAGCACGTACAGCTCCATACATTCCGAAGCTGGGAACAATTTGGAGATGGATATCCATGGCAGCTTTAATGACGAGAGAGGGACCCTGGGTCTAATTGGGCACGAGGCTGTCTCGGCCCCATTGCCGGTTTAAAGGACGTCAACGAAGAAATTCCAGACTAACAGAAATTGAACTTTTGTTATTTAGTCCGTAGCCTTTCTAAATTCTAGCTACAATGAAAGAAACAAGAAGGAAATATTGTTATTGAACTAAATTATATCACAAGTAAGCCTGAACGTTTCGGATGATCAAATATTGAGGGTGTCTGCGCTGTTACTTTACTAGCAACGACAGAATGTCAATCAGGCGAATACATATACATGTCGTCCTGTCTTATGACGCACAGTTTCGTTTACCCATTGATAACTGCAGCCTTTGACTGCAGAATACTCCATGTACAGACACGCGCACACAATAAAACTCTTGCAGTGAAAGTTGTGAAGGCCGGGCTACCAGTATTTTTTTCAGTAGGCTAACAAGCTGTATTTACAGCTTTATTACAACTGGCAACGTACAGCTCAGCAATTGGCAGAATGCCCAAATAATAGGGCAAATGAAATATGAGAGTTTGAATGCGTACTTGTGCGCATATAATTTGAATTCTGTAGGCTTCGTGTGTTTGGGTTTGTTCCAGAACTTAATGCTGCGACATAATCGCGAGACAATCTGCACTTCAAGATGAAATGACACAAAGCAAACGCAGAGTTACCATTTTCGTGAAATTTATAAAAACAAAATGCCATCCGTTAGAAAATTTTAAAAGGATTAATTACTATACTTCTGTATAACCTGTTTGAACATTTAAAATCTCGCCATTTTGTTCACATAATGTATGTATTCAGTATATATAATTCTCAGCAAACGACGGATATTTCCTTTATAAAATTAACTGTGGATCACTGCAATGGAGATGGAATGATTCTGTAAAATCTACACGTAAACAAACATTTATTTGGGCGAAACACATGACTAAAGAACAAATGCTATGTACATTGCAAAGGAAAATATTAAGAAGAATATACTACCCAATACAATATAAATGACGCTGGCGTCTTAGATGTAATAGTGAAAATTATATTTTATACAAGGATCTAAATATCTTGGACGATATTAAAATTAGACGAATAGGACAGGCGGTCCATATTATAAGAATGGAAGTTGAAAGGATCAAAAGAAATTTCTTAATGAGGCATTTCGTAATACAAGGCAAAGTGATCTCGATAAGGTCCGGTGTGGCCCAGAGGGTGGGTAGAGGTTTAGTTCTACTTTTTCTTGACCACGGCACTAGAAGGGGGTAAGTGGTCAGCAGCACGCCCCGGCCGCACTTTATCCCCGGCAAAGAACCAGTACCCATTTTACAGGAGGCTGGGTGGGCCCCAGCGTCGGTCTGGACGGGCGGAAAATCTCGTCCCCACCGGGATTCGATCCCGGGCCGTTCAGCCCGTAGTCAGTCGATATACCGACTGAGCTACCTGGTCCAATCATAATAGAAGCCCTGTGGGAAAACCAAGAACAAGATGGGAAGACGTCGTCCGGAGAGACCTTACACAGATCTTAGGAATGAGAGGATGGAGACAAGCAGAAGACAGAGAGGATTGGAGGCCATGATCCGGAGGTTTTGTAGCGCAATACATGGATTGGACATGGCAACACATGAGTGAACAGATCTCTTCCATGAACACCCAGGATAATGAGCATTGCTCAGGGTATGGATAATGTCCACGCCCGAAACAGCAGTACTAAGTTGTCGGCTCGGTATTTTCCCCACCTCCTTCATTCCCCTTCCTCTTAGTTTGTACCCCGCGGACAGCAGTGCTATTGTTATCGAAACATACTGTGTGACATTAACTGCTCAGCTCATGTAACACTCTTGGGAAAGACTGACATGCAGACTTTGTTCAGAAAATCTGATAGAAATATCACTTGCGGTACTTCGTGGTAGATTGGGGGGGGGTATTTTTTTGTCTGAAATAAGATACGGATTTTGAACTGAAATAATTCTGGCTCAGGTCAAAACTCAGTAGCGTGTTTCCTTGTGAACACAGTAATGAACTTCCGGATTACACAAAAGGCGGGTAATTATTTGACAAGCTCATCCAAGGAAACTGCTCCCTGAAATTATTTAATCAGTTTCCCGCCGATCTTCCGTGGTTGGTCTATCAGAACCTAATTTTCTATGAAAACATAGCCAAGTTCCTTCAGCCGACGCTGTACGTCGTCTACCTGCAGATATATATCAACAGCCTCGAATAATGGAAAGGGAAGCGAAGGATTGCCATTACCGTCCGAAAGAGCGCGTCGGTGTTCTTCTTTAATATCGCAAGACCTACAAAAGCTCCAGGCGGTGCGGCTCTTTGGGGAGCCATTCCACCTGCCCTGTAGAGCTCAGAATCTTGTGGTGACTCTTAATACACAGACGACATAGTCGGCTCACATTAAATAATATCGCACAGTAGGCAGCCCAGAGACTGGTCTCGTTAGGCATTCTCCTTAACAGACGAGAACTGTCTGTCAGAAACCGTGTCCTGCTTTACGGGCAGGGATGCCCTGTCTAGACGTTCACTGCCCGCAAACACATCGGGAAACTGCAAGTGTTATAGTCCACGTATTTCCTTTGCGTCTAAAGAAGTTAGGACCAAGCACATTCACAAGGTATTGAGAGATCAAATTTTCGCCGACCACATAAGAACACTAATCGAAGGTTTCGAGCCAAGGTTACCTGGTGAAGAGAAACCTCTATTTAGAGAGTTTGGAGGATACTTGTAGCGGCCAAGACCTGACAGAAGTCTCATGACGTCACAGAAGCAGCGACGGGAATTTGACGTGCAAATTAAGGAAGCCCCTAAAACGGCGATCAAGCCCACAACACGAACTGTACACAGAAATTTTAGGCTATTCTTACAGATTTTTGGTGATTTCCTTCAGCTTTAAGCTAGATGCCAGGGTACAATTGAAAAAAAGGGCCACGGCCCATACTCCTCCAAAAGAAAGCCTTTATCCAAAGTGACTCCCTCCGCTAGCTGGCAAATGCCTTCACAACCCACATGACCGAATTACTCAGGTTTAAAACATCACAAGACTAAGACATCATCCAGCGAACCTAAGTCCTTCTCCCACACTAGGACATCATATCATAAACAAATCTGATATAAGAAGATTCAAGTCTTCTTGGCTATTTCTTGGACCCTTCTTGAACTGTTTAACCCTGAAGTTAAAGGCATTACGATCGACCGAAAAGTCGTTAACTATCTTGCCAACTACAAGAAGTCGCTTGCTAGAAGACTTGAGAATTAACCAACTCAGGTTGAGGGAAATTCAAATTTTGCAGTTTCACGTATCGTAATTTGAGTTGATGTTCAGTGAGTAGTGTGCCATTTTATCGGTCATTACGGAACTGCCAAAACTAGATAATACTAGTTGGATATCCGAAGAAGCATAGGATGTGGGCTCTAGAGATAATGCTAGAATATTTTCATGAAAAGAAGGAAGGTTATGCCAGGAAAATCTCACACACAAACAAATTCGTATATAAGAAAGTGATATATGTAATTTGAGTAGCAGTTGTGATATACAACATACATATCAGCAATTAAGTCCCACAAATAAGGGTGGAAATGAACACAATTTGCTGGAGTTACATATCACAACGAGGTACATTTCTCATGTATTTCTAATATACTAATTCTTACAGACGCCTTACGTTTCTGATGATATTTGTATGTCTAAGAAACAAAATTCGAATACATGACGTAAAATACTGACATTTTAGTGACTATCAGTTTTTATCTCTGCTACAGTTTGACTTACTCAGGATTCATGTAAAATATATGGAAAAACATTTTTTGATGTTTCGCTGACCGTTCATCTTAGTATATCTATCTTAGTAATTAACCAACCAACTTGATGCACAAAATTTTGTTTTACAATAAGTTTTATTTCATGCCTCTGCATGTTTCTACCACCATTTGCTCATCATCATGAGGTCAAAATTATATTATACAGAATCTGTTATCATCACATTGAAACAAGTGAGTGGTGTGATGATAACAGAGGCTGTATAATATAATTTTGACCTCTTGATGATGAGCACACGGTGCTAGAAACATGTAGAGGCATGAAATAAAACTTATTGTAAAACAAAATTTTGTGCATCAAGTTGGTTAATTACTAAGATAAATGGAAAAACACGTTTTTATGAATTTACAAATATTTGTATTTTTTGTGTTCCTCGATAATTCTAAACTCAAATTATTCTTAGCAAATTGACATTATTAGGGAATATACTTAGGGAATATACAAACGTGTGACACAATACATTTCCCATAACAACGTTACTGAGTGACAGAACACAGGCTCATATAAAGATGAAAATAGAAACTTTAGACCTTGTGCTAAATTTAAAAAACTGCTTCGGCATGAATAAACATCGTTTGCCATTGCTTAAAAGATTTAAGAATACTGACTTCGACACTACTCTGTAGTATTCAGATCTAATCCTACGATTCAATATTCTATTTTACACTATTTTCACCGTAGCCGAGAGTTATTTATTTTGTATCCAACCCTTTGATACTGTTCTAACCTAAACATAGTGGTGCATCCGTTGATCTTTTATATCAACCATTCAAATTTCAACCCCGCGGAGTGAGAAGTAGTTTTTGAACTTCCGGGATAAGCATGATATCACATTCACCCTCTAGATCGATGGTAACGCCTCCTGGTGTCTTAATTTTGAATTTGTGAATGATGGTCCCTCCAAACAAAAACAGCAACATTCGAGCTAATTCTTCGCCAACACAGATTCTTTTTCCTGCGTGAAATAAATAAATAAATACGTAAATAAATAAATAAAGTAATGTAGGTGAGCAAACAACTAAAGAAGGAAAACATAGGCGAATGGAGGGAGAAATGATTTCAGAAAAAGACTCAAAATGCGCCAAACTTTTTGCAAAAATGTGACAATTCTTTTAACTCAACAACACGATAAGCATATTTACAAAAGTACAGTAAGATTTGGGAGAAAATACATTAATTATAGGGCAATAAAGTGACACTTTGACTTACCTCATTGAAGTTAAATATAAAGTTGAATAAAGAGAGACCAACTTGATGTCACTTGCTTTTTTATTTCATTATTTAATGCTCAACATGTTTCGGATGTTAATACATCCGAAATATGTTGAGCATTAAATACTGAAATAAAAAAGCAAGTGACATCAAGTTGGTCTCTCTTTATTCAACTATCAAGATGATGCACGGTCCAATAAACATAAGATTAAATATAAAGATTTTAAGAGCTACGTAGTCCGATGTGAAGTTACTTTAGCGTCTGACCACCACGTCGTAAAGATACATGAAATATCACGAAAATATGAAAATTTGGCGAGTATATACAATAACATTTCCAAACATGGAAATTACGTGACTGATAGCTCACCTGTCTGGAAGGGAATGAAAGATTCCGGTTTGTTGAACTGACCGTCGTCTGTTAGAAACCTTTCTGGATTGAAAAGCTCTGGCTCAGGCCATTGTTTGGGGTCCATATGCACGGCCCACTGTAGCGGCAATACCATGGCGCCCGTGGGGATGTGATATCCTGCTAGAGTAGTAGCCTATAACGAAACCAAGTGAGGGAGTGCACAAGTTTAAATATTTCCCACAAAGCAGCCAAACATTTGCAAACTACTCATTCTTTGTACTGTCGTCTTATACACAGAATGATTACAGACAGAATCAAAACTACAAAATTTCGACGCACCTGATAATGAGCAACCTCACCGGATATATTTTGGCTTTTAGTACATTACGGGGAGGATGCTTTTTCCGCTCATTCAGCGTAACATTTTCCTTTGGATATGTGGCTTCAGGGAGCTGGAACAGCGTAGTAGATACAGCAACTAGGTTAGGGGCTGGGCAACCGATGAATCGGGGTGTCTTCTTATTCAAAGAGTAAAAGTGACATTTTGTCGAGGGGCCAAACAGGAACGTGAAGCTGACCGCTCACTTCCATCTCGCGTCGATATTCAGTATGTGTTAAATACAGCTCCATTCCCGCACATGTCTTCACGTTGTACACAGGTAAAAATTCATATTTTACCTTTACTATGCAATTTCAAGCATAGTATGAAACATTCAATTGCTTCTCCTCTGTGTGTGTGTGTGTAGATTGTTTACATTTGCGCTGTCTTTCAAACATCGTCACAGATAAAAATCACATGGCGTCAGGTCACGTGAAAAAGCAGATCACAAAGGACGAAAAATCAGTCGGTCTCGAAAAATATTACGTATGGCGTCCATTGAATTATTGGCACTGTGAACAGCTGCATCGTCTTCCTTTGAGAATTTGTGTTACCTGTCCTAACCGCTTAGGTTTGCAAAAAATTGTGGAGCGTTTTGTCCATTGTATATTATTTATTTATTTGTCCGAAGAGACGACGTGTCCAATTATTCCTATTGCACTAACAGCACACCACACTCCAAATTTAATGTCATGTAAAGCCTTGGTGTGTTATTCGAGAATTGTCTTCCCACCAGTATCTGTTATTTGGAGTATTTACGCGGTCGTATAAGTAAAAGAACGCCTGGTCTGCAAAATAAGTTAGCCAAGATCGTCCTCACTACTACACACTTCTTCACAAAACCGGTTACAAAATCGTATCCACGCAGCGCGGTCTGCTTCATAGAGTATTTGCACAACTGTACTTTTGCTTGGTTTCAAAGCAGCAATTTTGTGGCTGCATGTGCAGAAGACTGACAGGTCGGTTTCCTGTAATAACCGCCTTAAATATCTTAGTGGCCATGTTTCTTATCACGCTTCAAAGTCTTATATATATTTTTTTAAAGTCGCAATTTTGGCGCCCTTCATTTAAAAAAAACCTACTTCTAGAAATCTGTCAAACAGTAGACGCATCGTTGATTCAGAAGGAAATTAAATACAAGGAAACCGTCTTATAAATTTGATACGAAAATTCGTTTACGATTTCTTAATTTTCCAGGTTTCTGCTGTTAAAATATTCTGCATTATACTGTACTGCAAATTCGCGAAGGGAAACAACAATTTAAGTCACAATAAAAATCCCTTGTGTTGCACTGTACTTATAGTCACGAACCACAAAAGAAAATTAAAGCCTGTAATACGCAGCGTACGAAACTAGACTGTATGCACGAATAATTTGACCGCAATCAGATGACGCAATGTAGGTGGACGGGTGGTGACTAATCTTGAGGCCGATCAAGTTGCCATGGTCTTGGGTTCCGCTTTCAACTAAGTTCTCCAGTTCTATTAGCGAAGGCAGCAACAGTAACAGTAGCAGTAACATTAGCAGTAGCAACAGCAGCAGCAGCAGCAGCAGCAGCAGCAATAGTAGTAGTAGTAGTAGTA
>Ga0123354_10013200_pt1 | contig 12813 bp, 13 predicted proteins | sample TergutLab28metaG_2_FD_97872 | JGI IMG/M metagenome (GOLD analysis project Ga0123354, IMG submission 97872) | Labiotermes labralis P4 segment gut microbial communities from Petit-Saut dam, French Guiana - Lab288 P4 | ecosystem: Host-associated > Arthropoda: Insects > Digestive system > Gut ...
AAAGCTCCCCCCCAAAACCCCCTGGGGATTTTTTCCTTTAAATTTTTTTTTTTTTTTTTTTTGGTTTTTTTTTTCCCCCCCCCCCCCCCTTCTTCTTCTTTTTAAGTCCATGTAAAATTTAAGTTGTCAACCAGCATTCAGGTTTGGAATTAACAGATAAGAGTAGTAGATTATTAGGTGCCATACCAGCCATTCATTGCCTCTGTCCCTGTGAGTATATGATACATATCTCCTAGTCAGATTTCTGCTATTGTGAACCCTGAATTTTTATCACCATACACACAAGAGCCCATGATTTTATTGTATTATAGCTGTTTGAAATTAAGATGCAACTTCACACTGTGTCTCTTAAAATCCATTTTTGTGTTATCCTTCAATTTGCACCTGGGTCTCCCAAGTGGTGTCTTCCTGTAACATTTGTGATGAAGATTTTTTATGAATCCTTCAGCTTCCTTAATGAATTGCCCATTTTTAGACATTTTTACACCTCCACAGAACACACAAAATCTTTTAATCCATTTTCATGTACGCATGGAAAACATTTAGAACCAATGACTATATTTTCATGAAATTTGACATTGGTGAGTTATACTGAAATTTTCAGTTTTGGCCATACTTGGACATGGGCTTATTTTGAGTATAACTCACCAAATATTTCTCGAAGTGATAAAAATGTTTCGTTTGCTAGTTGAAAAAAGATTCAACAAATGTATTTTTTATGTTAGTTTTACAATTTCTTAACATAATCAGGCAGAAGTACAGTTTTGAATTTGTAAATTAAGTGGTGGTAAGTTGTATTCTAAACTTTGCTTCATGTAGTTGAACTTCTTCTACTGGTAGGTGTGGAAAGTATCCCAGACATCCATGAAAAATTTAAAAGTATCATCGACATGTTGCAGAGGGTGTCAGGTTCCTTGGCTTTTGCCTCAGGTTTTGTCCTTATGATGTACGTACAGACTAGGCTTGTTGTGTGTGTCTGTTCATGTAACAAGTCAAGAACTTTTGATTGGATGTATAAAATTTGATATTATAAAAGTATTTTCTGTCCACACTATGAAGACATACTAGAGGGAGTAGAGGTATAACCCCACACATTCTTAACCCAGCACTAGATGGAGGTGAGTTGTTAACTTCACACCCTCACCACCTTACCTCCAGGAAGGGGCTCTGGTGCCCATTGAATAGGAGGCTGATGTGCATGTTTTGGAGAAGAGAAGAATCTCTTTCCTGTACTGGGATTTCAATCCCAGACTGTCCAAATAGCCTATACTGACTGCTCTACTCTGGTTCAGAGAGTGTTTCTAAACTATCAGTATGTTGGCACATTTAGAATTTAGGTAAAATTGCTTGCATTTTCTTGTAAATCGCTAAATAGTTATTGAGCTGAGATATGGTTGTAGAGAAGAGTAAAATACACCTATATGCTCGGTGTACTGTCCCTATAAGACATGTATGTTTAAAAGCTGGAGGGAATAACAGGACACAGTAGAATTTTTATGCCCTGCATTTATTTCATAACTTGTTGATACAAGTTTCTGCTACGTGATTCAGGCATTCCTGGATGCAGTTGTGAACCTGGAATTCCAAACTGTTGAAAGTTTGTGGAGAGAATTCTGGCGAAGCCAGGATGTCAACAATGGTGATGAATGTGAAGAGGAGAAGTATTTGTCCAAGTATGTTCATCCTTTTCAGTATTATGTACATAAAAGATATATCAGCATTAAATGTAGCTGTACTAGTCCAAAGTACTACATAGTTCATGTTCCTGTGTTAAGACTATAAGTAAGGGAGATTTTAGTAGATGAAAGGTATACACTTGTAAATGCTGTGTTGTAGATGATGGTCTCTGTCAGTCCTGGCTTCATTAAAATTATTACTTTAAACATGTCAATGGAAAGTGGAATTTTGTATTTATCAGTGTGTGCTCATTGTACATGTGCATGAGAATGTGCTAGTGCATGCAAATGCATGTGTAGCCATGTGTATGAGTTGCAGTATTGTTCCACGCATATTGCTCTGGTGTATGAATTGTATGGAGCTGGTTACTTCAGATGCATGGTGTACTAGTGATCAGAATTGAAGTTTCTTCTTCTCCTTCTCAAACCCCCCCCCGAAAATGAACCAGCAGGAACCAGAAAGTTGCAGTGGAATTCATTTTTAACTTTTTCCTAGTGGGGCTGGATGTTCAGTGTAACCTTAGTGTAGAACGTGAATTTTATTTGAACATAAAAAGAGAGAAAACTATGAAGCACTGGAATTTTGTTGGAAATTAAACAGATTGTACAGCATGTCTTAAAAATGAGGTATGTATCTTTGTTGCCTGAATAAATGGGGTGCAGTTCTGCTTACTTCATTTATGTATGTAGGATCGTTAAGGAAAGGGTTAATGTTCCTGAATATGACGTACCCATCATTTAGCGTTAAGTTGTGTATTCTGATCTCTGTCATTCCCTCCATTATGTTTTGTCCTGAATTAAGTGTTTGAATTTAGTGTGATCCAGAAAAATGTTGTCTGGTGATGTAACTATGTTTTTATAGTATAACTTTCTTCACCAGATTTTGTTTTATTTGTTGTTACAAATTACACTTGTTTTGATTATACAGTATTGGTACATATGTTTTGTGTGTGTGTGTGTGTGGGGAGGGGGGGTAACATTTGTACCAATGCTTTACATTTGCGTAAAGGGCTGTATTGCCCTATGTAAATGCACATCAGGTAACTACCTAATCTCTGTGGCACTGCATCCCCTGCACAACAGGTTTATGAATCTTTTTTCCCAGATATTGGGTAGGACTCAAGTCTGAGCACACAAGAATCAGATTCTGTTGTTTTACGAGACACATCACCTATTGATCAATGCCATGGTTCAGGCAATTTCATCTGCACTGCTGTATCATGCAGGGGCCTGAGTTCAGTCCCACTCCCTCGCACATAGAATTTTTGGTGGTCAAACTGATATTTGGACAAATTTTTCACTGAATACTTCTGTTTTCCCCTGTTATTATCACTATAACTCTTCACCATGTGGTCTGCCATTTTACCAGTGTAGTGAATGCACTGTGGCGTTGTATGATGCCAGGTTATTTCCTTTGGCTGCACTCAAGACAGTTCGACTACACGTGCCTTGGTTAGTCAGTATGGTCCAGTGTGACACCTCAGATAATCTCAAGACAGCTCAAAATATTTAACGACCAAATGTGGTAAATATGGTCTTTTACACACTAGCTTTCAGGCATGAATTTTGGGTAAAAGGGTGATTAAATTTTAGGAATGAATGGTATTCATAAAAATTAAGTCAGCTTTACTGGTTTTATTTTTATTGATAGTTTTACTTTCAGTATTGTATATAAGCCTGGAGTTTCATACAAAGCACATTTGTATATTCATATCTATTTGCCTGTTCACTATATGAATTCCAGCTGTTGCCATAAAGTGCAGAAATGTTAACAGTATGATGATTTACATTTTGCTTCTTTACATGAAACCAGTACAAGCAGTAGAAGAAGTATAAAATACCCAAATTTTATACAGATATATTCATGTGCAACATGTGAGACCTTGACCCCACAGTTTAACAGAAATTCTCTATGTACTTGTACCTCAGTAAGAAGTCTAATTTACATTACATGGAGACCAAAACAGTGTGCACATTTCTCTTTAGAAATAGCTAAAGGAGTAGATTGGCTGACTGTATCTCCACTTGTATTATGAAAGAAATTCTGGTTGTTTCAGAACAAAACTGTACCTTTTATGCAAGTGTGGGCCAGTTCAACAGTTTGTGCGGCATGTGGATTATCTATTTTATCAGAATCTAGTCGAAGTTCTCATTCCGGATGTTCTTAGGCCAATTCCAAGTGAGTATGATGTAAACTTTATAGTATACAGCCTTTGCCCATGCCATTTGCATCAAACTGTCCTGTGCTGGCAGATTGTTTTTTCCCCCACATGTTTAGAATTTTAAATGCTATTGTTGCAATGTCATATTGTATTTAAATATGCAGTGCACTTTTAATTTAAATGATAAAGAATGGAAAAAAAGCTGGAAATGACTTCTTAATCTCCAGGTGCAGTTATAGTTGAAGTCATATATCCATTCCAGCTACAGTGTTTGAAAGAAAGAAAGGGGACTAGTTCCAGGCAGGTGTTGTACAAAAGGAATGGTGTGGCTTTTGTGATAATCAGATTTGAAAAATCTTAGAGTGTGGTCTCAGTTGTAATGCATTTATTTTTTAATGTGTTAGCATCATGGTATGAGTGCCTTGCTGTGCCATTAACATGAAAAGTATTATCTGAACCATGAGAGCAGAAGGGGGATGGATTTGAAATTACCAGAAAAATGAGCTAGGTAGTATTCATATCTGTTGTGGTCATTGAATATTATTGGAAAAAATAGTCCCTTTAGGGTAAACAGATAACTTTACTTGGACTTATTTAGTAAGTCATTGTACTCTTGCAAATTTGTGATATACAATTTTGACAACTATTGTAGTGTTTTGAAGCAAGGAAGCTGGAATGTTTGAGGTTGGAGGTGGCTTGATTGACCTGTAGTTGCTGTTTAGATTTGAAAGGGTGTGCAGAAAAGTAGTGCCTTATAATTTTTATGAAAGTAGGTATGCATATCTAAGTAAAACCAAAACAGGTAACTTGAACCTTACGGTTTGACTGTGTGCAGTTGTTTCTGTACAAAAGCACCCCCAGTTTGCCACCTGTTCATAAGTCCGTCACAGTAGATTTGTGCTTCTTAATGTGGAACCGCAACCTAACCACTGTTTTGACTTTATGTCCAACCCATAGTGATGTCCTCTAAGATATTCCATCAATTTTGGAAAAGAGATGAAAATCTAGTGGTGCCTATTTGGGTCTGTATGGTGGGTGGTCCAAGATGGTGACATCCCAACATAAAATCTCAGTAGTTGTTCTCGCACTTGTGTATGGCCAAGCATTGTCACAGTGAAGGAGAGGCTGCTGCACGTGAGGATGAACTCTTTGAAGTTATGCTTTCAGCTGTGCCAATGTTTCACAGTACCACTCAAGAATTAATGGCTTTCTGCTCTGTTGGTTGTCACCCAAGTTTTGAGAGAATTGTTCAAGCTTTTTTCAAAACTCGCACTTCAATGTCAAATGGTAGTGATGTCTACACATTCCTGTCCAAAAACAGCTTTCATTCACTCATGAATGTTAATCAGCAGCATGTTTTCTGCAGTGAAGAACTCTTATCACTGCACACTGTCTCATCCTCTGTGATATAATCTTGTTACACCGCACCATGTTTATGAGCACAATTTAGCGCTACCTAGGAGCAGAAGTTTAAAATATAGCCACAGAGTGTGGAAAAGTCTGATGAATGAATGCAGTTCAGTTTCTCCTGCTACATTTGGTTCTCTTAAAAAAAAAAAAAAAGGCATGAGACTTTTCAGCACTCCATCTTATATTTAGAGTCAGGTGTGACTGTAGTTCTTAGCATGTCTGGCTTGTATCCAGAATGATTTTTGGCCCAGAAAGAGGCAATCCTGACTTGATTTGTACATGTTTTTCCTCATTTTATCTGGAAAAATTCTAGGATGGTACCTAAAGTATGGTGTGACCACTTACTATACAACTGTATAAATCACAACTTATGCTCGTTTTGTAATATCTCACTTCAGAACACACAACTTGAGCATTTGGCACAGCATTAATTAACAGTATTCATTAAAAAATAATAATATTGATATTTTAACATTGAGCCCTCATATATAAAGGAGTGGTTGAAGATTATATTTCTTATGACATCACTGTTAAGTTTGCTGATAACCATATTCATGAAAATGATGTTACATACTGCTCTCTTTTTCCTAGGCTCATTAACGCAAGCCATTCGTAACTTTGCAAAAGGTCTGGAGTCGTGGCTAACAGCAGCCATGGCAGGCTGCCCTGAGGAAATGATGCACATCAAAGTGTCAGCTGTGAGTGCCTTGGCACAGACTTTACGGCGATACACGTCTCTAAACCATCTGGCCCAGGCAGCACGTGCTGTTCTTCAAAACTCATCACAAATAGACCAGATGCTGGTTGACCTTAATCGAGTTGATTTTCACAATGTGCAAGAGCAGGTGTGCATAGAAACAACCAAGGTTCAATTATCCATAGGGACAGTATTGTCAGTTGGATGAAAGGAAGATAACATTTCTGGTTTATTATTGTATCTAGTTTTGATTAGTAATACTGATAACTTGGTAGTGTTATGTGTTTTAAAGTATTTTTTTCTTCTAAACATAAAAGCTGGTTGCATGTGTTAATAACATTTTCACACTTCAGTAGCTTTGTCATGGTTACCTGTACCATTTGGTTGCTTTGCAGTAGACGTTACTCATACTAATGTAATGTGCAGTCAGTACCACAGATCTTGTTCATTCTTTCACCATAGAAGCAATACAGCCAGTTCTGGATTCTCACCCATCCCCCTTCCACACCCTTTACTGCCACATCAAGAATCTGAAAGGTCATGCCCCCTGGTTTGATCAGTACGTGTGCAGTGATGTGAGAAGTTTGGAATTGTACCTTGCTGTACTTGTCGGCCCCAGATGTCTTTTAGCCACTGTATCATTGGTTCTTAGGTCATCCATCCTGTATCATTGCTCTTGAATGCAACTCCACTATGTATTTCTTCCATTTTGCAATAACAAAGTGTGTTAGCTTCTTCCCATCACCTCATGAGGAAAGATAGCTATTAGTTCAAGTTTCACATAGTCAGTACTTTTTACTACTTGCTATAGGCTGAATGGTCCAGGGATTGAATCCTGGTGGGGGGCAAAATTTTCTGCACCCATCCAGACCAGCCCCTGGGCCCACCTAGCATCCTGTACAATGGGTGCCTGGTCTTTCCCAGGGTAAAGTGGCCAGGGCATGGCATTGACCACCCAGCCTCATCTAGCGCTGAAGTTAAAGGAAGAGTAGAGTTATACACTTGTTCCACCTCTGGGCCTTCATCGTCTTTTTTAGGGTGAACTTCACCTTTACCTTCAACATCAGTTCTAGAGTTAGCAGACATCCCAAATAACACAGGTGTTTCTTGTGCATTTTCTGTTTGGAACATAGCCACATTTCCAGCACCAGCACTGTGGTATGCAGCTGACCTCTTAAAACTGTTGATGGGGAACTTATGAGGTATGTTGTGCTAGGAAGAGACAGGTTGTTGTGCCATATGAACATGAGGGTCCATCCAGGCTGCCTGCCTTGAAGAGCTGTTACAGTGTTGTGCACACTGATGTCAATTTGAAGGCTTTAATACATATTTTCTCCCAAGAAACAGAGTCCATTCCTATGTGTTTCAGATTCCCATTTCATGGCTTTCATATGTATTGTCTCCCATATATAAAAAGTGAATCTTTACGTTTTTTGATTACTGATGAGCACGTATTCTTTTTTCTAATTGTTGTTGTTGTTGTTTGGGGTATCATGGTGTTTTTCATGTAAAACTGACATTCTGTAATTGTTCTTTTGATTTCCTCCAGACCTAACACGTATTTTGGCACAACTGAATGTTAGTATCGCATTATTATTTTCACTGTCTTCCTTGTGTGTCATAGGCATTAATTTAAAGTTTCTGTTGTAGCTGCAGTACATCTCTTCTGATGCCACACTGTAGAACATTTGTTTTGAAAATTATCATCTGTGATTTATACCTCACTTCAGCTTTGGCTTCTGCTGCACTGTAATTATTGTTCCTTGAGCGTGAAGTAATAGACAGAAAACACCATAAAACAGCAGTATTTCCTGCCTCAAAGTATTACTTGCCAAATACCACTGGTGATATAGGGCATTGACTCCGTAGCAATGTTTGTGACGTATGTACATATGAGATTACCTTTGTTTCTTTCTGATGCCTACATACACAATGAACATTGCCTTGTATTTTGATAAATATAGTATTTTAATTTCTTATGTCCTGAAAGGAGGATAAGTTTATTATGGATTTCATAAGTCATTGAAGTTGGATCATTGCATTCATTTTTTGCTATTTAAGGCTTCATGGGTGTGTCAGTGTGATGATGGTGTGGTACAGCAACTGGAAGCTGACTTCAAAGTAACATTACAGCAGCAAAACTCATTAGAACAGTGGGCAGCGTGGCTGAAGGGTGTTGTTACACAAGTGCTGAAACCATATGAAGGAAAACCCAATTTTGCCAAGGCTGCAAGGCAGTTCTTACTAAAATGGTCATTTTACAGGTAAGCACATTATTATGGTTTGTGGACCCTTTGGCAGTTTACGTTGCAAGGGGATTTCCTGTCCTTTTACATTGTAAGAATGTATCAGTGTTATTTAATGACATGCAACAATCGATGTGTTCAGTGAGCTTAAAATGAGCAGGGACAAAGAAGTTGTAGCCTATTTTAAAGTACAATTCTGGATTTTACATGGAGGGACTGAGGAAAAGAACAGGAAACCTTAGTTAGGTTGGTCACTGCCTCATCCTAGATTCTAACTATGTCAGGTCAGAACTACCTTCATAAAATTTATGATTCTCAGGCATGCTTTGAAATACATTTGTCACGCTCCAAATGAAGTTTTGTAAGTTCAGTTGGATTTATAGTTCATGTTTTTCTAGAGACAGGCATTGGTGCATTTCATCATGCCTTTTTTTCTAAATTAATTCATAATATCTATGTCCCTTTAAAATATTGGTTAATATTTTATTTCCCTTCCAAAGTGTGTTTCTTTCAGACCTGGGTATTGGTATTTTGTTATTCTGGGTAATCAAACACTGGCCTTAAAAGAATGTAATATACAGTGGAAAGGGAAGGGTATGCATTGCATTGCATTCCTTGTTCACTGCTATCAGGTAAGTTAAATGGGAGAGGTTTTGATGGATTAAGCCTTTTGCATTCAGAAGCAGTACACACAGAATTTTTGCAAGAAAATCTCTTGACGTGCCAAGGCAATAGGGTATAGTGATAATTCACTGTAAAATATATTGTATTGTTTGTGTAGTAATTTGCAACATTTTTTTGGTTTTGGCAGCTCAATGGTCATCAGAGACCTAACCCTCCGTAGTGCGGCAAGCTTTGGCTCCTTTCACCTGATCCGCCTGCTGTATGATGAGTACATGTTCTTCCTTATTGAGCACCAAGTGGCTCTGGAAACAGGGGAGACTCCCATTGCAGTAATGGGGGAGGTATGTACATAAATTCTGTTAGAAGAACCCCAATGTATGATGTTTGCATTAAAATGTACATGTGCAAGGAAGTGAGAAACCTACTCTACATCTGTTAGCATATTTTGGCAATAGGGCTTGTGGTCTTGGATCTCCAGTATGCCAGCAGTTAATTTTAATGTACCATAAAATACTACTGTATTGATGCAGAAACATGTTCATTCAAATGCAGGTAAAATCATGCTTGCCTTTGAAATAATGTTATCCCTGTGTTTTGCTATTCAGTTATAAATATTCCTCATGCCCAGTGTATATAAAGCACACCTTTTGTTCTTGCAATATGCTTTTTCTTTCTTAAAATTTCTTTTCAGTGTTTGGTAACAATAAGAGGTAATTTCCTGATAAAGATAAATGAGGTGCAGCTGTCTTCGTATATACTACAAGGCATGTGGTGAAGTGGAAGTACAGCTCTGCTCATTCTTAATCTTGGTACTAGATGGAGTGAGTTGTCAGCTTCATGCCTTGGCTAATTTTTCATCCACAAGGACAGCCCTCCATTACCCAATGAATAGGAGGCTGGGCAGCCCCCAAGTGCTGTTCAGGATACACAGGAAATGAGATAAACCTCTTGTCCCTGCTGGGAATCCTGAGATGTCCAAACTATACAGCCTACACTGTCATGGTTCCTAAGTTCCATAATGCAGTTCATTTGCATCCTTTTTAAATAATTTAAGTTTTCTTAAGGTCTGCCATGCAGAAATAGAGTAATGCAAATTTTAAATTTTATTTCTGGAATACAGGGTGTTCCTGATATACATAGTACCACTGTTGGGGTAGATTTGTACACAAATTTTAAAAAAACACATGGGCCCTTCATTTTACCTTGTGTGTATTTCATACTAAACATCAACTTTTTGTTTACAGTGGTACTAAAAGAACAAAGTAGTTCATATATCAGTAATGTCACAGTAATTTAATTTTGGCAGCACTGGAGAGGAGCAAGTTCTCAGACGTTTGATTCTTTCTGAAAGTGTGAAAAATGGTACAAGGAGTATGAAAACATGTACTTCCTGTATGTCACATTCTTCTGGGATGTGCGTACCCAGATAGTAGAGGCAGCACTGTCTACCAATCTACACAGTGTTACATCCCTGACAACCATGATCTTAACTTGTACCACCATATAACGACCACAACCCCATGCATGTCACCTGTTTCTTCATAGATAGCAAAAGACGATGGCTTTAGTTGTATCCCAGTTTAATTTGGCTGTGGAACCCCATCACACTCGATGAAATTTCGTAGAACAGCAGATAAAATTCTTATGTATGAAGCTAAAAACCTAGACCACGAGTTAGTATGAGTAATTGTAAATGTGTTAAGCAGGGATATGAGGGCAGTGTATTATTTAGCTGCACATTCTTGGATACAGAAGTCACATATTGTGTGTACAAAAAATGTAGGTGAAGTTGTTGTTAACAGTAACAACGACAACGATGATGATAATTGTTATTATAATAATTATTCAATTCTTGTTTATTAATGTGCTGAGTTAGCAGTAAAATATCCAGTTGCCGCACAACACACAGTCTCAAATTGAAACAAAACAACAAATACACAAAAACATAACACTAAACCGACAAAACAAAAACAGTATGGTTGGAAAATCAATATAATGTACAAAGGCAAAAGACCTAAACCCAGAAAAGGCATATATAATTTGATATAACAGTGACACAGATTAGCACATAATTTGTTTTAATGAAGTAAAAGGTTTTCTAAAGATGTCAACATCTTTGCACACATGGCTAGCAGCCGAAATGCCTTCAGCTGGCAGATAGTTATGGCAAGGAGCAGTAAACAGGCAAAAGTTTCTAATATTAAAAGGAAGAACTCGAATACCAATAGTATCCAACATTTTAAACCTGAATGAACAGAAATCAAAAATATTACATCAAGGTAAAGTCTTCTGTTGTGCAAGGTATAAAGGTTTAGAAATTTAAGAAAATCCTTGTAAGTACCATGGTCACGAGTAAAGAAACGATATTGACACAGGGCTTACAAACTTCCAATGAATGTGTTCCAGCTTTTTGGCATTAGTAGACATTATGGAGTTCCATACAGTTGAGGCATACTCAAGTTTGGGTCTGACCATTGTTAAATATAATATTAGTAGACTGTCAAGATTAGAGAAGGAGTAAGTTATAGTGCATATTAAGAACAGCATCCTTACGAACTGGGAGAAAGTAGAGCCCGTGTGTGCGGAAATGAAGTTTTGATTCAAGTTGTACCCCAAGGTAGTGTCTGCATGGGTTATAGAAGAGTCCCATAGCTTATAATAAAGAACATTAGTTTTCCTAGTAAAAATGATAACCACAGTTGTGGTACTGTTTAATTTCATGAAGTTAGCAGTGCACCAACCTTGTGTACTTTCAGTATCAGTTTGCAGCAAAATGCAATCATCAGTGGAATTTATAACACAAAAAAATGTTATGTCCACCCCTTTCACAGTCTTGAATTTCTAGAAAAAAAGCTGTGCAGATCATGTTTAACTTTGTGTATGATTATAAGCGAATGCTTCCATCCCACCCCTCATCCCAACACACATACACACTTTTGGGTGCATTCACAAAATTGCAGAAAGTGGCTATAAGCTTTGTCATCTCTGTCCATCTGTCTGTCTGACCACATGGAACAACTCTGCTCCCCCAGGACGGATTTTCATGACGTGATATTTGAGTGTTTTTCAAAAATATCTCAAGAAAATTCAAGTTTCATTAAAGTCTGACAAGAACAATAGGTACTTTATATGAAGACCAAAAAGCATATTTGATCATATGTTACTAAATTATTCTTAGAGTGAGAAATGTTTCAGACGGAAGTTGTAGAGAAAACCAAAATACACATTTTATGTTCATCCCCCCCCCCAAAAAAAAAATCATGCCATTTATGAGATATTGTGGAAAAATATTTAGAGCCAGACCAGTCACAGAGGACAGTATGGCACATGCACATTTCACGCTGGATACCTGTGACTACAAATACACACTCAGAACATTTAATACTGTTTTTCAACTGCAACAATGGTTGCACAAACGCGCCTCAATGTTACATTATATGTACATTGCATGTCTTGTCCAGATGATAAATTTGGGAAAACTTGGCATCTGGCTTTCACATAAGAAACAGTAAATTATGAAGTTAAAGTTCAACGAAGGAAAAGAATTTGCATTATCTTTCCAAACATTATGTTGTTTGGGAGAGTGATTCTGTACACGGAAATCACAAGATGAGCCCTGCCAATTTGAATAAAATCAACCCAATTGATTGTACATTATTCTATGCATTGCAGACACCATATGTGAATGTTTTGTTACAAGCTAGCAAGAATCCCGAATGGGTTGTGCTGTTATGATTTTGTGTGCACATGGAGTGTTTAGTGAAAGTAGAATTATGGTAACTTAATGCCTTGGATCTAGAACATGATCAAACTTTTGAGCAAGACTAAGTGATGATGATCTAAGTATCATTTAACCTTTATCCTACGGCATTTAATTTAGTCTTCGTGCCCCCGTTACGGTGTTTATATTAGACAGCCCTTTAAATAGTTGCGCGTGGTTGCCTATAAACGTTTATAAATCATGAACCGAAGGTGATGAAACAATTAAATAATCTGCA
>Ga0123354_10013201_pt1 | contig 12812 bp, 8 predicted proteins | sample TergutLab28metaG_2_FD_97872 | JGI IMG/M metagenome (GOLD analysis project Ga0123354, IMG submission 97872) | Labiotermes labralis P4 segment gut microbial communities from Petit-Saut dam, French Guiana - Lab288 P4 | ecosystem: Host-associated > Arthropoda: Insects > Digestive system > Gut ...
AGGAAATGCTCCTGGTACTCATTTATGTTAGAGGCTGAGCCGATCCCAGGGCCAATTCCAATGACACCAGCTGGGATCGAACCAGCGACCTTCCCATTTGTAGCACAGCACCTTAACCACTGTACCACCGCGGTTCCCATTCAGCAAATGTCCCAGCATAAATTTTCAACTCAGATGTCATCCCGCAAACTGCATATTCATAAACAAATAGCTCACGAAACAGAAACCTGTAACCCAAACAGTTCTTAAAACTGAGATTTCCACATTACTAGACAGGTGGGTTACAAACACACCTTCTGCCAATGTGTTGTGAACACAAAAAAATTACTTCTACTTACATTTTCGTAAAAACATGACACGCTTAAAAGTTTTGTCTATTCAAGAACGGTAAAGTTCTGTTTCATGCAAAACTCAGTATTGGTGCGTTACGACCAATTTTTGTTTCACGAGGGAAATATCGTTATATTTTTTATTTTATTTTATTGTTCATTTACCTGAACTTGGCATTGCTGCATTCTTACATGAAAAATATTCCCATCCAAAAGTGGGATTTACCGAACGCACCTCTCTCGGCGAATCCCCTACTTCGGACGAGGGTTCACTATAATTGTTTTGTATCTACTACGACAAAGAACGTCACAACCTGTCACGTACACACAGTCGCATAACACACATCTGCATGAGGTGCACTTTATGTCGATCATATCTTCTCCTCTTACACTAAAGCATTTTATCCTCAGACACAACGCGAGGGCTCGCTATGTTGTCACTTGCACATTACTGCACATGAGTGTTGCAGCTGCGGCTCAAGCTCCTGTTGTTAGCGCACTTCAGTTGACGCCAGACATACTAGCAGCTCATTAGGTTAGATTTATTAGCAGCTCAACAATATATCATCTGTCCGAATTGTCACTTTTTTCTTTCTTTCCAAAGCCGCCCCTTAACTCCTGACAGAACTGCCTGTGTCAAAAGAGGACGGCCTTCAGAACATGACGAAATTCTTTATAAGTATTTATTTATTCACTTATTCACCCTTTCCTTTCCTACATCCGTACTTTTCTTTTGTTTTTCTCATCGTCTATTCTTATTAACCACTTAAAACCCAGTAAAAACTACAGGCTATTTACCCACTGCTTTAACGTTTCACAACAGCAGTTAGCCAGACCTAGTAGTGTCGTCTTCTATATGCTTTATTGGACACAGGGCAACAAATTGAACCAAATGGTTTCAAAGAGTAAGCCCTGCAAGATGCACCAAAATGTTTTACTTTATACAGCCCCACAGAAGGTACCACAATGCTACAGTGTACATAGTCCTACGAAACATACCACAAAGTAGTACCGTATACAGCCCTACAAGACATGTATTGTAATACTAATTTGTACGTCAGCACAACTGTTTTTATTACACAAGGTAATATGTAGGCTACATGTTTCGACTAATCAATAGTCATCTTCAGGCCTATTCTTTACAGGTTAAGTCACAGGATGCTGTGCACACATTGGGATCCCAGTGTGTTTACATCAATGAAATATTTAAGCCATATCATTTGCCTAGGAGATTAAATCTTGCAAAGTATGTAACTAATTGGTTAAAGTACATTTAAGAAATCTAAAAACAGTGTATTGGCGTTTACTATTTTCTAGATTTTTTAAAAGCATTTTAAACAATTAGTTACATACTTTGCAATTTTTACTCTCCTAGGCAAATGATATGGCTTAAATACTTCACTGATGTAAACACACTGGGATCCCAATGTGTGCAGAGCATCCTGTGACTTAACCTGTAAAGAATAGGCCTGAAGATGACTATTTATTAGTCGAAACATGTAGCCTACATATTACCTTGTGTAATAAAAACAGTTGTTCTGACGTACAAATTAGTATTACAATATGTATCCAAGCACTTCGTGATGTCTTCATTCAAATCCTACAAAATATACCTAAGGGTTTCAGTACTGCATATAGCCCTACAAAACATACCAAAAGGTCTTACTGTATACAGACTTAAAAAACGTACCAAAGTTTTACTGTATATAGCCCAACAAAGAGTACCAAAAGTAATAAAAAGCAACGTTAAATACCGTCGCCCCGAAACCAAAAGAAAAAATACCTTTATTATAATATACTTTAGCGTGAACATATCTGATTATTAAAGAATGCCAAATTTTTGGCGTGATTAACTTTCCAAAAAAGTGTTTATGCACATAAGGTCAATGACGTAGTAGCGATACCGAGTCCTCAAAACATCTGGAAACCACGCCAAACCGACTCTGCAATGAATTACATCCCAGTAAAACTTGCAATATGCGAAGTTACGTAATACATAGAAGGATGACTACATCACAGTGAAAGCATGGCGTTATTACTCTGGTACTGAAGTCGTGTGTCTGACCCCTGCTATCCACGTGACGTCAGCGAACTATTCCCAACTCATGGTTTGCTCTTTGCAACAGAAACACGTAATAATTAAGCCTATGAATTTAAAGAGACGACAGGGGTCATCCGGATAAATGGCCAAACACGAACCGCGGTTGTTTATTTCCACTGCATCAACTAGATCTCTAATTTTAACTGAAGAACACAGATCGAGAAAGGCGCTGAAAAGAATACTTGGACGGCAAATAGAATAACAGAAGAACTGAGACAGTTACGTGCGGAGCGGGTTCACAGTTGGTACACACTGTTAGGTGACTAAATTAAGCCGACACGATTAAAATGAGGCACACAAAGAGAAACCATAAATTATTGCAGAACTTTAGATGTAAACCCTCGAGGGAGGAAACCACATTTGTGAAATTGGGGCACAGATGGGGGGACAAAATAAGAGCCAATATGTTTTGCAATACTTCCTTTGCAATTCCTCATACCGTTCGTTAATTTCATATACTCGTAAGAAGCAGATATCCCAAAGCTACTGAATACTGTGACATTAAAGAGCGGCAAGTTTCCTTGTCGACATCATCGACATTACCGCTATCATGATCATCATAATCCCATGTTCAATCTTCAAAGACATATCTTCAAGAATTTTTGATATGTGATTATGAAAGGTATCTTGTACAAGCTGCAAAAAGCATTTTAAAAAAGAGAGCGATAAAACGTCTCTCCACCAATCCATGTGGGCCTCTGTGTTTCGTTAATATTAATCCGACGAACATAATTATCACTGATCATCCAAACAACTAAGTACTACATCATACAGGTCTACTGATAAATGTTTTAACCACTAGTGGTCATCCTCAAGCCGTCAAAATATACAAAAATTAAAATTTCATTTGCAGCATCAATTGTTGGAAGCCAGATTAGGATCTCAATCTTTGTCGTCACAAAATAATAATAATAATAATAATAATAACATTTTTTAAACAATAAAATAAACAGTATTTAGTGGTTAAATACTGTCGGCGTTATAATACAGTCTATTAAGACCGTTCTGGAAGATACTGTAAGGTGCCAAGTTTTCGGCATAGGTACAATTCTGATCAGTCAAAGGATTAACCAATTTCTTTCGCTTCTTGATGTTGGTAGCACTTATCTGACTGTGGTGGCTTGATTCGGGCAGCTGGTTGAATTGTCTGTGTTAATTTCATTCACACAGCAGTTTGTGTTTCAGGCCTGTGATTCCTTTCTTGATGCAAGGTGAGTACTGCTGCCCATTGTTCCTCTTACAAGACTATCTAGTATCTCAGGTTATTAATTTTAGGTTAGAGTAAAATTTTTTAGTGCCCCCGCTTTCGGACACCACCTCGCGGCTAACCTGTGTGACATTTACTGCCACCTCAGGTAGAATTTCGATCCGTACAGTAGGTACAATTCCGATCGAATGAAAAATGCTGTACAAAATTCATCTCTACACTAATAACTGGAATGCACAGTTAAACACGGCCTAGCGGTTGCACAGGTGGAAGAGAAGACCATTCGACCTGATTCGTCCAAGCCAAACCCAGCAGTGTGAAGTTTCTGGGTTTTAGGGAGTGTGAAGTACACGATATCTGTTGGAACGAAACTTACAAACTGTATATGAACATAACTGGTTTCCCTTCCCTTTATTCATTCATTCATTCATTCATTCATTTAGTAGTCTGTCTTACGACAGGTCCGAAGCCTCTTCCAAACCGAGTTCTCCATATAGTGCGATCTAGAGCTTCCTCCTTCAAACGAGAGTATCCTCTCCTTTCCTTAAGGTCATCCAGTAGCTTCCTACGTCTTCTTCCTTGTCTTCCTATCACTTCTATCACCATTTTATCTTTCCTTCAATAACCCGGTGCAGAAGTCAGTTTCTACGCAAAACGTGACCAATCCAGTTACCCTTCCGTTTACTTAGTTCGTGTAGGATATTCCTTTGCTCCTTGACTCTAAGTAATTCTTCTTCATTTCTCACATTATCAGTCCAACTGATCTTCTCCATCCTTCACCAGCACCACATTTCAAAACTTTCAGGTGTTTCTGATCTACTGCCAGAAGCGTCCAAGTTATATATATATATATATAGTTATGTGTCTTATTTTATGCATTCAAATATTTTTGTTTTTGTGAGAAAGGGTCCGTAGGTCTCACCAGACTGCCAAAGGGGTCCATGGCACAAAAAAAAGTTACGAAACCCTGCACTGGACGGCGAACAGGGCGTATTTATTCAAAAGCAAGACGGTATATCAATGAATATAAAAATTCGCCATTTAATGACGTTCGTGCTGACTGCTGCGTGATGCCGTTTGCATTCACAGCTACGAAAAATAAACACGGAAGATGAAGCATAAATTGATCCTTAAATGGTTCCTTATACGTTGGAACAAATGTATAGAAATCACTGGGCCAACTCGGTTTGAAAATAATTGCGTATGTTTGCCAAACGCTGAAATATTTAAATATAAGCGGATGAACGCGGCGGTTGCTCGCTCAACTGCCGCGGAAGCTGGCAGCGTCAGCTACCTAGGCAGCGTGTACACGTTTAGTGTTTAATTACCTCCGTCTGCATATGCCGACGCGCGTAGAAAAACACCCCTGGACATTTATTTTTTACACTTGGGCAAGAAGGGAATTTGATGCATTTTAAGACATGCCGCATAATTGTTTTATTTTCAAAAAAAATCACGGTTACTTCATATATTTTTCTTTTTTTATTCAAATAACACTCACGGTTGTCATAAACCGTACCTTAAAATTTAAATACCCACCCCGGAAAGACCAAGGTTAATGTCCAGAATGCATTTTAAAGGACCAATAAGAAAGTCCAAAATTTTCGCGTTCATGTAATCCTACTTTTCCAACAAGAAGTGTGCGCAATGCCGTTTGGCTCCGTGACCACTCCTCTTAATCTCCACGACTGACGACGAATCACTGTACCCACATTGGTTTTTCACCTATCCACCCACTGTTTTTAAGACGCCTTACCAAGCCAGACTCGATGCGATTCTAATCCGTCAAGGTGCCCGCAGTCTACTACAAATTCTTGACGCAACCTATATTGTCACCTAAGCAGGTCGTTCTGTACGGTGTCAACGTCACTTGCATATGACAGGACGCCAAAGGCACGCAGAAACTGCTGTGGACTCATATGGGGGCCATATGACTTATCTTAACCACTGCTTGTCTCTCTCAGCACAGTGTACTGGGAGCGACCTTCCAACGTAAGCACTTTTCTTTTCTAGTTCCCGTAAAGCGTTACTTCTTTATGTCCCATTAACAGCTGTTATCGGAGTCCCGCACAGTGATTGTGTATTTTTACACAAGACGTACTGGCATACAAGGTCGAGCAAAATCACTGCTTCTCAACTAAAACTCCGAACACTATGGCAATACTGCTAAGTATGTGGTGGGATAATATCCTAGGAAACACTCCACATTTCAGCTTTCTACTCCAGGGAGGGGAGGGGGAAACAAACCAAGCAAGATGGATAAGTAAATGCAATCTTGTTTTATTCAATGCAATTTTATTAAATGCAAACAGGGTTGAAGGATATGTGGCATGGGCATTATGAACGTAGGCAGTCAGTTTATGTTGGTCGTGCGGTTCAGCGTTGCAACAGACAGCAGCATCGCTCCTTTCTTTGATTTTGACTGCTTGTAAAGTTGCCTCAAATTTTATCGACTTCCAACGACCTACAGTACGTAGGAGGGGGGTGGGGGTGGGGAGGCAACATGTTTATACTGTGCGCCTCACGAGCAACTGCTTGTGGAAATACGTATTCCGTTGTATCAAGCAATCTGGTTACTGTTTCATCGCAGTGTGGACACATTCGGATCCACGGTCGCCAACACCTGCCCTTCCCCGCAGCCACTTCATGTTTCTTCTCATGACTGCAGTTTTCTCAGCAGTTCGTACCGTTCGAGAATCGACTTAGAGGCTCTCTTAGCAATGTGAACCGGATCTGCATTCCTTCACATTTCCTTACGTTTCCCCTGCTTCTGCAGTCAGAAAGTTGAGTTCCTGCCAGTGGAAGTATGAAAGATAGCGTACTAATGGAAAACAGCACCTACTGAAACTAACTGCGAAGTTTGTAGTTGACCTTGACAGTTGTTGGGATACGCCGATCGTCCCTTTTTTGTGACCAGTAACCGATGTATTCTAGTGAAAAATTCACTAGGGTTACGCGCAGTCGTGTTTTGTGCGTGTGATATAAAAGAGTTATATGCTACAGAGTTCTATGTGGTTAGAGCTCTGCTTGCATTTGCCCATAGTTTCATTACGAAGGAAACAACAAAGAAATGGCGACCAGTGGAGAGAAGGTTATGTAGTGGCAGACGCGTTTTTCACAGGACCTACGTTTTCTCCCGACCGGCGTCGCGAATGTCATGGGACTCTAACCACAATGCAGTGCAAGTCAACTGCATTCTCTTGAATAAGGGACGGTAATTTCTTTTCGATAAATTGTTCTAAAACGTTGTCAACCTAAATTTGCCACCATAAGCACACATGAAATCCTACGCTGCCACAATCTTGCTGGGGATGTCGGTTTACTGCTTCAACAACGTATTAAGAACGAGAGTAGCGACCGAAGTATCGACACGAAGACCTCTGTCTGCTGTTCCGTACATCCTTGGTGGGAAGTCATCCATGCAAAAGGAAGATAAAGGGGAAACATGGGGGAAAAAGAAAGACTGCAGAAAAAAAAAACCATCAGACTCTAAACACATTAGCAAGCATTATGCATCAGCAGATGATATCTGCACCAGAATAAAGCCATCCCATTTCTGATGGAAACACAGAAGCCAAAGACAACAGCGTGCCAACAGGTGAGCGACTCCGACCCTGAAAGTTCTCGCAACACTGCGCTCACACATGACCAAAAACACGGCTCTTCATACGGGGCTGGCAGAATGACGTCATGAGAAAGTGAAAGAAAACGCCCCTAGCACAAGCTACAAAAACTTTCAATCGGAATAACTTTAAACAACACGCCAACTGCTTGCTACTCTCGGTTTACAACAGGAAGGAATCCACTTCCCTTGCACAACTTCAACACGCCTATTCCCTGCAGTTAAAACAGAATATACGTGTACGTCAGCTGCATGGCTGTTTACAATGAAAGGCAGTAAATTAATTTGTTTCCTGAAACGGGTATAATTGCTCTGTTCTCTCTCACTAAGATCAGTTGCTTAATGTAGACGAGTTACCTGCCATTATTTCGCGGAACTCGGGTGTTTAGTGCATCTGAGGGTCTCTCCAAATTTAGTTTATTTCGTTTTACAATCGAGTCTAATTCCGGCAGTATTTGAACACAACGTACCCTCTCTCCCTTTCTCATTCACATATATTTAGAAATGAGACGAGGTTCTTCGTTTCACAATTGAGTCTAATTCCAGCGGTGTTTGAACACAATGTACCCCCTCTCTCTCTTTCTCATTCACATACATTTAGAAATGAGACGGGGAACCCGTATAAAGAGATTAGTTTCCACTCTTTACACACAGCAAATATTCTTAATTTCGAGTACAAGTTACAACCTTTCGCTCTAAATGTATTTTGGATGAGAGCATACAGAAAAATGTACACACTGGCCGGTTTTCGAGCAATAGCTAAGTAAACAGTGACTGAGTATCAGTGTGGCAGTACTAATAGACAGCTATAAATAATGGATGGATCTCAAAACAGATGTGAAGCAATACTCACATCACTGAAATTGTAAAGCTATGGCGCGGCGAGAGAACGGAAATTACAAGACGGTCGCAGTAGGAGGGACTTAGCACAGAAACGATAAATGCTGGCTTGGGTTAAATCAGTGACTTGCATCGGTACGGAAATTGAAAACAGTAATCAGATTTGAAATCAGTACCGAATGATCAACAAGGCCTACTTAAACACTGTGAACATGACCTTTTCTTCTGATTATGATAATGCCAATATCTGACCAGATGACGAATACTTGTGCGATCTCTGCCCGAAAATCATGGGATAAAAGGCGTGAAATTTGGTACTGGAGAGGACGGTAGTTGCGAGATCTACATCAAAAGTGTGTAGACACACACACACACACACACACGCATATGTTCGTTATAAAACATAATTTATACTTAGTAAAATTATGTCACGCGGTGGTCCAGTTGTTTGAGACACTGCGCTACAAGCCGAAAGGTCGCGGGTTCAATTCCCGATGGTGTCATTGGGATTTTTCATTGACATTATCCTTACGGCCGCACTATGGCCCGGGGGTTGACTCAGCCTCTAACAGAAACGAGCACCAGGAATATTTTTTTTTTGGGGGGGGGCAAAGGCGGCCGGTGCGTAGGGCTGACAACCTTGCCACCGTCATGTACCGACTGTCTTGAAATATGGGAGTCTCAACCTCCTGGAAACCCAAGGGCCTGTCCAGGCCTGTGATGGGATTGCTTACCTTTACACTTATGTCAGCAATATGTTCTTGTGGTATAAACTATATTTAAAATCGCACTGTGTGTTCTACAGTGCGATTTGCCCTGGGACATCAGATTTGTGTCCGCAATAAATGAATTTCAAGTACACTGCGGTGTTGGGAAAATCAAAATAAAGAACGTTTGAAAACTACGCCAACTCCTACCCGTCCGAATCTTGTGCTCAGGCGCGTTCGCAATATTGCAAAAAAAAAAAAACTATTAGCTTCGTCATGTTTGTCTGTCTGTCCGTCTGTCCTCATGGAACAATTCGGATCCCACTGGGGGGTTTTACATTAAATTGGATATTTGAATATTTTTCGAAAACCTGTCGCGAAAATTGAAGAATAACTGACACTTTACATTGAGACCAATATACATTCTGATCATCTGCCTCTCAATTCGTCTCAGTATGAGAAATGTTTCAGACAATAGTTGTAGAGAAAAACAAAACACACATTTTATCTTCAGTACTGTTTTCTCTAAAATCGTGCAGTTTATGAGGTGACGCGGAAAAATATTGTAGAGCCGGACAGGCCACGTGACAATATGGCGCACGCGCATTGCATGCTGGATAACTAATGATACAAACACGCACTCAGCATACGTAATACCTTTTTCTTTTCCACAGCAACACTGGTTGCACGAGAATCGCCTCAATCTTACGTTATACGCACATTTCCTGTCTTGCTATCTGGCAAGTTTTAGTATTTTATTACGTAACTCAGACGAGCAACTGTTGTATTTACTTTTCGACAGTTATTTTCCAATTTTTCGGTAACACATTAAAAAAACAGACCTGTTTAAATAAATCTATGCCGATCAAAATAAACAATGACTAACAAAACTGTCACAAACATTTTACCTTCTACTTTTACTTTACATAAGACATAATAACGTAAAACATAAAATCAGTCCCATTACAAGCCCGAGGTGCCCAGAGGGTTCCAGAAAGTTAAGGTTCCCAGATAACGTGACAATGGCCCAGGATGGTGGTAAGTTTGTCAGCCTTACGCACCGGCCGCTTTTTACCCCCAATCAATACCCCTGGTACTCATTTCTGTTAGAGGCTGAGACAACCCCTGGACCACAGTGCGTTCGGAAGGATTATGTCAATGAAAAATTCCAATGACACCATCTGGACTCCAACCAGCGGCCTTCCGATTTGTAGCACAGCACCATAACCACTGTGCTACCGCGGTAACAGAATAACGCACATGTAACTTATTATGTAACTTGAAATACCAACCTTATTTAAGGGTGTGTGTGTGTGTGTGTGTGTGTGTTGCATCTAACTACTCTGCCAACTGCTAAGATGTTGCAGCAGTGTTGACAGACAAATCAATGAACAAGTACGGGGTACTGGTGGCATGGTAATGACAGCAAAAAACTGAGGTTCTCGGCAAAAACCTGTCCCAGTGCCATTTTGTCCACCATCAATCTCACATGGCCTGGTGTGGGATGATCGAACCTGGGCCTCAGCGGTGACGGGCCCAAGACTAACTGCCTCAGCTATGGCACGGCCTTTTATTAAAACGAGACTAAACGTACATTCTGTGACGAAACGCCACATTCTCGTATTCCCACAATAACCTTCGTCCTACATGTCTGCCAAAAGTCGCCGAGCGGTGCCTACTGTCTAGACGCATCCTAAGTAAACAAGACAGGCCATGTGCGTATAACGTAATAATGAGGCGCGTTCTTGCAGCCACTGTTGCAATGGAAAAGTAATAAGTATTACATATTCTGAGTGTGTGTTTGTAGCCTTAGGTATCCAGCCTGCAATGCGCATGCGCCATGTTATCATATGTGGCCTGCCCCGCTCTACCATTTTTTCCCCCACATTATCTCATAAAAGGCGCGATTTTCGAAAAGAAATTACTAAACATAAAATGTGTTCTGATTTTTTCTACAAAGTTTGTCTGAAACATTTCTCATTCTAAGAAAAACTGAGCGAGATACCGCTCACCTAATGCAATACTGGCACAACTGAAAAATTGCCCATTTGGAGTTAATAGCTCGAGTGAGGTAAAACATGTAACTACATGGAATTTAACAATTTTCCAACTAGATGCGACTTATTCAGTTTATTACATTTCTGTAGGCAGCCCTACATGTTTCGGTTGTTGACACCCATCATCAGGAGCTCGTACAACTGTAAATACAGCTCTGGTGCTGATTAACCGGATCTCCTACCATCCGCTTTCGTTGTTGAGTTGGAACAACTCAACAACGAGAGCATGCACGTCACACCCATTGAGACAAACGATTTAATTTGACGTATTCCATGGATGTAAACACGATGGGATCCCAAAGTGTGCATACCATCTTGTGACTCAATTGACAAAAACAGGCCTGAGGATGACTAATCTATAGTCGAAACATGTAGCCTTATAATTACCTTGAGTAATAAAGTGGTTGTGCTGACGTACACTTTTTAATATTTTATTACGTATTTAAATAACCTAACGGACAGCCACTACAGATTTTAATTAATATGCGGTGGCCGCAGTTCTGACAAGCGTTATCGCTGAATTTCATACTTCCTCTTCTCCGCCATTAAAATACTCTCGAGTAATTTGCTTTTGCACCTCGAAGCCCCGAGGTAACTGCTTGAGGCGAATATTTGCATACTAATTGGCCTGTTACAAGTGCGAGCTAAATGCGGTTGGCCCAGGTGTGTGATCACCATCACTGCGCAGCATCCCGCACAAAAGGTGAGCCCCAGAGCAGAGCAGGTTCCGCGAGTATCACCTGATCGAATCCCGGATACGTACTCGAGACCATTAGACTGTGTTTGGACAGCAAAGTGAGTTTAGGGACTACGCTAGGAACTGAACAACCGAGGTATCGTGGTTCGGTTTCTAACATAGGCTAGATACTCCCCCCCCCCCCAACGCCCAAATCGGCTCTGGGGCTTCATCCAGACCCGAATTTAATTTGGTACGGGGAGGGGCTCTATCCCAGACGGTAAAACGGACGGTGCGTGAAGCTGACCACTCACCTCGAATCTAGTGCCGAGGATAAGAACGAGTGGAGCTATACCACTACTTCTCCATACACCTTCATGGTGTGCATAGGAACCTTACTTTTTTAACTCTTGAACACGATATGTCATTTCTGTCGGTACTGTCGTTAGCTGTGGAGGGAAAAATGCAAGAAACAGAAGTTGGGATACAGTGCGATAGGTGGAGAGAGACATACACAAGTTCAAAATTAGGACTACAGAATTTTGTGGCGAGTTGCACGCCCAAAAACAAAGAGAGGTTCGTATAAATATGTTTCCTCGCACCCTTCCTTTTCGAAGGAGACAATCAAGGAGCAGGGTGCAAAATGCGTCATCAGCGGCGATTACCTCATTATTCTGCATTTTATTGTCCTACATAGGTAGGGGTCTGTGGTGGACAAACTCACGGCATGGGCTTCTAAATAAGTGTTTCTTAATTAAATCTTAATTTGAACTGGCAAGACGGTCTAATCTATGATAACCGTGAAGTAAAGAATGTTTGCAGAATACCGCATCTGTGATCCGGGCTAATTCCGGAGTTACTGGAAGAGACGAGCGGCTAAATGGAGCCATTTTTGCTACGATTATGCCGTTATCGTCGTAGTCGTCATCATCATCATCATCATCATCATCAGCATCATCATCATCATCATCATCAGGTGTACGGAATATAAACTCCTCTAGAGTTCTAGGAAGTGTGTCATCCCGTTGTGTGTGTGAAACTAGGAGAAGGTATGTAGTCAAACACAACTTAATCACTGAGGTGTATTTAATGACTGTGATGGAAACAACTACATGTTTCGGCCTGTGTTGGCCTTAAGGGCTAGCTATATGCATGCATATAGCTAGCCCTTAAGGTCCCTAGACAACCTGATGATGGCCAACACAGGCCGAAACATGTAGTTGTTTCCATCACAGTCATTAAATACACCTCAGTGATTAAGTTGTGTTTGACT
>Ga0123354_10013202_pt1 | contig 12811 bp, 3 predicted proteins | sample TergutLab28metaG_2_FD_97872 | JGI IMG/M metagenome (GOLD analysis project Ga0123354, IMG submission 97872) | Labiotermes labralis P4 segment gut microbial communities from Petit-Saut dam, French Guiana - Lab288 P4 | ecosystem: Host-associated > Arthropoda: Insects > Digestive system > Gut ...
ACCCCCCCCCCCCCAACCACCCAAAGGTGGGGACTCAAAAAAATCTAATGACATGAATCGAACCCGCGAACTTTCGGCTTCTAGCGCAGTGCCTTAACCGAATGCGCCACCGCGTGTCCCGTTATATACACTAGTGTCAGTGAAATATCGTGCAGTAATACTAATGTTACTTTGTTTTTTTTTATCCTGGGGTCAGTGGCTAAAAAGATGTAGTTTACGGAAACAATCACGTACTGCTACAGTAAGTACAGATGTAACCGGCGTTGTAAGTGAACCTCAACCTTTTACGTCGCCATCCAGTATCGGCAGTTCTAGAACTGTAGAAAGTAGTACAAAACGAAAGTACAGTGATTTATATTTTTGTCTGGGATTTACCAATGCAGGTGAAGAAATTGCCCATGATGACATATGCGTCTCATGCAACAAAGTGCAATCTGACAGCTCCACGTTACCTGCCAAACTTCGTCGACATCGTGATACAATCACACTGAATATGGGGACAACGATATTAGTTTTTTTTCAAGCCTAAGCTTGAGGCATTAACAGGTGTCAGCATTTTGGTGAAAAGTTCGAAAACGGATAATAAAAGCGATATCGGGGCCTCCTACGCGGTGAGTTACCGTATTGTAATTGTAGGAGAAGTCCATACTTTTGAAGAAACCCTTATTAAACCATGTGCGATGGAAGTGGCAATTTGTGTGCTTGGTGAACAGTCGAAGAAGAAACTTTTTTTTTAACGGTTTATTTATGTAATATCACTGTTAAACGTCGTCCTGATGATTTGTCAGCAGCTACAGAAAAACAGTTGTTATCGCTTTTTCGTTGGAGCTGGACGAATCAACAGACCTGTCAGGTCTATCAGTAAAACTTGTATTCCTACGTTACTTATTCCAGAACAGAGCAAGATTTACTGTCTAATTGTGCATTGCTCAAACATCTTCCATTTTCCACAAGTTTATATTCGAAGCCGGATTTTCAGTGTATGCGGCAACAATATTGAAATATCATTACGGACTGAATGCCGCATCCGACATGAGAATTCACTGGTCTACAGGCATTCCAAACTTTAAATGACTTTGAGAGACGATTAACATCATAGTAGTAGGCTATGAGGTAAGACTGAATGTGTATTCAAATAGTGGGGATTTATTATTCAGTAATTTTTGTGTCAGTGTGACATTGGTAAATTGTAAACATAACAAGTGTATCATCACTTCTGAGATGTCGACTTTTAATTTAGGATACATATTAACCGGACAGTATATGTACGTGAGGATCCGTGGTTAGTTTTCGAATCCAGAAGGGGTTCTTGAGTAAAATCGTTTGGGAAACATTTAGGTATACAACCAGAAGTAGCTAATAAAGGACATAACTATGCGTACAGATCTATTTGACTAGGCGATTTGTTACTCCCTAAAACCTGGTTATTGCATCAGAATTGTTTTGGACGTTGTGTTGAATATAGTATTTACGTAGCATGATGCCCACGGGGTTTTGGGAGTTCGCCCTACCCCGTCTTCATGGTTTCGTATTCTTCGATTTCCTGTCAATATTGGCAATGGATGCTTTCTGTCCTGACAGCGCCGCGACCATATGCATGGTCCTTGCGGTTGTTTCCGAGGCCTTGGGTAAGAAAAACTGCTTTCAGTTCCAGAGCTCTTCAACACGTTATGTACCAGACTTTCCTGTAGTTTCTACTTAGCTTTGCGTTTAACACCTTTCTTTCCAATCCAAATTATAGGGTCCTAGGTTCTATTTATGGTGCCAAGTGAACGGGTGAGGGTACGTATAAATAGTTCGGTTCCATGAAGTCTCGCATAGCTGTGCTCCTATCGTTTCATGCCGCCACTGCTATTGATTATGTTGGTTGAGGATGGTGTGGGGGTCTCTGCATCCATGGAGCATGGCGTGGTATTGCACAGGGTTGCCACGTCGCTGAACATTGTTGTGATAGAATCCGATTTAATTTATTTGGTTGGATTAGAACTATGAATTTGTCACTCCCAGCCCTGTTACCTTTGTTGCTGTCAAACGCCTAAAATCTAATCACTTGCGAAAATTCTAATAAATAAGTTGAATCATACGCTGCATGTGTCATTCGCTAGAGATGGCCTATAAGTCAGGCCGAAACGTGTCGGAGAATTAACTGCTGACAAAAGTGTTACGCAACACGTTAGTATTGTACTCTGTTAAATGTAATGTAGTTGCACGGAAAGTGTATAATATTGAATTTGTTATTCCTTGATTCTATTTCTGATGATTACAGGCTTTTTCTGTGTCATTTGTAATATGTGTATTGCGAAATTTGTCAGACTTTGAGCAACCTTAAACAGTAACTGAAAATGTTTTCTTAGCAGCGTGTAGAGGAAAGGCACGAAAGTGTACGCACCTAACCTACAAACTTCCATTAAACCGTTATTTGATGTACTAAATCAAAATGCGTTCTGCAGGTGTCTTGTTGATATATTGGTTGCGTCTTTACAAAAACACATTGAAATACCCTTGTCCTGATAAATTGCAAAAAACAAGACCGTGGAAAAATCGCGGTCTTAGGAACCCATGCTTATTTACTAAGCGTACTCAGAGCACCCCCTAAGTTAGCAAATGTCACACTTAAATGCGATAGCTCTTGCTAAGGAAGAACACCGCTCGTGTCGGCATCTTTGGCACTTAGTGCACTGTGTCGTTTTCTGTTCTTGGCTGTTATCACTCATCACAACCAGAACAGAAAATTTTCTCCTTGTGCGTCTTCTTCTTTCCTGAATACGATGGTTCGCCAACAGTAGAACCATCGGAGATTTTCATTTGCCCTCTTTTTCTGAATTACGTTAAGGAGTGAATTTTTAAATGGAGAACATGTCATTATCTCTGATCACCTAGCTGACCTGCCCCTCTTGACAGCTGTTTTTGGTTTCCATAAGGGAAAGATGTTCGATGGAAATATTCTTGCTCTTTCCGGCCCTCTTCGGTGACTTCGGGTGGCGATTTATTCTTGACTGTTTGCAGATGTATTGCGTTCTGCGGCCTTCTTCTCGATAGACACAGGCATTTACAATTCCCTATCAGTTTCGTCGGTTGGGTTCTCATTCCAGTTACCTTGGGGCAGATTACCAACTTCTGATGGAATAAAATAATCAGAAAATCTATCTGGGTTAAATGGATATCTTCCTTTAACGTGAAATGCTTCGTTTGCTTCATGTTGGCAGCCTTTTCACGGGCGTTTCGGAAAAAGGCATACGTACTATGTCACTGTGGATCTGCAAGCCCAGCGTGTTCTTGCATTATTGGGCAGCTTCAACAGTATACACAGTTCTATGAGCACCCCACCCCCCCAAAAAAACCCCTCTGTCTAGCGACTTTATCTTATAACTGGAATGTGGAGGTGGAGAGGACAGTTATACAGTGCTCCCTGCATAAGGTAACGGCTTCGAGACTACAGTGTGGCATGTGGTTGTCCAGCATGAGGATTGTATTATCTTCAGTGGTTTGACGTAGTTTGTGAAGTGCTTCCTTCCTTCTCCACAGTATTTATAATTACGGCCTCTGACGTAATCCGATAGTTCTTATTGTTGTTCTACAGTGGAAACTGGCTCCAGATGTCTCAAAGACGTTGGCACAGTCCCCTTAAACAACCCATTTAATTGGCAGTTTTGTGCCCAGGTCGGAAGCCACTTTTCTCTGGCTTTCTCAATTTAAAATTTTTTGTCGTAATTTCGATGAGAAGTTTCACCGTAGAAACAACTTTTCTCTTCGACTTTAGTGCGTAATTTGAAGCCATTCGAAAAGGCAGTTAGCTTTTGAAGAGAAATGAAGCTAAAAAGGAAGGTTAAGAACTCGCGTTTACAAATCGGAGGACGTTCAGTTCCAGGAGTGCGCAGATTAAATCGAAGAAAGTGCGCGCACCCTTAGGGACTCTTGATGTGCGTACTGTTTGGTGCCAACAACGTGGTTTTGAAGATGGACACTAGATAACAAAACATTTGAGGAATGAGAAACGGGTGTGGGGCTTAAATGGTTGGAAACGTGCCTTTCGAGCTAAGCATAAAGATCCTGTGCCTGCAAGTATCACTTGATCTCAGGCGTGAATTTAAACACTGAAAAAATTATAGCATGGAAGCCGAAATTAGTTCCTTACCTATTAAACGAATACAAGTACCAAAACGAAATGTTCAATGTCACCAACTATTCGAAAAATTGGTCTGCGTAGTGACAGGGACTGCGCATACTTGCCCTTCCTAGCATATATGTTTTTATTGTCCAGCTTTCGCGACCGTTCGGGCTGCAGCGGAGCTGTAAGTTCGTAACATTTCAGTTTCGTATCCTATTTGCAACTGTCACATTAGTTCTAAATACGAATATTCAATACAAATGTAAAATCAGTATTATATGCGTGTGAAACTTGGAAAACTACCAACCAGATAACAAGAAGGCTACAGATATTTGTAAATAAATGCTTAAGACGAATAATGAATATATAATGGACCGATAAGATTACGAACGAAGAACTGTAGAGAATCACCCATCAGAAGTCAATAGAAAATCGGATAAAAAGAAGAAAATGGAATTGGATTGGACACACATTACGTAAAGAAACAGGAGCAATAGAGAAGACTGCATTACATTGGAATCCTCAGGGATGTAGAGGGAGAGGTAGGCCGAAGAGAACGTGGTGAAGGACAATACAGGATGAGAAAGGAAGCACAAGAAGATCATGGAATGAGGTCATGGGGATAGCTGGAGACCGCAGTGCCTGGAAGCTCTGCATGGATGCCCTATGCTCCACAAGGAGTAAAAGGACTTGATGATATTAGTTCTACCCGAACTTGCTTGGAAATTGTGTATTTTATGTTTTACATTATCATGTTAGAACGTGTGTGAAATCCCATATAGCCTATATGAAACTTGTTACCTGCTCTAAAATCTGCTCATCTGCTTTTAATATTCAAACTTACCGAATTTTTACAAAAGAAGATTGTAGGGGTATGTAGTATATGCTTGAGAGTCGTACGTAATAAAGTGAAAAGGTGAAATCCCTTAACACTCCGTAAAAGCATACAGAGGTAGTATATGTATAGCTCTTCTCATTCTTAATCTCGACGATAGATGGAGGTGAGTGGTCAATATCACGCCTCTGCTGCTTTACCTCCGGGAAAAGACTCCGGTATCCATTGAAGAGAAGACTGTATTGCAATAAGGGAATCGTATTATATAATATAACAAATTTGATATGAGCGCCACCTGATCGTAGTGAGACCGTCTTTTGTTTTTACACGTCGTAGGGTGGACGTGTTCAAAGACCATTGTTACGTCTCCAATTCACACATTCGGAAACGTCGGCATAATTTCACTTTTGTTATCTCGAAAACGGTAAATAAAAAAAAAATAGTAGCGTATTAATAAAATGTGTTTCACTCTCTTTAGCAAGTCCTGTCCGAAACCTTTTTCGTTCTGATTAGTACCTTGCAAGTTGGTCGATATGCACGCAGAAACGCGTGTTCGGCTTCAAGAGACAGTGGCCGTTCAGTTAGGTTCGTCGGCACAATCACCGGCTGTGTACTGGAAGGTCGGGGTTCGTTTCCTGATAGTGGCACGACATTTATGTCTTGCTGCAAAACTTCCAGACCGACTCTGGGGTCCACCCGGCCCCGGATTTAATGGCTACTGGGGCTAAACCTGTTAAAGGGGGAAAGCTATTCCTCACCTCCATCTCGTACCTAGGTAAAGAAGACGTGGAACCATAACTCCACTCCTCCTCTTGCCTCGTGTTTAATTAAGTACTTTTCTTTAAGGGAATGAAATTTGCAGACGAATGTATTGACAGTTTCGTTGATTATATTACACTGTGTGACAATCTGTGATCATGGCATGCGAAACGCTCCTATTCACGACTTGTGGAGGGCTCTTTATTTTGGAATTCTGGCTCCCGTAAAGAACGTCCAATCTTTGCATGAATGAAAGCCTTAGGTTTGCAAGCTTTAGGCTTGCACTGTTTCACTCTTATTTGTTACTGGTGCGAGTTGCGAGTAACGTAATTTTTATCGGTGCTGCGCAGCACCAGTCAACTAAAGCGTTACATGCCCTCAGATAGCCGCACTATCTGTGAAATTTGAATGACATAACCTGTATGAGACTACTTTTTATCTTATGGTTTTTGTATGTTCTATATCGTCGTGCAGACAAATTTTTAGAACGGAGTAAAGTATTGTGCGAGTAAGTGCAACAGCAGAAATATGACGAACGCGCGTCAGTAATGTACGTAGCTGGACTGCGAACACACAGAGATAAATGAGAGGGGAACGCGTTTTTGGAGCTGTAGTTCTTTGTTTTGCTAGACCTGAAAATGAAAATGCTGTAGTCCAAAACTTTTTCATTCCACGAAACCCTAAAAAAAATATGAAAAGCGAACAAACGTCGACGATAAAATTAAGGTTTTGGTTAGTAACATCTTACTAAACGTTAGTGCATGTTTGTTGTCAGTGTATAGCCCTTTTGGGAAGTTTGCGAATAACACCATCAGCGGCCTTAGAGTTATGATTGAACTAGTTACCCGCCACCGGATCAATGGTATAGTGGAAGCGTCATCGTAGTCGTCGTTCGCGGCGGCGGCGGTAGCAGCGGTGTCGAGGGATTGACTTGACTCTGTGCTGGCGGCAGGCTACTATAGGCGGATTTGAGCACGACCCGCCTGGTAAGGGAAGGGAACAGAGCGGGAGGGGTTCGGGTAGTTCCCGTCCCTATCGCTACAATTCAGTTGGACCCGGGGAGTTCGAACGAATCACATCACGTTGGTGTTGTATTCTGTTCTTGTAAAAAGTTGCTACAGCAGTTCGATAATTGTGCACTGACAAGTATTCAGTCATTGGTCACAACTATCGTGCGACCCCGCAACCAACTGTAAGTACATACATAATCGTTTATGTTACTACAGCTTAAGATTGCATATGACTGTATTTTTTTTTAACCACAGTGTCCGTCCTCTTGCTGTATTTTGAAAGAGCTGAATTTAGGTGGAATTTGTTATTGGCGAGTGTAAGTCATCCAGATTTAATTCTGACTCTTTTAGGCCCGTTATAACCGAGTTATTATTTTGTTAAGGCTGAAATAAAGCTTTGTACGTTTCCTGAATGATGGATAATTATCCACAAAGTCGGTGTATACAACAAAGGAGCTCATTAAGGCATACAAATTGTATCCTAAAAATTTTCGATATATTAAACATAGAACCAAAAATAAGAAAATAATGTATGGCTGTGTACTGTTTTATATGTAGTGTAATTAAGGTAGTCGGTATAGCGACTGGCTACGGGCTGGACGGTCCGGGGATCGAATCTCGGTGGCGCCGAGATTTTCCGCACACGTTCAGACCGGCCCTGAAACGCACCCATCCTCCTTTAGAATGGGTACCGGGTCTTTCCCGGGAGTTAAGCGGCCGGGGCGTGGCTTTGACCACTCACCCCCATCTAACTTTGTGGTTAAAGAAAGAGGAGACTGTACCTCTACTCCCTCTCTGGGCCTTAATGGCCCGTTCTAGGTTGAACTTTACAGTTATTGGAACATTTGGTCTCCTGAAGTACTGTACAAATATCCAACTCTTATTTGTCAGTATTGACCCAAATTTACGGCGGTTTCTCCTGCTGTAGGTCTTCGGTGTTGGCGTTGCATGTACAGTGTTACAGAAGTACTGTTATTTTTCAGTCACTCTTCAACAGAAGTTTCGGCATGTAATTACCAACCACAGACCATGCGGTATTGTAAACCTGTACACTGGAGAAACTCGTATGCTGCATATATCACGTATTTGTGAGCAGTTCTACCCACTTCTGTTTATATTTTGTATTCCTTTATGCATTTGGAAATTCCATTTATTATTTCGTATCGATAGAGTTTGTTTACTGGTGTAAACTTCAGACTTGAGAAGATTGTGGTTTGTAAAGTATCTTAAACAGAGTATGATTGAAGTCCACTTGTGTAAGTTAACGATAAAACAAATGTCTGTGTTGATTGCGTGAGTCCGAAACTGTGAAACAAGAAATTAACGTTCGGAATACGCCTTCGCATAGGCCTAATTTCTAGAACCGCAAATTTCTGGTGTTGAAGATTTTGAAATCATAACCACACTTGAAGACGTTATATTATAGAGGTCTCCGCGCGAAAGGATTCAGAGAAAACCGTCGATGCAGACATAACGGACAAGACATGTCTACGCAAGGAAAAACACCCCGTCATGTATTTCGACGCGTTTGAGCTCAGCAGATTAAGATGGAACTATTGTTTGATACAGATTGAAGAACGCGATTCATTCGAGCCTAGTACTTTGTTGGTACACATTCGTTATGCATTTTTGTGTGTTGTACATAAAAGAAACAAATTTCAACGTCGAACTAAAATTTCATACAAATTTAAGTGAACATAAAGAACGGTTTGGTTGATTACGATATTCAGGAACAGTCTCCTTGTACCTCATTCGCACACTTTTCATGAATTTCTCTCTTTTTCTGCATGTTACAATTAAATCTTGTTCGTTCAGATTAGTCACATTGTGTCGTGGAGGTTGTAAGGCCCTGCGATTTCAGCTGTCGTCATTTGTATTTTGGAGAATGAGCTGTGTATCGTTAAGTAATATTTGACTTGTAAAATTAATCCTCCTTACGGTAAAGAGCAAATATTGACAAATCTGCCCTTAAGGTGAATGTAAAAGATGGCTGTACAGCTAGATAATCATGTGTCAGGGTTGCCGTATTAACTGCTGCAGTTCTTTTGTAGGGTAATTTGCCCGTACGTCTGCGAGGAGGTAAACATTTGTTTTCTACCCGCAACTTTCTCCAAGGCAGGCACCAGATCGATTTCAAAGAAGCGTATGTTCGTGTGGTCATTATTTCTAACACTTACAGCAATTCTTTTTCGAGTCACGGGCTAAAAATCTCTTTGGGTTAACACAGTTACAGCATATTAACTTATGTGGCAAGATTAAAACGAAACAGAGTAAAGAGAACTGCTGTTCACGAGACATTTGTATTTGTTTTAAATGATGTGCTTTTCTTTCGCTTTGTGACGAGGGGCTTTGCGAAACTGCGGACCGAGATTAGGTTTAATTTTTTTTTTTTAAATCCGTAAGAAGCAGGCTTAATTCGCCTGGTAGCTTTTGAAATACGCTTGTGTGCCTTATTTAATGGGAATCTTGTAAGTAGCCGTGACGAATACTGCATCCACATTATCCATTTTCATCGTTCGTTTATGAATGTCATGCACACAACACAAAATATTGGTCAGTTAGCTGCAACAGCAGCATGATCATTGTATCAAGAATATAATTGCTTTCTCTTTTAATAGTGTCCTTACTTTAGTGAACCTTTCGCATCTCACAACAGAATCTTAATCATCCCTATGATAAGTTCATTTTGAATTTCTCAGCAACGGTGAATATTAAGCTTTTGGTTGGGACGTGACTTAACATGAAGTTTGGTAGGTAGTAGGCCTGCCAAAATTTCTGAAGAATCTTATGCTTCCATCTTGAGCATGCTTCTCCGAATGTTGGTACCTACAAAATTGCCCGGTGTCCGATCCTAGAAGACCATAAGTTTAATCCGTAGATAAATTTGTTCCAGTTGATATTCATCCACACTGGTTTCATTTGCACGCACCGTATATGAAAGAATAAGAAACGGAAGAAGCCGCTCGCTTTGAATTCATTTGTTCCTATAGGAATTGAGACATAGCAGTTAATCAGCCTATCTGCGATTTCGTGCATCTTCAACACCACGTTGTCTATGACGATTTGAACTTCCCTAGGTCCTGTTTCCGCGTTGCTCATTGTTGCTTCCGTTTGCCGCGCCTGTCGCGTAGGAAGCGCCTGCGCTTTCGTATCAAATGTTATATATTTTTACAGTATGTATATTCGGAGGTAATACAAAGGGTTGTCTGGATCAGTGTCGAAGTGCAGTTGAAAATTCGAAGTAGACTTGGTCTTTGGAGGGAAAGTTGTAAGGTAAACAGTAAAGATTTCTAGTTTTTATTTCAACCTACAATGCACATTATATATATATTTTTATTTTAACAATATATTGTAATCACTCCTACATGTTTCGATACGTTTGTATCATCCTAACGGCGTTCCACAGATTACTTCTCTAAAGTTACGTAGTTCCCATATTATTACATTTTATTTAAAATTATCAAATTAAAACATTTACGTTGTTGTTGACAAAATGTAATATAACAATATAATTTGTATCAGTAGTATGTTTAGTTGGCCGTATATACAATCTGGATATTCTGCAATAAATAAAATTAAATTGAAAATAACGTAGAGGTTTATGGGTTGATAAAATATAAACATAGAGGTTGAATTATAGTGTATGATGGACTTACCCTGTGTTGATGTTGCCTGTGTGCTGGGGTGGTGAGCACTGTACTCTGGTGGACTTCGGGCTACATGACGAGTCGTCTTGTGACAGCTTAGGCGTATAGTGGGTTAAGGTCGTTGACTTTCTGTTCATCGATTAGTGTGTTTTGTTTTTGGAAAATTTGTATGTAAAATGATTCCCAACAGTTCATTTTGTTTCCTTTATTGCACGGTTTTAGTAGTTGTGTGGTTTGGTCTGCATTTCCGTTTTCATGTTTATTGTTTGAATGTGCAGTGCTTACGCTAAATGAGGTTGGGTCATTTGTTTTGATGTATCGTGTGCGTTCGCGATGTCGTATTCCAATTGATCTTCCAGTTTGGCAAACAAATGGATTATTACGTGTTTTGCATTTTAATTTATACATGCCACTAGAGTTTATTTTACTTAGTGGTATTCAATCGCGGATTTGGTTGTATATGGTGGTGTTAGTTCGAAAGGCTATATTCAAGTTAGTATTTTTAAATAAATTGGTAACTCAGTGTATGAGTGGACTCTGATATGTGAAGGTGACCATTTTTTTTGTTGTGTTTGTGTGGGTGTGACTTTTGATTTTTGTGTTTTAAGTATTAATTAGTTCTTTGGCTTATGAATAAGTTGTAATGGAAAACCATTATTTTTAGCTACGGTGAGGACAGTGTTCCACTATCCTCACCTAGATAAAAATAATGGTTATCCATTATTTTTATCTAGGTGAATACCATTAAGTAAAATAAACTCTAGCGGCACATATAAATTAAAATGCAAAACATGTAATAATTCATTTGTTTGCCAAACTGGAAGATCAATAGGAATACGACATCGCGAACGCACGCGATACACCAAACAAATAACCCAACCTCTGCATACGCACTGCACATTAAAACAATAAACATGAATGCGGAAATGCAGACCAAACCATACAACTACTAAAACCGTGCAATAAAGGAAATAATGAACTTATGGGAATCATTTTACGTAAACATTTTCCAAAAACAAAACACACTAATCGATTAACAGAAATTCAACGACCTTAACCCACTATACGCCTAAGCCGTCACAAGACGACACGTCATGTAGCCCGAAATCCACCACAGTACAGTGCTCACCACCCCAGCACACAGGTAACATCAACACAGGGTAAGTCCATCATACACTATAATTCAACCTCTATGTTTATATTTTATCAAACCATAAACTTTTACTTTATTTTCAATTTAATTTTATTTATTGTGGAATATCCAGATTACATATAAGGCCAACGAAACATACTTATACAAATTATATTGTAAAAATCACACAGACTACATTTTATCAACAACGACCACATAAATATTTTAATCTGATAATTTTTAATGAAATTGTAATAATATGGAAACTACGTAACTTTAGCGAAGTACGCCTTTGGAACTCCCTGAGGATGATGCAGATGTATCGAAACATGTAGGAGTGATTGTAATATAAATATTGTTAAAATAAAAATGTAAATATTGTGCATTGTTTGTTTATATACAGTGTGCACGGTACGTACATATAAGTAGTCAAGATTTATCTTTAACTGAGCACTACGCTACGAAAACGTGGGGCGAGTGGAGGAAATCTTCGCAAGTTCTCAGCATCTTGCACATTAAGTGGTCAGCTTAAATTACTTGCAGATTTTAATATCTTCAGCATTGCAGGAGGGATCAACTGTGTAATTCCATGGCTTTTATGCCCACAGTGCAATCGCGTTCTTGTGTACTAACTTTGGCAAGCTGTCGCTGTCTGGCTATCGGCCTTCCTACATTTGTTTATTAGGTTTTACTTCTATAGAATTATGAAGAGATGCGGAACTGGAGTCAGAAAGTTGATTGTCGCCTTCGTGTTGATAGCAGTCCTTCGTTTTGGAGAAGTCACGGGTTCATAACTTGGCCCAGTAACGGGGATTTGTGATAGGTTTTTCTTTGTTTCCTCAGTCCTTTCAGGGTAATGTCGGAATATTATCTCATAATACGCTACAGCCGCTTCATTTCACATTTCAGTTCATTGTTCACTTATTATTCTACTTTTCGACTCTGTGTAGTTTTAGCTACTGACATTATCCATAGAAGATTCATAGAGGAATCCATAGAGAGGCGAATGGGCAGCTGTCCGTGGGGCAGATGATACGGAAGGACCATCATTCAGAATAAAAAATTGCTTTAAATACGGAAAGTAATTGAAGTTTATTTGTGATTTATCAGTGTCGTGGGGCAAGTTCTGTTTTAAAGCTCATACACAACCTTGCAGAGCGCGTATTAAAATCGCATCGTCCGCATCCATTCATCTACTGGATAGATGCTCGTGAAACTTTAAAATCAGTTTTGGTTAAAATCGGGCCGCCGCGTTTCTGCTGGTTTCCGATCTCTGTCGCGGGGGTGGAGGGGGGGGGGGTGCTCGCCGGCTTGCGTAGC
>Ga0123354_10013204_pt1 | contig 12810 bp, 9 predicted proteins | sample TergutLab28metaG_2_FD_97872 | JGI IMG/M metagenome (GOLD analysis project Ga0123354, IMG submission 97872) | Labiotermes labralis P4 segment gut microbial communities from Petit-Saut dam, French Guiana - Lab288 P4 | ecosystem: Host-associated > Arthropoda: Insects > Digestive system > Gut ...
AAAAGTAGGTGGATAAAGACTGGCATTTGTTTTGGAGGTTTATATTGAATATTTCTTTATAAGCTCACTTCGGATTAAGAAGGGGTGGGGGGGGGGGGGGGGGAAATTGACACTGAAGCTATGTACAATTTACGTTTGGTTTTAAAAGTTAATGTTATAAAAATCATGTCGTAAATATAACTATAACATAACACTGTACAACTGTATTTATATGCTCAAAAATATAACTATATTTTCCAAGATTCAATCACAATTTCCTTTTTTTTTTTTTGTTACAAATTTCAGTTTCAATATGTGAGTAACCTAAAATTTTATTAATATATTTTTCAAAATTCTAATGTCATAGTCATCAGCCCTTTTCAGTGGCTGCTTTCGGCTAAAGGTCACGTACAACGTTCGACATCATCGAATGTACTGAATCTGTGTGTGTTTTTTTTTATTTCGGTTTTGACGGTTTGAGGGGCTGCAGCCCGGCAGCCCCCCCGTAATTGCGCCCCTGTTGCTTTTGCTTTGGGAAACTAGCGTATACTTAGACCGCCACTGTACTAAGGTGTCTTCCTTGAAAACTGATTGTAACTCTCTTAGTCAAGCCATATCTTACTTCTGTGGAACCTAAAGGATTCTCGCCGTGAAGATCCAAGTCTTCTGGGATGTTACGCTGTGTCGGTAAAAGTAGTACGATCTTTCGAAACGTCCGAAATGTCACGAACTACACACCCAACGACATAGCGTAAGTTCCTACAAGAATTCAGTCTTCAGCAACACCTCTCTGAGCACCACAGATCTGGCACTGCCCTCACTGTGGTCTCCAAACCTCGACATTCAACTGCATTCGAGCCAGCTGACTTCCTCACTGTGTGCTTCATTTCCTCCCCGTCTCATTCTCCTTAATCTAATCAATAGGACAATCATGAGTATAACTGAAATTCTAATTACTTTCAGGCGTTTAAATTTAATGAACGCCTGCTGCATGCGTTAATACTGTTGGTGCCTGTGCTATTTCCAGAAGCCATTTCTACCAGCAAAGTAGATCAGTCACTAATTAAATACATCAGTGGACAATCTCAAGTCTAGTGCCTCCTCTATTTGCAAAATTTGGCCGTCTGTGTTGGCAGCATTTAACTGTACCTTCGGCTTGATCATTCTACACAAACCAGACGGGGAGAAAATACATTATATTTTCAAACCCGCATGATAATACATTACATCATGCCGTCATCTGGGGAGTCAGATCCGGTCTAGAGATGTAATGAATAACTCTGGTAAAAAATTGGTAAAGTTCAAAGTCCACGAAATGAATAAGTAAATCGATATAAAAATTATGTGGTGTCTGTTACCCGTGTAGTCGTGCTGTCAGGAGTGATAGCCTTGCGATGCGGGGAGAATCTGAGTCTTCATCTTGTGCGTCCGCTTTATGTGGCTACCTAATGAAAATGCGAAGTAATGGATGTTCCTGTTTTCTGGTAAGTGGTGAGTAAAGTCATGGTTTCGCATCCAAAATAGATAATTTACGTGTGTCATCTATACTGAGAGTCGGGTTAGTGTGGTCAGAGTAATGATAGGCTGTAGGCTGGACGACCTGGAATTCAATTCGCGGTAGAATCAAGAGATTTCTCTTCTCCAAATCGTCCAGTCCGGCACTAGGGTCCGCCAATTCGGTGGATATCGGGGCTGTTCCCCGGGAGCAAGGAGATGTAGGATAGGAAATGGATTCACGAACCACGTGGTTTCAGTATATCGTTTCACTCACGATTAGTCTTTTGCTGGTTCCAGATATGACCCCGACAGCTGGCTCTAATACCGATAAGGACAATTGGTCCATCGGTCAGCATACGAATATGGACAAGAAAGGCAGTGTACTCGTACTTATTACGTAACATTAAGGCGCGTTCGCGTAACCACTGTTGCCTTGGAAAAGCAATAATGTAATTGTTTCATATTCTGGCTGTGTGTCTGTAGACTTGGTTATCCAGCATGCGACGTGTTGTATTTTCATCTGTATCCTGTCTGGCTCTACCAAATTTTTCCACGTTATCTCACAGCCCGATTTCGGAAAAAGTTTTATTTAACATAAAATTTGTTTTGATTTTTTCCACAAATTTGCCTGAAACATTTCTCATCTTAAGAGTAATTTTGCAAGACATTATCACAAATACACACACGTCTTCACGTAAAGTACCCGTTATTCTTCTCAGATATTAATGAAACTTGAATATTTTCGACATATTTTCGAAAAACTCTCAAATATCACATGTCATGAAAACCCGTCCATTGGGAGCTGAGTTGTTCCAAGCGACGAGACAGACAGACAGACATGGCGAAGCTAATAGTCGCTTTTCGCAATTTTGCGAACGCGTCTAAAAATTAGTCAGCTCTTGTCAGGTCTTGCAGGCCTGTGTAACAACTGTACACTATACACAACAGTTAATAGCTTTGAAAACAAGAACGAAATAAAGTATAAACATGCTAATGCTTTTAGAACACCGAATTCGGGTTAGTCTTTTATTGGAACAATTACAGATAACTATGCCAGTAAGAAGATGAGAGGACATGATGGTAAATTTCCATGCATTCTGAAGCTCGCCACTAACGACTGTCGAGTGATCCATTTCACTTACACGTTGTAAATTCTGTCGGTGCCCACCGAATAGTGGGCTGCGATAGCGCAGTCGGTTTAGCGACTGGCTACGCGCTGGACGGTCCGGGGATCGAATCCCGGTGGAGACGAGATTTACCGCATCCATCCATACCACCCCTCGGGCCCATCCAGCCTCCTGTACAATGGGTGCCGGATCTCTTTCCCGGGGCCACCTACCCCCATCTAGCACCGAGGTTAAAGAAAGAGTACAGCTCTACCTCTACCTCTGGTTCTTCATGGCCCGTTACAGGATGAACTTTACCTTTATCTTTTCCCCGCCGAAGAAGAAGAAGAAGAAGAAGAAGAAAAAAAAAAAAATTCTCGACACTCCTCTCTGGAATTGAAACCCAACCCATTCGGCTCGTCACTTATCGCGGTACTTAGCTATCACGTCCCTTCTGTCCCGCGTTTGTTGGATTGGTTTGGATACAGCAGCAAAGAATGTAATAATTTATGAGTCGATCGTATTCCCGCGGTATATATATATATATATATATGAAGCCTGTTCCAGCAACTCTTATCCAAGAATTGGTATATCTCTTTGATGCAATACTGGTATAATACATTTCAAACTCTATGGCCGTTTCTCCGCGTTTGTTTTACATACTTTCCTTTTCAGTTTTCCTGATAGTATTGTACTCGTGTGCCTTGCAAAAATGGACAGGCAATAAGAAAAATAGTTTATTACATCAAAAACACATTATTATATCTTTATTATTATTTGTTATGGCAACATTCTTCGGTCTTTCTTTAGACCATCTTCAGGCCAAGGTTCTTAAGCAAGAAGTACAATCAGTGCGTACTGTGTACTGTGGGATCCCATTTTACTTACAGGGTGTACGCGAAACTAATAAGAATATTAAAGTTCATGTAAAGGTTAAAATACTATTGGTTAGGTTGTAATATATCTAAAAACTATGTATAAGTATTTGTAATCAATTAGGAAGGTACTGTAATTCGCTCTTGAGTGTATGTCAAATCGTATGGTCACATTAATATTCAAATTTCTATCCAGAATTCATGGTCACTTAACAACTCAAGTTCAAGGTAACGCATACACGCACGTAATTTGATTTAGAGTCTATATGTCTGTGTATGTATACGCAGGTGTGCTAAATTATGAAACTGTCTCACACTTCGAACATATTTGGTATCTGGTACGCAAGTATTATGAAATTTGTATTAAACAAGTTCGTGGGTATGTTGGACTGTCGGATGCTGACTGAACTATTCTTATTCTTGTCAGTGTTCGACAAATGAAAGTCTGGTAAGGTAACCTTAGTTATTTCCCCACGAAGGTGGTTGATGTTAAGCACAGTTGAGAATCCCGACGTGTGTGTGCGTGTAAGTTGTGCTGTAGCTTGTGACTGTGTACGCCTTTAAGTAACATGGGGTCCCACAACACATAGCATGCACTGATTGTGCCTCTTACTTAAGAACGCTGGCCTGCAGATGGTCTAACGAAAGACAGCAACACTTTGCCATAATAAATACCAATAATTATATAATATTGTTGTGTTTTTGACTTTATAAATTGTTTGTTTTATTGTGGGAACTGAAAAAGAATTGGATGTCTTCGATTAAAATAGCGTAGTCAGTATAGCGCCTCGCTACGAGCTGGACAGTCCGGGGATTGAATCCCGGTACGGGCGAGATTTTCCGCAACCATCCAAACCAACCCTGGGGCCTTCCCAGCCTCCTGCTCAATGGGCACCAGGTCATTCCTGAGGGTAAAGCGGCCGGGGGTTGCGTTAACCATCCACCACATCTAGTGCCGAGGTTAAAGAAAGAGGAGAGCCATACCTTTTCTCTCCGTCTGTGCCTTCATGGCAGTTTGTAAGGTGCATTTTTTCTTTACATCTGAGTTCCTGTTGCGAGCAATCTGTATACTGTCTAATACTGGACTAAGATATTTAATCTCTGCCGCGTAGAAACGTTTGTTATTGAAAGCCCATATATCACTTCCATGTAGGCCTATGAGTGTTGTCGAAGGTATGTTACATTATACTCCTAATTTAGTCCGACTTCTCATTTGTATGTCGACATGTCTCTTGTTCCAGAGGAAGCCGCTACTTCCTAAACGTCGGTAATTATATACCAATTTACAAGGTATCGTTTACTGGGAGGCCTGAATCTTTAAACGTCCATGTTCCCGTTACCTTCGTTCATGTACGGACCAATTACGAAAGGCGGAGTAGTAATTACTTGTGCCAAAAATGAAGTCATCGAACTGAACCTAGTATTGGCGTAAAGATATGAAACTTGCCGTACATGTCACGCCGCCATGTTAATTTTCGTTATGCTCTTGAATTCCGACTGCGACCGGCCACATTACATGGACCGTTAAAGTGATGGTGACTTATTTTTACTTATTTAGTAACTCATTGTTGGATAGATGTTCTGCTTCATCTTAATGCTTATCCAATCACAAATATTGAACCACAAATGTGGAAGGAAGCAGTCGTCGATTATTTTCGAGGTACAGTAGCGGCATTTGTAGATAGGACAGAGTACAGCCGCAGGAATGTCCGATCCGGTTACCGATTTCCAGGTCAAGATCTGAATACCGAACCTCCAGAATACAAAGCAGAATGCGTACGTCTAACACCACACGTCGGGAGTGTCTGTTAAAGGAAGTACTTACAATTCAAGGTTTGAGGTTCTAACTTCGTTGCTGATAAAAATTCAATTGTACGCGGTTATCATTCGCCACGGCGTAACATCTCACAAGACCGAAATATTCCATTACGTACAAATATGTTCAAGTCGTGCATAATGACTGATCTGTATTGCTGTCGATTTATTAAAGCTCATCCGTACTAACAACATAAATATACGGTTTGAATACTTCATGACATTTCACAGAAAGTGTGCACAGGTAATATGCCGCAAAATCGTGTCACTTCCGAACACTGCCCTAATCTCCATTAGCCTCACTACAAAAGACCTACACGGAAAAACGGTAGTGCTTCATATCCGGATTTGAAAGTGTTGCTTCGCAGTAGTTATGTAAACATAATTTTATGTTCTCCTGGATTACCTGCTGCTAACTTCTATTTCTGCTTCCTAGTTTCTTCTTCGTCTTGAAGATGCCTCAACATGAATTGCTGATGGTGGGGTTGAAGATTTAGGAGGGTGGTTTTACAAGGAAAGGGTCCAGAAATTGGGGGAGTTGGGTTGAGAGGGTGGCGGTGTAAGACGATAGAAGATATGGGAGAAAGTCGGTTGGGTGGTACAGCAAGGGAAGAGGGAAGAGATAATTCCAGGGAATGATTGAAGAGGGTCTGTAGAGGATATAGAAAGCGGGGTGTAGGACTGGGGTTGGGTTTTCTCCTTCCAACGGAGGTGGAGTCGCAGTATAAGGAAAGCTAGACAAGAGGGGGTGACTGGGTGGTAGATGTGAGAGGGTAAACTTGCTGCAGCAGGGGTTTACGAAGGAAGAAGAACAAATGAAGGGGAGATTCCGTGGAGGAAGCAAGAGGATAGAGTCCAAGAGAGTTTAGTGGAGGCGGCATTCGGGAACTGTAGTGTGGATGAAGATTAAGCAACGAACATCGTACTGGAGGATAACTTAAATACCGAAACCAATGTGGCGGTAAGTAGATGTCCTCTTCAAGGAGTAGCATGGTAGCTGTGCCAGACACTACAGTGATACAGGCTGTCTTCCAGTGCACGAGGGTTTTACATGAAGGAGTTCCTAAGTTGAGCATTATAAGCGGGCACTGTCAACTTGTGGAGTCATCTCGTGTACTAAGTAGATGACATTGTAAAATTCCGTAACAGACACTAACGATCTAAGGAATAACATTTCGGTCTCTGATCACTGACGTCCAAGGAACAACACTGACTGCCGAACACAAATCCACAGTAGCTCGTGTGACGTTACCATTTTACGACGCTGTCGGGTTGTTAGTCTATTTAGCGTCGACTGTGGGTTGACTGGTGAATGATGATTTGGACAGACATGAGAAAGCAGTCATGGCCCAACGGACGTATTGCCGCAGCATTTGGCTGCATAAACTGAATAAAACCACAAAAACATCAGGATCGCCCTATTCCAGCCGAAATCGAAATGGGCGCCTCCCGAATAAGGTCATAAGTCACAAAATTTACCGCTGGGTCCAAGCGACGTTGATTAAATTATTTACTCCATCACTGTTTCCTAGAAACTTAACTCATGGACTATCTGACAAGGCGGATTAGAATTTCATCGCCATTAGTACACTTCTGCAAGTCTCGGTTCACATTCGTTGTTTTAGAACAGTAATTAATGTTTCGCACGTATGCAAAAAAGGGCAAAACTGTAATATATCCGAACCTTTATATGTGTGTTTTTAGATAGCAATAGGACGGAGCAAGAAAGGTTTTGTGGGTATAACGTAACATTAAGTCGCATTCTTATAACCATTGTTACAGTGGAAAACCAATAAGTACTGCATTTTCTGAGTGTGTGTGTGTGTAGCCTTAATTATCCAGCTAGTAAGGCGCATGCGCTGTATTGTATTGTCATCTGTGGCCTGTCCCGCCCAAGAGTATTTTTCCACATTATCTCGTACACGGCACGATTTTCGAAAAAAAAAAGTTATTAAACACAAAATGTGTGTTTTCATTTTCTCTGCAACTTTTGTCCGAAACGTTTCCCACTCTGAGAACAATTCAGCGAGATACCACCATAAATGTACATAGGTATTAATGTCAAGTGCCCGTCGTTCTTGTTAGATTTTGATCAAACTTTAATTTTCTCGGCAGATTTTCGAAAAACTCTCAAATATCAACTTTCATGAAAATCCGTCCGGTAGGAACTGAGTTGCTCCGTGCGGGTGGACGGACAAATACAGAGACAGACAGACATGACAAAGCTAATAGTCGCATTTAACAATTTTGCAAACGCACCTAAAAAGATTTCGAACCGAATTCTAGTAAGAAATCCCCCAATTTAATCTGCATGATTTCTTCGTGCATGAACAATGCGTTTTGAAATAATTTTGCCCTGCCCCCCCCCCCCACCCCGTTTGCAGTCACCGCACTTTACTCTGTTGTTAAAAGAATGGCTAAAATAATTTTGCATCTCATATTAAAAACCAAACCGAAAACGACTAGGCAACTTAACTAACCCTAACAGCAGTAACTTCTTCTTCAGAGAAAGGAAAAAGGTAATAAATAGTAAAGCTGTCCCATACCACGCCATGAAGTAGAGACGTAGTTACTCCAAGTAAAGAAGCCAGTACCCACCGAACAAGAGGATGGGTGGGTCCTAGAGCCAGTCTGGGCGTTGTGGAGATTGGAGAAGGCAGGAGGACATATCCAGCAGAATGCGTACACCACGACAGTATCTTACAGATTCAGCAGACTGCGTACACCACAACACTATCCTACCCCTGCTGCGGGGTTTGGATACTTGCCTACTGCAGTTACGTTCTCGGTATGTACCGTCACACTGGGAGAGTGACATGTCGCTGCTTATCAAAACAGCATTATGAATTTTACAGTCTACAACGCCACAGAGCAAGACGGCTAAAATGGTAAGATTGCTAACTTGTACTCTAGACGTATCCTTTTCGAATCTCGACCGGGCCACCGACTATCGTGACTGGAACCTTTCGTGATTTTTCTCAGTCCTTCAGGCAGAGTCGGCACAGAAAATTAGACTATGCCAAGTGCACTTCCTTCCACGTCTTTTTAGCTCACTTCACTACGCGACGCTGTGTAGTCTCGGTTATGACAATGTAGTTAATTGAACTACAAAGGAGTTCGGTCCACGTGAACGAGGTTTCCCCATTGTGACATGCGATGCCGTGCCTCGTGAATGAATAGGCATGGTAGTGAATCAATAGGAAGAGTCACGTCGCTCCGGGCTGCTGGTCGAAAATAACTGCTGGGGCCACACACAGCAGTACATCCCGTACCACAGAAAAAAAGATGACTGTGGTGCAGGCTTAAGTCCTGTTGTCTTGTAGAAACTGTCTCCTGAGCTTCTTGTTGAAGCGATGAATCGGTACGAAAGTCCAAACTCTTGTTTCCCAGATTATCTCAATCAGGACATTAATTAATTCAAATCAAGCCGCTGATTTATTTCGGTAATTAACGAGATGGTTAAAATCGGACTTAGTTGTCACTATCTGCACACACACACACTTGTAATGTCATCCAATAAGGTACCACATGAGAATTGTGTGCTTAAAACGGCCTAAGTATGTTGAATGATCATTTTAAGACCTACAGTTAGTTTGTTATAATTGTAGTGAATTAAGAATCTTCTTTCTCATCCTATTCACTATACACAGTCATACTTCTGATCCGACGCTACATAATTTCTGCAGTTGATACTGCATCATTAATTAATTCAGGAATCTGGCTGGTATGAATTTACAGCAAGTATCGCATAACCTTAAAATCTGGCACCCTGACACTAATTGTTACTTGTCCAATGAATGTCATTTGTAAGACAACATAGGGTCGACACTTAAAATGGCTAGTAGTGCCAAAACCATTCCCCCTTCAGTAATTTGAGACTGAGAACCTTGCATCTCAAAGCGCATTTTAACAAGGACGTGTTTCCTTCTAGCGGTACCCAACAGTACAGCGTTTTTATAAAGCAAATGTACCGCTTATAAAACAGGAAAAAGACATATCGACAAACCAAGACCAAGACAGTGCTAAAGTTCGAGACCGAAGGATCTGATTCTTGGATGTACATAAGGAAATAACAATCTTTTACAAAGAATTAAACATGAGAGGTTAAACACTGCTACAAGTGAGAGTAGTTTGGCTTTCGTAACGGTGCCACCGGTTTCACTTACTCTGTATATTCGTCCATCCACATGTTCCGGAATTTATTTGACATTTCGATCCCTCAAAATTAGAACATGACCCTGTCTCGAAACGCGGGCATTATTCATCCAGTGACGCTGCGTCACTTGGCTGAAGAACGGAGAGACGTAAGGCATGAGGCCTTTCGAACTTGAATTTTACGTCTCCTTTTAAATGGCTTCCCCTCACTTGCCCCTTCAGACTACTGGCACATTTATTTTCGTAAAAGAAAAAGAGTGTCACCCTTTTATATGTGTGTACTTGAGTAGAGCTCTCACTATGTACTTTAGACACAAGTTCCGTGACTTTTATTGTTTAGCGTCGCATATGACCATAACCTCGAAGGCCACACCTTCCCTTTCCACGTACTGGCACAACCCATACCGTGTTTAATTTTTAAGGATAAAATCCCAGCTTCATTTCCGAAGGGTAAAGCGGCCGGAACGTGAAGTTAACCACTCACCTCCGTTAGTGCAGAGATTAAGAATGAGTAGAACTATACCTCTATTCCCCTATACGTCATGGCGTGGAAAGGGAAAGCTTGATCTTTACCCCTTTTACCTAAAGCATTTCGGTCTAATCCACTACAACAAAACCTGTAAATCCAGCGGTGCTTATAGCTTATATGCCACTTTTTGTAGTACTCAAAATGTCGTAAAGAAGAAGTTGTGGGAGTAAGACAACTGAACCCTCCTTACATGGACTAAGAATTAGCATGTAAAGAATTGCAGTATGACATCGTGCTTGAAAACTACAAGGGTTTTTGCTGCAAGAACTTTGTCGCTGGGTCGGTACGTACAGTACGGTGTTTTCGTAAAACAGATCGTTGGCGGTCACGTATACATACCAACGGCTCTATTGTAAATATACGTAACCCACTCACTCCGCGATGGAACATGCCGCAAGAAGGGAAGGAGAGATAAACGGATTATCCCAGGAATTGACGATCTAAAGTGCCCCCTCTTCATCTTCATCGTTCAAACCCAATCGGATCAGGCGCGACTCCCCACAATTAAGTACCCAACTTCTATCAAGTTATACAACGGTGGGCGTGTCTTTCCTACGTCAAAAAGTATCAAAGTGCAATTCATTTCAAACATGATTATAACAGTACCCCATCTTATAGCACCAAAACAAAACCCTCAGAATCTCGAGTCCCAAATCTGCAGAACTGCTACTGTAATATCGGTTTCGTTGTTATGATTGCATGATTGTTAGTCTATTAAACGATGCTGTTTCAAATGTCTCTACTATACAGCATCAGATAGTGCAGGATTATCGTGAATGGTGGGTACTTAAGGGCTTGAAACGATGCCGCTTCTGACCCATCAATCGCTTGGAGAGGTAGCAAGTAGCTCGATGAAGATCAGAAACTGGTACCCCCGCATGGAAGTCCACAGTATTACTGCTACACGCAACTGCTGTTTGGTTCCGCAGTTACAGTCGAACAGGCACGTCTGTGCACGTAATTTAGTATTCGGTGATATAGACCAGGATGGTTATACGTAAAATTTATATTTATTTTTTATGCAATATTTCAACACGTGAACAGGCAATGAAGTTAATGTGGAAGATTTACATGCGCGGGAAAGGGGGACAGTGTCCGAAACCTAAATACGTATATTGATTTAGTAATATCAAAGAACCAAGAGAAACGGTACAACCATGCATGCGATGGAGAAAATTGTTCCAATTCTTCTTCTCATCTGTACACAGCAAATGTCAGAGATTGCGCAACACATTTCATCCCTTCATCTTCAAGCATTCTTAAAACGGAATCTTTCAGAAATACATCTGGGACCGAAGAGAACACACAGATTGCTCTGTGAATGTGATAGTGGTGTTTAGCCATGGACTGAAAACCACATGCTTGCCGAATGTGAAATAATAATTGGAACTACCGTCCTACAACGTTCTGCTCTGCAAACAGCAGCTCTGCCACTGTAGATCCCAGCTAAAATTTTAAACAGGAATGACAGAACAAGTGGAGCTTTCTCTCTAATACTGGAGGGTTCAAACTGTGGTTTCAATAGACATTGTAGTTGCTCGATTGTTCATTTGAAGATTCACGAACCTATTGCCATGGTTTGTCAGAATAGCCAGTCGATGATACCATGACACCAATCATGACATTAACTTCAGCACACAGGGTAGCCATAACAAGACAGGCGATGTACATATAATGTAATATTGTGGCGTGTTCGCATAACCATTTTTTCCCGTAGAAAAGCAGTAATTATTAAATATTACGAATATGTGTGTGTGTGTGTGTGTGTGTGTGTGTGTGTATTGTGGCCTTAGTTACTGGGCATGCAAATCGTATATTTTCAGCGCCGTATTGCATTTGTCATCTTTGGCCTTTCTGGCTCTACCATATTTGTCCACATCATCATCATCATCATCATCACCGTCATCATCATATAGCTTGCAGGGATTTAGGCCTCTTGACCCGTTTCGGTCCCATTAACAGTCGAGAAGTTTTTTGATGGGTCGTCCTTGGTTTCGTTTACCACATGGTTCATATTTCATAATCAGGTATGGCAGTCTGCCCATTCGCCAGGCACGTTGTATCTATTTATTTCTGTAATTTTGAATTTTCTTCACAAATGGGTTAATTTTATATTCTGATAAAATGCTTTTCATTGTTTTGTAATCTTGCCATGTGCATTTTGCCATTTTCCCCATAAATTTCCTTTCCGCTGACGTTATCCTGGATTTATCCTCTTCTCTAATTGCCCGAGTTTCACATCCGTATAATAAAGTAGGTAATGACAAAGCTATCGACAAGCTAAAAAGTCACAAATCTCCACGTATTGACCAAATACCGGCAGAACTGATTAAAGCAGGGGGTAGAACAATTTACTTGGAGATTCATAAACTTATTATTTCTGTATGGAAGAAGGAGAAGCTACCTGAAGAGTGGAAGGAGTCGATCATAGTACCTGTTCATAAGAAGGGGGATAAAACAGATTGTAATAATTATAGGAGCATATCGCTTTTGCCAACCACTTACAAAATTTTATCCAACATCCTGCTCTCAAGGTTAATTCCATATGCGAAGGAAATTATCGGGGTTCATCAATGTGGCTTTCGACGCAACAGGTCGACTATTGATCATATATTCTGCATTCGCCAAATGCTTCAGAAAAAATGGGAATACAGTGAGGAAGTTCATCAGCTCTTTATAGACTTCAAGAAGGCCTATGATTCAGTTAGAAGGGAGGTCTCTTATAAGATTATCATTGAGTTTGATATCCCTAGGAAACTTGTAAGGTTAGTAAAGATGAGTCTGACTGAAACATATAGCAGAGTCCGGGTAGGCAAGAATGTGTCTGACAGATTCCCTATTAGGAATGGTTTGA